>ENA-ORTY01001123-ORTY01001123.1-human-gut-metagenome-genome-assembly--contig:-NODE-1123-length-31572-cov-7.060348_pt1 | contig 31572 bp, 18 predicted proteins | sample MGYA00241917_ERZ509198 | MGnify/ENA primary metagenome ERZ509198 (study PRJEB26280, sample SAMEA2338857) | human gut metagenome | biome: human gut; feature: human-associated habitat; material: faeces...
CTTTACTTGGTACTAATGTTATTTTAAATATATATCCTGATGTTGTTGTTACTTCGTATGTTCCATCTCTATTGTCTATTACATCTGTGTCTTTATTTCCTATTATTCCTTCTGCTTGAATTCTTTCAAAATAACTATCTGGATTATACCTTCCGTTTCCTTCTATATATTCTGGTCCTTTTGCTAGTTCTAATTGTTCTCTTACTTGGGCTATTTGTGTTTGTTCTTTTGCATTTTTACTTTTACTTATTATTCCATTTTCACTAAACACCAAACTTATTGTTATTCCTGCTAATATTAAAAGAACAACAATTGTTACTACCAACGCTATTAGCGTTATTCCTTTGTTTTTCATCCTCTGTTTCCTCCTTAATTTATACTATAGTTATTTTTAACTAGAACAAATTGTACCTATATTATATAAATGGTGACATTTAATGTCAATATGATTATATGACAAATTATGACATAATTTATATGGTGATGTTACCATGATTAAAGAAAAACGTAAAATTATGGGTTATACCCAAGAAAAAATGGCAAATTTATTAGAAATAAGTTTAAGACAATACATAAGAATAGACCAAGAAAATTGCCTTCCTAGAACTGATATCTTAAAAAAACTAATTGATTTATTACAACTCTCTGATAAAGAATTAGGAGAATATATTAAAATAATAATTAATAAAAAAGCTTCATAAAAACATATAATAAAAAAGTAAGAAATACTTAAACTAAGGTTATTCCAAATATTTAAATATTTCTTACTTTTTACTTTATTTCTTTACTTTATACTTAATTTTTACTTGTTTTTTATTCTTTTTACTTCCTTTATTTCTTAAATTCTTAATAGTTTCTTTTTCTATTATTTTATCACTATTTTATCCTTAAACTATTCTATTTTTGTATTTAATTATTTAAATCAACTGTATTTTTGCTTATATATGGTTATTTTGCATTATTCATATATTATTTATTATATAGTGTTATTCTCTTATGTCTTAAATTATCATTTAAAATAAATATGAACCTTTATCTTATTTTCTTGCTTATTTTTGCCACAATAACTGTCATGTCGTCTTTTTGTGTTCCATAGTCATTGTCTATAGATTCTTTTAACAATATATCTGCTATCTTCTGAGCATCATCTGTTTGCATATCTTCTAATAAATATTTTACCCATACTTCTTTGTTTATATATTCGTCATTAGACTCTATTACACCATCACTACACATTACTATAATATCCCCATCTTGTAAATCGCAGTCATATACTTCTAGGTCCATTTTTTCTATAGCTCCTGCTGGAAGTGTATTTGCTTTTAGTAATTGAACTTCTTTATTTCTTTTTAAATATGTAGGACATGCCCCATTTTTTACAAATTCCATAATTCCACTGTATAAGTCTAATATTTCTACATCTAAAGTTGCATACATATCGTCTTTTTGAGTTATTTCTAAAATAGAATTAATAAGTTTTAATGACATTGTTTTGTCAAACCCTGCTGTTAATAGTCTTTCTAAAGTTTTAATTGCAACCTTACTACTTTTCATTGCTTCTGGTCCTGAGCCCATTCCATCACTTATTGCTAATAAATATTTTCCATCTTCTAATTTAGTTTCTAAGTTTGTATCTCCAGATACTGGTGAACTAGCTTTAGTAGTTTTAGAAATACCGATTTGTACAGAAAATTTATCTTGTGACATATATGTAAATTTGCATTGTTCTTTGTTTTCACGTAACCCACATTCTTGATGCTGTATTATAAATTTATCTTTTAAAATTCTTTCTAGTATAGTCTTAATTCTTTTTATATTGCATTTTTTTCCTTCCAAATCATCGCATAGGTTATGATATATATCTACAATATACCTACCATTTTTTAGGCGTTTAATGTTTAAATTTCGTATGTCGAATTTTTTCTCTTGGAATGCCCTCATTAATTCTTCTCTTTTATCTGCAAATTCATCTTCATTGTCTTTCTTTATTTCATCTGCTAAATCTGCAATAGCTTGTGATACGCCTTCTAGCTGGTTTGAAATATTTTCTTTATTTTGTTCTATTTTCTTTTTCCATACAAAATTCACTCTGCTTAATCTATAAGATGAATTTATTGCATTTATCATTTTAGAAACATCTGCTTCCACTGCTTTGTTTTTTTCATGGAAACCTACTATATAATTATTATGAGCTTCAAAAATGCTAACTAATTTTTTTTCAGATATAACATCATTTTTTAATAGTTCTTCAAATATTTCATGTAAAATGTTGTTATTATTGTTATATATATCATCAAAAAGAATATTTTCTTCTAAATTTATTAAGTTATTTTTCAATTCTTCTATAAAAATATTTTCATTAGAAAGCTCTTGTTTCTTTAATTTTTTATCTTCTTTTTCTGTTGTCTTATATCCTTTTGCTAAATCTGCAATTGTTTCTGACATACTGTTTAATTTTAAAATAGTATTGTCTTGGGCTTCCCCTATACTTCTTCCTGTAGTTTCTGGTAATAATTTAGTCTTTCCATATAAATCTTCTATATTAATTTTTAATTTTTTAGGTATTGCTAAAAGTCCCAAGCATGCGATTAAAATTTCTTGTATCGTAATTATTGGAACTGTATTTCCGTTTGCAACATATGTAAGAATGACATTTCCTAATATAAATCCAACTACTACACCAATTCTTCCAAATTTATTTAATATTCCTGCAATTAGTCCAGAAATTGCATATGCTGCAATCATCATAGGCTCTGTTCCACTAATAATTCCTAGTACAACACCTATTGTAATACCACCTGTTGCACCAACTAACATTCCATTTTTCCAGCCAAGTATTAATACTATTAAAATACTTAAAATATTTTTTATGCTAAAACCAAATATACTTAAATCTCCAACTGCACATACTGCAATTGATAGAAGCAAACTTGTTCCTATAACCTCTTCTATAGTAAAAGCTTTTTTATTTCTAAATTCTTTTAGCATAATTATTGAATTTGCGAATATCTTATAAAATATAAATGTAATAACCGCTACCATAATAGCAAGTAATAAATCATATAAAAGAAAACTTCTAAAGAACATTGGTACTATTTGAACTATTAAAACACTTGCAAATAAGTGTACTCCTAATCTTTTTTCCTCATTGGTGTCTTCTATTATGTTATGTCTTACAAACAAACTACTTGCAAAAAATACTAGAGAAGTTAAAACATATGTAAGAAGCATATTTGGACCAAATTTTATAAAAGTTCCTATTAATGTTAAAATATAAACTATTCCGACTGGATTCCCATTGCTTAACATTGCTGCCATAAAAGCAATTGCAAATGGACTAAGCCCTAACATAATATTATGTGACGAAAATCCTACCATTGACACCATAAAAGCTATAATATAAATTATTATGTTATTTATAGATAAAAGGCTTTTTATTGCTATTTTCATTTTGTCTTTTTTATCATAAAAAGCTTCATTAAAATCTTGTCTATTATTAATGTTCTTTTCTACATTCTGAAACATAATGGTCACCCCTACTTTTTTTCAATTATTGTTCATCGCTTGTTTATTTTAATATATCTTTAGTGTAATTTCTGTCGATTTTGCCACATAATTTAAAAAAGTTATTTACATTTTGTGTACAATTTCGTTATTATTGTTCAGAACTTAACATTTTATTGCCATAATTTTATAACAAAATGACTAAAATTACAATACGAGAACGAAAAAAGAGCTAAAAAATAGACCATTTAAGTAAATTTCCTCTAATTCTAATAAATATTTTTTATAAAAAATTCAAAGCATAACATAAAAAATAGTCCATACTTTTGTATGAACTATTTTTTATTAAGTTAAGTTATTTTTCATAATGTCTTATTCTTTTTTACCTATAACTTTCTTCTTAATTAATACTATTCCGACTACTAAGATTGTAGCTGCTGCAATAGCAATTATTATATAAACATATGTTGCACTACCAAATGGTGGTAATATCATTACTCTTTCTGCTTTAGCTGCATCTACTTCTGATGGAATTTGTGTTGGGTCTTGGTTACCAGCTACTGAGTATGCCATTCTTCTACCAACGCTATTTGTTGTTTTAACAATTTCTGCAATATTATCATATGTTAAGTCATCTGTATCATTTTGTGCTGTTATTAATTGTGATAATACTAATTTAGTGCTAATAGATGTATCTGCTGAATTTGAATTTTTAGTTTGTGGTACTAAAGCCTTTTTCAAAGTTTCTGTTTGAACTATGCTGTTGTATTGATTTACATCTCTTCCTCCCACGTTTTTCTTAATTACTCCTGCTACTGTACCATTTACCAATTTACTACCTTCGCCGTTTTGTCCATTTATTACTTCATCTGTAGAAATAATTGACCAAACTGGTGAACCACCATCTTCTTTATTGTCTTCTGCTCTAAATTGTAGGTTGTTATTTACATAGTCTATTACTTGGTCTGCACTAGTTGTTACTAATCTACCCTTCTTTTCTTGCTCATTGTTTTGGTCATCTGCTCTATAATAGAAACCTTTACCATCGAAGTCTATTTCGCCTGCGTTTGTTACTGTAAGAGTATATTCAATTCTTATAGTAGCACCATGCATTAACTCTTCATCCATATTTATTTGGATTAAACCATTATAACCTTTTCCTGATGCTTGTGATGTAAATTTGTCTGTTATAAGTTCTTTTCTGTATTCATAGTATTCTGTACCATGTCCGCCTTTATCGTCCTTATATCTTTCTCCGTCTTTTTTCTTGCTATAATCTGTCTCATAAATTGTATCTTTTTGTTCTGTACGTTTACTAATTATATTATAAGCCTTTCCATTTACCCAAGATAGATATGGTCCTTGTGTTGTACTATCTACTATAATTTGTCCATTTGCAAGTGTTAATCTAACATTTGTAACTTTTTTGTTTAACTCAAGTTGTGCTTTTGGTCTTTCAACTAATCCAAAGTCTACGTTATTTAATGAATATTCTGTGTTGATGTCATTACCATCTGCATATAATTCATCACTATTACTGTTATAATTATTGTCTCCTCTATCTGACTCTCCTTCTACATTTGAACTTGAGTTAGAATTCTGTCTGTTATACTCAACTTCTGCAACAATTGCACCAGTCTCGGCTTTCATTTCAGTATTTGGATTTGGTGTTGTATGTTGAGATAATGTATATGCTAATTCATTTGTTACACCTTTTCCATTGTTGTTACTATAATTGTTTATTTGTTCTCTTCTTGACCAAATATCTTTTGCATCTGAATAGTTGTTTTCATCTTGATCTGCTTTAGCTATATCATATCCATATAGTCCAGTTTCATTTTGTTTTTCTACATCTCTATAGCCGTCATATCTTCCTTCTTTATTTGTGTCCGTATATGCATCTGTTTTTCCGCTTTGGTCAATTCCTACTTGATATGTTGTAGATTTAAAATCTTGACCATTATATGTTGCATTATGTTCATTACCGTAGTTAAATCTTACTATATAGTCACCTGGTATAAATCCTGTGAATTCGTAATTTCCTTTTCCTGTTGTATTTTCATTTGCTGATGTCCATTTTCCACCTTCATAAATTTGAACTACTCCGTCTTTTAGTTTATAACTTCCATCTGCTTCTTTTATTGGGTTTCCTTTATTGTCTAATTCTATTTCATAAAGTTCTACCCAAATATTATTTACAGTATTTTCATTTTTCTGTCTTATACCATCACCTATAGTTGCTCCATCTACTGTTACATTTCTTTGGTCTTCCCAAACTACACCATTTAATTTTCTTTCCGCTTCATCATCTACATAAATATGTAAAGCTTTTGCTCTGTCTGTGTCATCTTCGAAGTTACTTTCATATCTTTCTTCTTCTAAATCATCTGCTTCTAAGTTACCTGGTTTAGAGTCTATGTCTACTAGTCCTGCTGGGTCATTTGAACCTACAGTTCCGTAGTTTGGTAATAATGTATTGTCTTTATAGAAGGTTGTGTAACCATTAATTTCTGCAAAGTTCATTTTGTCTTCGTCATCATCATTTTTGCTTTCATTAATTATTACTTTTCCGCTTCCATCTGTCTTTATCTTAAATGTTAAATAAATATATGCTTTTTCTCCTGCAGCTAATTTCTTATCTTCTAATCCTTTTACATATACTGCATCATAATTAGCTCTTAATCCAGTATTACCATCTGTTATTGTTCTTTCTGTTATGTTGCTTTCTGTATCTCTGTCATATTTTGTACGATTAGATGATTTTATATCTTTTGCATTTTTTATTTCATCTGCTGTGGCTCCATTTTCTATATTATCCATCATATTGTAATAATCTTCTGAACTTATATAGTTAGCCCCCTTATCATCACCTGTATTTTCTGCTTTGTCTTTATCTCCTATAATTCCATCTTCATATGTTACCCAAGATAAGTCTTCCATGTATTCAAAATCTTCATCATAGTAATCTACAACTTCTAACACTTGACCTAGAATTGTTTGTGATTGGTTTTTAACAGAAATTTTATAAGTAATATATACATCTAATGGTGCACCTGTTCTACCAGGTTGTGATACATATTCATAATCTGCTCTATATATTGCTCTATTATGTACAGGTTCATAGTAGTTTGCGTAATCTGCCATTCTCAAATGGATGTCCCAACGTTCTCTAGCTGTATCTGTAAATAATTTATTTAATGCTTCTTTAAATCCTGCTTCGTCAAATACTCCATTATGTGTATATTCTTTCTTTAGAGCAGATATCTCAGATGGTGTAATTACACCATGTCCGTAGCTATCATAGTCATATACTTCTGTTTTGCCATTAATTTTAACTGTTGCCTTGTAAATGTCTTTCTCTAATGCTAAATCAACTTCTTGTCTTCTCCATAATCCTTGATTTACATACAATTGACCTGGATAAATATTTTTATATGTAATATTCTTATATTTTTCAATAGGTTCTTTTATTGCATCTGGATCTGAAGCTGTTGTTTCAACTTTTTGTGTAACTCCATTTATAACTTCAAATTTTATGTATTTATATTCTCCTGTACCTCCAGTTAATTGTGTATGATCTTCATATGTAGAAGCATTCTCATCAAATGTTCCATCTGAATAACTGTTTTCTGGATATTTGTTACCACTTGATACATATGTTGTAAATTCATCATATACTGGATATAAGTCATAACTTGAATCATCTTCTATATTATTTATTGTGTAAGAATTTATTTTGCAATCTTCTATAAATTGTAGCATTCTCCAAGTTAAATCTTTATCTCCTCCAACTATATTAACTATGTCATTATATATATCATCTTTTAAATTTTCAGGATATTTATGATTTTTCTCTATATATTCTTTAATTTTTTGGCTTATCAATCCTTCTTCAATTTTTTCATCTGGATTTACAGTTACAACTCCATCGTCATTTACAGTTACACTTCTATCTACTATCTTTCCATCTTCTATTGTTAAGAAACTGTCTACTAATCTTGTTCCAACTTGTTCGTATTTTCCATCTTTTTGTAATTCAAATCCTAATAATTCATATATTGAAAATGCTTCGTTATACTCTCCTACTTCTTTAAGCGAATTTGTTGAAGGATAATTTTTTGGATATGAACCTATTTCTTTAAATCTCTCTGTATATCTGTCTCTTTCAGATTTTTTCTCTAATCCTTTCGATGTTTCTCTCCATCTTTGCCTCATATCTTCTGGATTACTTGGAGTATCATATGCATCTTGTTTTGTCATTTCTTCTACAGAAGCATATGAATAATCATCCAATTTGGTTAGATATTCTGTTGGCATATAATCTTGTCCATTATATGTAAATTTAACGACATATTTTCTGTTTAATGTAAGCCCTCTAAATTCATAGTATCCATTTTCATCTGTTAATGTTGGATTTATTCTTCTCTTATAGTCATTCTCATAAGCTTCTCTATCACCATTAAATGCTTGATCTATTATTTGTTGTTCACTTAGCCCTGGAAATTCTTCTTGTAATGTTTTAAGTTTTGCTAATTTTCCATTTCCATCTTTATCTAATACAATATTTCCTTTTTCATCTGCTTGATATAATGATACTTGAATATTTGGTAGTTTATGTTCTGTTCCATCCATAACTCCATTAGCAACTTCGTCTTTTGTTTGTGGAGAATCTTCAAATACAAATCCTCCCATTTTCATTGTGGTTGTTACATAGAATGGAATTTCAAAATCCTCTTTAATAATTTCTCTATAATAGTCCAAATATGTTAATCCTTGACGATGTTCTTTGTCTATATATAATGTAAAATAACATCCATAATGGTCATACCAACAGTAACATCCATCTTCATCACTTCCACAGCAGTGTTCATGTGGGTGTACACTATGGTCGTGAGGGTTATCATTTACTACATATGATACACCATCCCTTTGACAAGCTAAGAAGTGAATATTTAAATAACTATATTCTACATGTAGTTTTAATGCTGCTGGTAATTCTTTATCATAATCTATTTCTACATAAAATTCTTCATTTGGTGCTGGATAGTTTCTCCATTGGTTATAGCACCAATAGTCAACCATGTTAGGATTTTTCTTTCCATCTGGCGATTGGTAATCCCAAAACTTTGGAGCATCATAACTACTACCTACAGCTTTACCTTCTCTAGGAGGCTCTCCTTGATCTGGTAAAAGTTCTTTTGCATTAGGTCTTATAAATGCTGCTATATCTATTCTTTCACCACTTTCTGTCAATAAGTACATATCTGAAATACCACTCATTGCATATTGTGAAACAGGATAATAACCACTTGCACCTGGTTTACTTCCCATTTCTGATTTCCAACCATATACATAATTTAACTTAAATGGTCCTATTTTATGTAGTTGTTTTTCATTATCTGAATCAACCTTAATATTAGCTTGCATTTCTTTTAATTCTTCTTCTGTTGGTTCTACAGACATCTTTCCAGCTTCTTTTTCATGTGTTGTACCATATGTTGGATCTGTATAACTTGTTCCATGTATGTCTTCTTGCATTTTTTGATATACTATTGATTGTTTAAGTATCATTTCACCTTCTGTCACATACTGTTGATATACATGTCTATTTTGTAAAGGAATTCTTGATAAATTTGATTTCCAAACAGCATATTGTTTACCACCTGACCAAGAATCTGGGTCCGTCTCTGCCATACCTTGTCCTGCTATTTTTGCTGGATAAAAAGATACTATATATGCTATATCATATGTATTATTTACACGTTTTCCATTTACTTCTACACTTTCTTCTGTAACATGGTTACCTTGGCAATAATAGTATGGATTACTAAATTTTGGTCTTCCAGCATATTTGCCACTAGAAAATTTTGCATCTCCCCAGTCTGCACATTGTCCACAACTTCTATCACATTCTTGTCCATCGTATTCATATACATCTTCTTTAGTTAAACCTGAAATTTTAATTGTTACACCAGGTTCAATACAGTATATCTCTTGTTCTTTACCTTCATTAGATATAGGTCTCCATACTCCATCACCCATTAAAGGCTCTTCTACAACATATATATCACCTGCATCTTCTATAACATGATCCTCTACTGCATCACCTGTTGTACCGCTTGTAGTTTCTCCTGGATTTATTACTTCGCTATCTGCTCCTTTTATATCTGCAGATGCTACTTTTGGTGTTTCTAGTTGTGAAGTTAATACTATACTCATAACTATTGATGTACAAACTAACATAATAGAAATAAGTATATATTTTATTAGCTTTTTCATTTTTATCCTCCTTTCTTACTATTTTTTACTTAAAACTTTCTTTTTTATTATAATAATTCCTGTTACAACTATTCCTAATGCTATAACAATTATTATTGAATATCCTACTATCTTACCAGTAACTACTGATAATACAATATCGGCTTGTCCAAAGTCATCTTCTGACTCTAACTTATTTGCAGGTTCTGAGTCAATATCTTGTAATCCCGCATCATTTGTTGCCTCATATATTTCTGAAGTGTTACTCATTATACTTCCTAAACTTTCAGGTGTTAATTTTTTAGTTAATACTAATTTAATTTCTTTACTTTCACCTGGATTTATCTTTTTATTTGCAAGACTTGAAGAATATATTGTATCTCCATTTTTTGATATATACCAGTCTGGGTTTACTTCTGAACTAAATGTCACATCTTCTGGTAAATAGTCTATTATTTTATTTGCATATCCAGGTATCGCACCTTCATTTGTTACTACTATTTTGTATTCTACTACTATATTACTCTTTCCTGCATTTTGTCTTAAAATTTCTACTTTAGTAAATGTTTCATTATCATAATCTGTTTGACTTGTACCTATTGTTGGAGTTGTTAATGTTATTTTAGTTATGAATTTGTCCAATTTTAAATCAAATTTTTCTTCTCCATATACTCCTATATCAATATATCTAATATTTTTATCTACAACTTTAATTGTATCTGTCATTCCTACATTAGTTTTATTTCCATCTAGTACTACTTCCATATTAATTGCATCTGAGTTTGATGTTGTAGGTACACCATTTTTTTGATATGTTGTTATTGTATATCTTGAATTATCGTATACGAATACTACTAAGTAATTGTTTGGTTGTAATCCTGTAAATTCATATTTTCCATTATTATCTGTAGTTGCAATTTTTCTTTCTCCTGTCTTAGAGTCTGTTACTACTTGGTTATTTTCTTTATATAAAAGCATTACTTTTACATCTGATAATTTTGATTCATCATCTTGTCTTTCTCCATCCTTGTTGCTATCTACCCATGCTACTCCAGATATTTTATATCCATTTTTTTGTGTTTCTATTTCTTCTTCTGCGGTTGGTTTATATTCTAAATAATGAGTTACTTCATTTACTGTTGTTTCGTTTACTCCATCTGCATATGCTATCGCTTTATTTACAATTGCTTTTCCGTCATCATCTGGATTTTCTAGCTCACCTGTTACATATATATATACCTCTGCTGTCTCGCCTTTAAATATTTCTGGAATTTTTACTGTTACTTTTCCGTCTTCGCTTTTTATTTCAGCAGCTACTATCATGTCTTCCCCCGAATTATTATAATTTTTAATTACTGCTGTTGCTGAATTATAATATACTTCTGGTGCTAAAGTATCAACTATTGTTGCATTATATATATTTGTACCTCCATTTGCTGTTATTCTAAATACATATCTAAAAGCTTCTCTTTCTTTAACATATTGTTCTGCTGGTTTTACTTGTTCTACTTTCATTCCTACATTTCCAAAATGTATCCATCTCTCATTTGAATATAAAGTAAATCCTAAGTCACTATCTATACTTGCTTTGGTAGAAAATTCATTTGGAGTATTTGCCCCTAAAATATATTTTACATTTACATTTACTTTAGCATTTGTTTCTAAGTCACCTAATGTAATTACTATTTTATCTGCTTGAGTATTTATTCCATCTGTTTTTACAGTGTCTCCTATTTTTACTGTTACTTGTTCTACTTTTGCACTAGTTGGCATTGGTATAGTTAAAGTAGCATTTTTTATTGTATCCATTGTTTTATTATGAAATTTAACTTCGTAATTTACTGTTTCACCATTTAAATATGTTCTATTTTCTTGTGTATTAGGTGCATTTATAAATTCATATTTTCCTATTTCTTCTACTTTAAACTTATACTCTTCTGATTTTATTTCTCCTTCTATATTATCTGCAGAAACTTTAGCTATTACATTCATTACTGTTTCTTCTGGATACCCATCTTGCGGTATATTCGTCTCTCTATTTGTTCTAACCTCAAATATTGCTTTTGCTGTACTTCCTGCTTTTATTGTTCCAATATCTATAGTATCACTAGTTTTATTTGTTTCGTCATATACATTTGCACCTTCATCAAAGGTTACAAAATATGCTTGTTCTGGTACATCTACTGTTAACTTAGCATTTACTGCATCTAAATCTCCAGTATTTTTAACTTCAACATAAAGTCTTACATATTGTCCATTAAATACTCTTCCATCTGCTGCTGCACTTGATGAAAGTTTTATTTCTAATTCAGGTCCTTTTCCTGTTGTTAGATTTAATATTGGTGCTTGTTTACTTTCAGCCATTGTTGCTTCTGAGGCTTCATTTGTATAATATGTTTTGTACATTGTTGCTGCATTTTTGTTGTAACCAATATTATTTGGTAACTCTATTTCATAGTTAAATTCGATTGTTCCTGTTGCTTCTATTTTATCTTTTAATACTATTAAATATGATTTTGCTTTAGTTAAATCTGTTTGAGAAGTTGTCCATCCATTTGATGTATCTTTTAAATCTTTATTTGCATCTGTTTTCTCAGAATAATAAACTTCTATTTTAGATGTATCCATACCTAAAACTGAAATTGCTTTTGATACACTAAATGTTGTTGTATTTTCTAAATCGTCTGTTGAGTCTATTTTTTTGTTTCCTTGTGAAGGAAATCTTCCTAATATACATACATTACTAATTGAATTTGTATTATTATTTGTTAATGTTCCTTTAACCGTTGCTATTCTTTTGTTAGCAAATGGTGCTATTTCTACATCTACAGACTCATCTGTAATTGATAGTATTCCTGATGCTCCTTCTTTATAATTATCAATTCCTGCTGATACCATAACACCTGTTGGAACTACAAAGTTTACATCTGTTTTTACCATTCCTTTTATTTCTTGTGCATTAGAATTTGCTTTTGCTCTTACAACAGAATTAGTTTCATTGTTTATATTTACTCCTTCTGGTGTAATATTACTTGTTTCATACAAATCTGTATTTTCATTTGTATAATACATAACTATTTGTTCATTTTTTCTTGGTGTTAATTTATTTAAAGTAACATCTGCACTTATTACTACTGTTGCTCCTTGTATTTCCGTATTTTCTGTATTGTATTTTGTTTGAGTTCCCTCAAATTCTATTCTTATTACCTTTTTGCCATTTCTTTCTATTAATTCTGCTTTTTTATATTTTAATTCATCTTCAAATAGTAATTTACTACTTTTTATTTCTATTGTTTCTATGTATTCTGGTAATTCAATTTCTATTATTGGATTTTTATATAATGCATTGTATACATTTGATGTATCTAATAAAGCTCTAATTTCTACATTTTCATTTTTTACTAATGTAGATAAGTCCGATTTATTTATAGTTAATTTTGCTTTTGATACAGGTTCTTCCATTTTAATTTTTATATTACCACTAACTGCTTCTGTACTTGTTTTTAATGCTACTTCACTTGACAAATTTGAAACTTCTCTTATTTGTGATTTTGAGTAATCTAATTTTCCCTTTATTGCTTTTTCTATTTCGATTTCTATTTTTCCTTCTATAATAGGTTTAGATGTTTTTATAGTTACTTGGTTTACATCTTCTTTAGAAATATCTAAAATATATTTTCCTGTATTATCTTTTTCTGTATCTTTATTTATTTCTCCTATTTTTGTTTTATCTGTTTTAAATACTTCTATCTTTCCATCTTTGCCTAACATTTTCTTAAAAATATCTTCGGCAACTTTTATTTTTTTATTATATGTATAATTTGTTCCTCCGACTGTAGTACTTATGTTTTTTTCATCATTAATTTCAAATTTATCTATTGCTTGATTTAGTTCCAATTCATTTTCTATACCTGCATAAGCAATATCTATTATATAATTTTCATTATAAATTGTTTCGTTCAATCCATCTTTTTTATCATAATTTGCATATATATAACCTTTACTTATTTTCTCATTTGATGAGATTGAAACTGTATTAATATTTCCAATTTTGTCTTTTAGTGTATAGTCATATGCAAAATCTTTATTTATATTAGTCTCTACGTTATTGTATAAACTCATTTTTACATTTAATTTTAATGTTCCTTTTACTTCATTGCTTAAAACATAATCATAAACTTCTTTACCTTTATAAATGAAGTTTACTAAAATTTCATCTACTGAATTCTTTTTCCAACTAATATTATTTTGATCATTAGGATTATTTGTTAATTTTATTTCTAATTTTCCATTTTCTTTGTTATATGTATAATTGTCTTGATTAAATTCTACACCATTTTCTTTTCCATTTGTAGCATTTGTATTATTTACTGTAACTTTAACCTCTTCTGGTTTAGCTTCGTTTATTAATGGAACTTCTACTGTAGTTATTTGTTCTTTTACTGGCATTGAATTATCTTTTACTTTATTAGAAATTAATGATTGAAATATTACACCATATTCTTCTCCAACATTGTATGGAATATATTTTGATAGTTGTGTCGTATTTTCTATTTCTGCTGTTCCATTCCATTCAACTTGAGTTTTAATTGTTTTTGTTACAGCTTTTGTATTTCCATTTATATCTATATAATTAGCTGTTAAAATAACATCAGTAACTTTAGAGAAATTATCTGCCTTTACATTTTCTTCATTTAGAATTTTAATTGGCACCTCTATAGTTACTTCCTCACCTTTATTTATTGAATTTAAAGTTATTGTATCTTTATTATCATTAACTTTTTGGACGTACTCAGATTTAATCTTGTCACTATCTATTATAAAGTTTGCGTTTGAAAAATTAACTACAATATCTTTTAAATACCCTTCTTCTTTTACTTTAAGATTTAAATATATCTTTCCTTCTTCTGTAGTTTTATATTCTTTTCCATGTACACCATCATCAAAGTAGCTATTAAATTCTACTTTTGAGTTGTTTGTTTTTGTATTCTGTTCTTCTAATTCTCCTCCATAAGCTATAACTTCTCCACCAAGTACTAATAAATTAGAAAATACTAGTATTGTGGTTATTATTGCTGATGTTACTTTTGTTATTACTTTCCCCATAGTGACCTCCTAAACATAATATCTCATACTTTATTATAACCCATTTTTACTTTGTTTTCAATGGTTTTAGCATTATTTCATAATGTTTTTTGCATATTTTCCCTATTTTTATAATTATATCCTATTGTAGCATTTTTCGCTTACATTTCAATATGTAATATATTCTTATTTTCTACATACAATTTTTATATTTACGGAAGGTCGTTTTGCCTTTTTTATTAAATTTTAATTACAATTTTATTACTATATTACAAAAAAGGTTAATAGTATAATAAATATAAAACTATTAACCTTTTTTATTTTTGATATTCTGCTAATTTTATACTAATCTAAAAACAAAATATTTTACTTCACTATTTCTCCCATTTCATTAATTTATATAACTTATTCTTTATTATTGTTTTTGTAATTTATATACATTGTTTCTTTATTATTATTTTCGCTAATTGATTGTGTCTTAATCTATTAAAGTTCTTTAATATTCTTCCAATTTTTTTATAATCTCTTCTTTTGTTAATTTTCCTGATTTTTCTTCACTTCCAACTTTCTCTCTTATATCTCCATATTCATCTACAAATATAGTACATGGATATCTTTCTATTCCATAAATATCTAAACATTTTTTTCCTTCATCTATTAAAACTGGTACCTCAATATTATTTTTTTGTATATAAGCTGCAATTTCTTCTTGATATGTCTTATATTCTGAATTTTCTCCCAACGTTGGAGAAACTATTGTTAAAAATATTGCATCATTGTATTCTTCGCTTAATTCATTTATTATAGGAACTTCTTCTTTACAAGGCGTACACCATACTGCCCAATAGAGTATGACAACTTTTTTTCCTCTATAATTTGATAAACTAACTTTATTTCCATTTTGATCTATTAGTGTAAAATCTGTTTTTTTTGTTTCAAAATCTATTTTACTTTCATTAGATACATTTCCCCCTGTATTATTTCCATTACTTTCGCCAGAACTGTTTTGAAAATCCCCTTCATTCTCTTCTTTATTTACATTTAATGCATTTTCCGAATTCAGATTTTGTAAATTACTATTTTTTCTTAAATTAATAATATTAAACTCATCTGCAACTATAAATACTATAAAAATAATTACTATAATGAGTAATAAAACTAATAAAAACATTAAACTTTTTTTCTTCATTTCTTTTCTTCGTATAGTTAAAGTTATTTATTATACGAATTCCTCCTTTATTTAAAATTTATTATAATTTTTATACATTGCTGTAATTAGTGTTTTTTATATCATTCATTTTAATTAGTATATTTGAATTATAATTCAATTTAAATTTGTCGTCAACATTCACATTTTACTTTTTATAGAATATACTATTATAGTTTCAAATATATATTATTTAGAGGAGTGATTTAATGAATAACATGGACATGGCAAAATTAATGAATATGTTGTCACAAATGGATAAAAGGGAATTGGAACAAGGACTTACAAAAGTTGCTCAAATTTTGAATTCACCTGAAAAAGATAAAATTATAAACGAAATTAATAAAAACAATCCAAATCATTAGAATTATTACTATAATAAAATATAATTATATTTTATTATATAAAAATGAATTAATTTGTTCTAACAAATTAAAAGAAAGGGATTTTTTATATGAATGAAGATATGTCTAACTTAATAAATAAGTTTAGTTCTATGTTGAAAAATAATGAACTACCTCCTGAATTATCTAATGTACTTCAAAGTGTTACAGGTAATTCTGTAAGTAGTAACACTAATAGTAATCCTAATCGAAATTTTAGCAGTAAATATAACAAAAATGGCTCTAATCATAATTATAATAATTCTATAGGCAATAATTTTTGTAATAGTTCTAATGATAATTTAAATAATTCTTATAGAGATATATCTTCAGATTCAAAAAATTCTGCAAATATTGGAAATATAGACTTTAGTAATATTAATATAGATGCGATAAAAAACATACTTGGGCAAAATAGTAATAGTGATAGTAAGAAAAATAATGATTCTAGCTCATTTAATATTGATATAAACACCATGTTAAAAATGAAATCTATAATAGATGCAATGAATAGCCAAAAAGATGACCCAAGAGCCAATCTTTTAAAGTCATTAAAACCATATTTAAAAGAAAGCCGAAAAGAAAAAGTAGATCAATATATTAAAATTTTTAGTATGGAAAAAGTATTTGAACAATTTAATCCTCTTGGTGGTGATAAGAAAAATGATGTATAATTATCCATTTTTTTCATTTCCTTCTTTTAGAAATTATAATTATTATCAATCACAACACAATAAATATACAAATAATACTATAAAGAAATTTCAAACAAAATCAATGATAAATGAAGAAAAAAATAGTTCTAATAATAAACATCGTAATTTTAATACTTGCATTGATTCTTCTAATTCTCATACTAATACCAATACCAATACTGATACTAATTTAAAGAAACACCCAGAAATAAAAAAAGATAATAGTGAAGTTTTTGAAATATTTGGTATAAAGCTTCATTTCGACGATATTTTACTAATTTGCCTTATATTTTTTCTATATAGTGAAGGTGTTAAAGATGATTATTTATTTATTTCTCTAATTTTGTTATTATTAAGTTAAAAAAAGGTTTCCATAATAATATTATGAAAACCTTTTTTAACTTTCTTTTAAATCTCTATTCTACTATAATTTCATCTTTTTCATTTACATATGCCTCTGTTTTTATATTACTTGAATACTCTTCTGGTATTTTTATTTCCATTTCTTTTACTATATTTGCTATTCTAAGTTGCGGAGCTTCGATAGATGCTGCTGCTATAATTGCCTCTTTGTTTCCTTTTGCACCAGCATGTGCTAATCCTCTTAATATTCCTACAACTACTACATTTTCTCCTGCTACAACCTCTGCTCCAGCATTAACATCTCCTAAAATAACTAAGCTTCCCTCAAATTCTACTCTTTGTCCAGATCTTAGAGAACCTCTATGAAATTTGGTTTCAGATGTAGCAATATCTTTTTTAAACGTCTTTTTTATTCCATGTAATCCTAATATTTTAGGACTATCAAAATCCACTTTAGTATCTATTATTGATTTTACTAAATTTTGTATTTCTTCCATTTCCTTATTTTTCAATACTTTCCCTGAAATAAGTAGTGGTGTATTATCATCTTTATATAATTTTTTAAATTCTTTTAATTTCTTTTTTAAATCTATTAAAATTTCTTCTTGGGTTGCGTCTTCTGCTATTTTTACAATAACTCTTCCTTGCCTTGTGTTAATACTAATACAACTCTCCATTACTACCAAACCCTTCTTTATATTATTATATATTTATATTTATTATTTAACTGTATTAATTTTACATTTGTATTTTATTGATTTGTACATTTATATTTTATAAACTTTATCTCTGTACTTGAGTACTTGGAATTGCTGTCATGTCTTCTTTTACTTCATTTGCATTCATTCCGAAATATTCTGCCATTATATCTCTTGCTGTTTCTGCAGTAAAACCTCCTGAACCTGCATTTTCAATTAGTACAGTAACTGATATTTCTGGATCATCAAATGGAGCAAATCCAACAAACCATCCATTTACTTTATCTGGGTCACCTGTTTCTGCAGAACCTGTTTTTCCTGCAACTTCTATATCGAATCCTGCAAATGTAGAATATGCTGTTCCTCCATCTTCTGTAACCCCTTTCATTCCTTCTAATATTGCATCTATGTTTTCTTCTTTTATATTCAAATCTTCTACCTCTGTCGGAGTATATCCAAGTCTTTCATTAACATAATTTTCTAGTTCTTTTTTATCTACTTCTGTTCCATCTGGTTTCATTATATTTTTTATTAATGTAACATCTACTCTATTTCCGCCATTTGCTAGAGAACTAATGTATCTTGCCATTTGAATAGGAGTAAATCCATTATCTCCCTGTCCAATAGCTGCTGAAAGTGTATATCCTGGTGTCCATACTTCTCCACGTGCTTCTACTATTTCTGGTCTTGAAATTGTTCCTATTTCTTCTCCTAATAATTCTATTCCTGTTTTCATTCCCAATCCATAATATTCTGCATATTTAACAATATTCTCTATTCCTGCTCTATACCCTGTCTCATAAAAGAAATAGTTACAAGATTTTTGTATAGCTTGTGTAACATTTAAATATCCATGACCTCTACGATATGATCTCCAATACCAACAAACTGGATTTCCAAATTTGGGATAAACACCAGTATCATTTATTTTAGTTTTTGTAGTGATTGCACCTGTTTCTAAACCTGCTGTTGCTGTAACCATTTTATATATAGAACCAGGAGAGTAAACTCCACTAATAGCTCTATTTACTAAATTTTTTCCCTCTTTATAGGAATCATACTGTTCTTGACTTATTCCATCTATAAACAGTTGTGGATTATAATCTGGATAGCTTGCCATTGCAAGAACTTCCCCAGTTTTAACATTCATTACTATTACTGCTCCAGCATTAGCAGGGCTTGTTTTATAAAATCCACCATTTGCAATTTTATCTATGTTTTTCTTTAATGCTTCTTCTGCTACTTTTTGTAAGTTTGCATCTATTGTAAGAACTACATCCGAACCTGCTACTGCCTCTTCTGTAACATATTCTTCTGTAACTGTTCCATCTACTGCCATATCTATTTGTTTTATTCCATCTGTACCTTTTAAATAATCTTCAAAAATATATTCTACACCTGTTTTACCAACTATATCATTTAAACTATATCTATCTTCTTTCCCTTTTAGCTCTTCTTCTGATATTGGTCCCACTTGTCCTAAAATGTGTGATGCTAAATTTCCAGATGTATATTTTACTTTTGATCCTGTAGCTATTGTCATACCAGGAAGATCATTACTTTGTTCTCTTATTTGTATGGCACTTTGTCTACTAATGTCTTTTGCTATTTCTACAGGTTTTATATTACTATAACCTGTTCTTGTTATTTCGTACCTCACTGCCATTATTTTTATTGCTTCTTCATCATTATTTGTAATATTGTATTTTTTCTTTAAACTATCAAATGCTTCTTGCGCATTTGCATTTTCATCTATTTCTAAACTTAATTTCCAACTTTTTAGGTTTTCTTCAGGAAGTGTATATCTTACTGGATTTACAGCTATTGGCAAGTTATCTATGTATTCGTCTTTATTAGACTTTAGTATGTTTATTGTTTTTAGTATAGTATTATTTAATACACTATCTTCTATTTTCGTTTTGTATAATTCTAGAGAAAATGATGTCTCAGATGTAACTAGTTTATTTCCTGTACTGTCTAAAATATTACCTCTTGCTGCTTTTAGCACGGATTCTCTTGTAAGCCTTGTATTAGAGGTTTCTCTATATTCTTGTCCATGTACAATTTGAAGATTGAAAAGTTGAAGTATTAATATTATCCCAACAATATATATAAAAATTGTTACTATATTGTATCTTATTTTATTATTATCATTTTTGCCCAACTTTTCACCTTCTTTCTTTATCTGTTTACAATAATTGTTTTATGTATATTAATTGCATGTTTTAAATTTATTTTTAGAAATATCTCGTCATAATTGTTTTAGATTTAAATACATTTTCCATAGCATAGCCTAATTTATGTAACAATGGATATAAAATTATAATTAACAGTGAGTTATATAGCATTTCTATTAACATTATTTTAGAAAATGACCATAATTCTATTTCAATTCCGTCTTTTATTATTGTAAAAGCATATATTCCAACTTCATATATAAATGTTGATATTATAACCATTAATATAATTGTTAATTTGCTATCTTTTGAAAAGTTCTTGTCACAATATTCTGCAATCAATCCAATTGCTCCAAGTAATATTCCTGAAATTCCTATAGATTTACCTATAAGTAAGTCTATTAATATACCAAAAATTAACCCTAATATTAATCCTATCTTCTTGCCTGCAAATAATCCTACAAATAATATAAGAATTACAAATAAATTAGGCATTATTCCAAATATATTAAACCAACTAAAAAAGTCAGCTTGTAAAAAATAAATTATAAAAAAAGCTAATATTATTAATGCAATTATTCCGGCTTTTTTCATTTTACTTCCTATTCTCCTTTTATTTGTAAAATATTATTACTTATTTGTAATTACTAAAACTGTTTCTAATTTAGAAAAATCTACTGCTGGATTTATCATAGCATATCTATCTGTAATATTTTTAGTATTTACTATTTGTGAAATTGTTCCTATATGAATTCCTTTTGGATATATTCCACCAAGCCCTGAGGTTTCCACATTATCCCCTTGTACTAATGTTGCTTCTGTTGGTATGTATGTGGCTTTTAACATAGATTTGTCATCCAATGTTCCACTTACTATTATTGTATCTCTAGTTGTACTTATTGTACTACTAACAGAACTTGCCGTATCTATTATTGTTTGTACTTTAGCAGTTGTATCTGTAACTGAAAGTATATGTCCCACTAATCCTCTGTCAGATATTACTGTCATATTTGGTTCTATTCCATCATTTTTTCCAACATTTATTATTATTGTATTTGAGTAATTACTTATATCACGATTTATTACATATCCTGGAACTGTACTATATTCTTTGTATTTATCTTTTAAATTAACATATTCTTTTAATGTTTCATTTTCTGCTTTTAAAATTTCATATTCTCTTAAAGATTGTTCTAATTCACTATTTTTCTTTTTTAAGTCTTCATTCTCTGCTTTTAAGTGTTCTACATCTGAGAAAAAGCTATTATTTCCAGTTATTTTATTTTTTAAATATGTAAGCCCATTTTGAATAGGCATAACTAAATAACTAAAAACATTTTCCGCAGAAGATAATTTTTGTGTATCCATATTTGACAATACAACTAATAAAATTAATACTATGATTGTTATTATAATACCTATTAGTCCTGTTTTTTTCTTTTTATACATTTATTAATCTCCTATCTCTTTTTAATATTTAGATACACATTGTTTGTAATAATCTTCTTTAAATTTTATATTAATTTTCTAATCTTTATTTATTTCACTATCTTGACTCTCATTGTTTATTATTTATATTTACTTTTTATTATTTATCTTTTATATTTTATTATTTGTTCTATTTTATCTTCTCCTTGAACTTGTTAATACAGTTTTTAAATCTTGTAAATTCTCTAATGTTTTTGCTGTTCCTCTTACTACACAATCCAATGGTTCTTCTGCCACATATACAGGTATTTCTGTTTTCATAGATATTAATTTATCTATATCTTTTATTAAAGCTCCTCCACCTGCAAGCACAATACCTTTTGCCATAATATCTGAGGCAAGTTCTGGTGGTGTTTTTTCTAATGTTACTCTAACTATATCTACCATTTTATTTATAGATTCTGACATAGCTTGTCCTATTTCATTTGATGTTACATGAATTGTTTTTGGAAGACCTGTTCCTAAGTCTCTCCCTCTTACTTCCATATCTTGCTGTGCTGTTGGTGGTATTGCACAACCTAAGTTAAGTTTTATTTGCTCCGCTGTAGAAGCCCCTATTGCCAAGTTATCTTCTCTTTTTATATAGTTTATTATATCTTCATTTAATTCATCTCCTGCAACTCTTAGTGAATTGCTAACTACTATACCTCCAAGTGATACTACAGCGACTTCTGTAGTTCCTCCACCTATATCTACAATAAGATTTCCACTTGGTTCAGCAATTTCTATATTAGATCCGATTGCTGCTGCCATTGGTTCTTCTATTAAAAATACTTCTCTTGCACCTGCTTGTATAAGCGCTTCTTCTACTGCTCTTTCTTCTACTTCTGTTATTCCTGATGGAACACCTACTACAATTCTTGGTCTTCCTACATTATATTTTTTGCTAATCCTTCTTAAAACTTCTTTTAACATTAATTGAGTCGCCGTAAAATCTGCAATTACTCCATCTTTTAATGGTCTAATTGCCTTTATTTGTTCTGGCGTTTTTCCTAGCATTTCTTTAGCTTCTTTCCCAATAGCAAGTAAACTATTTGTTTTTAAATCTATCGCTACAACTGATGGTTCTTTTAAAACTATCCCTTTATCTTTTATTGTTACTAATACATTTGCAGTTCCCAAATCTATACCAATATCTTTTGAGCCTAATTGAAATAAATTCATATTAATTTTCAAGTCCTTTCCTATAAAAAATACTTTCATAACTATCATGTCCAATAACTATATGGTCTAACAATTCTACTCCAAGTAACTTTGATGCAGCTATTAATCTGTCTGTAAACTCCATGTCTGCCTTACTAGGCATTGGATCACCACTAGGATGGTTATGTACTAAAATAATTTTAGGTGCTTCCATTTTTACAGCTTCTGCTAGTACATCTTTTGGTGTTACAATTGCTAAGTTTGCAGTTCCGTAAGAAACATCTAAAATTTTATCTACTATATTTTTAGTATTTAAAATTAATACTTTTACTATCTCTCGTTTTTCATTTTTTAATTCATCTATTAACAAATTTGCTACATCTTGTGGACATGTTATCTTTACTTTGTTGTCCAAAATTGGCCTTGACATTCTCTTGTTTAATTCTGCTACTGCTTTTAGTTGTATAGCTTTTATTTTTCCTATTCCTTTAATTTTAGTTAATTCATTTATTGAAATATTTTGTAAGAATTTTAAATTATCTCTTTGTTCTTTATTTAATTTTAGAATTTTCTGAGCAATAGTTACTGAACTTTCTTCTCTAGTACCAGTTTTTATTATTATTGCTAATAATTCTGCATTAGATAATGAATTTGAACCATACATTTCTAACTTTTCGTATGGTCTTTCAGATATTGGAAGCTCTTTCATTTTTATTGACAATAAAATCAATCCTTTCTTAAATAAATAGCCCCCAATAGTATTTGACCTAATTTAATTTTTATACTTAATACATAATTTATTAGCGCATAAATCTGTATAAAAATATTGCTATAACTATTCCTAGTATACTTGCAATATTTATTTTAAACATTAATCCAAATGTTATATTTATTACTTGTAAATCTAAATTTACTGGAGTTGAAAGTCCAAATTCTTGTCCATATGATAACCATGATAGCCAATCTACACTTGCTGCTAATTCTCCTATTAACCCTCCTAATACTATTCCACATAATATAAATAAAATTAGTATCAAAGTACTTTTTCCCTTCACAGCGTTTCTTCGTTCCTTTCTATATTAATATTTTCTTATGTTTTTTCACGTTAATATTATATATGCATTTTTACAAATTTTCAATATTAATTAGTAAAAATTAATAAAAGTATTTATTTTTATTTTTTCATATGATATATTATTGTTTATTCTCATTTTTGTAAATTTAAATATTACAAAAACAAGTTATCTTTAATATAATATAGTATAACTAATTTCCAATTTTTTATCATTTATATTTTATGATAAACGTAGTATAATTTAGTTGGAGGCATATATAAATGAAATTTGAAAAGATTAATGATGATAAAATAAGAATAATTGTAACTTCTAAGGATCTTCAGGATAAAAGTATTGATTTCCATGATTTTATGGCAAATCCAATTGAGTCTCAAGAAATATTTTTAAATATGTTAGACGAAGCCGAAGAAAAAGTAGGCTTTGATGCTAAGGATTATAATTTAAGAATAGAAGCTATTGTAATGTCTGACGAAAGTTTTATTTTGACAATTACTCGTGTTAGTTCTCCCAAGGTTGCTACTCCTAAAATAAAAAGGAAGTTTACTGCTAAGAGAAAATTTACCGATACAAATACTTCTAATGCAATTTATTGTTTTAGCACTTTTGAAGATTATTGTAACTTCTTAGATGCTATACATTCTTGTTCTGGCTCTATACATAATATTGCAAAATCTGCTATTTTGTATAAATATAGAAGCAGTTATTATTTAGTGTTATCTAACATTAACTTAAAACACCCTAACAAATTAATTTTCAATTCATATATTACTGAATTTGCAAGATATACAAATAATTCTGATTTATTTGTATGTAAATTAAAAGAGGTTGGAGATTTAATTATAAAAAATAATGCTCTTAAGTTTTGCTTGGGAAATAAATCTAGAAAGTAAAATAATGACTATGTATTTTCTACATAGTCATTATTTTATTTAATATACATAATTTTGTGGATTATATAAAACTCCGTTTTTTCTTACTTCAAAATGCAAATGATTTCCTGTTGAATTACCTGTTGAACCTACTTTTGCAATAACTTGTCCTTGTGATACTTTTTGTCCTACCTTAGCTATTAATTTACTACAATGTCCATAAACTGTTTCTGTACCATTTCCATGAGAAATTTTTATACAATACCCATAACTTCCATTCCATCCAGATAAAGTGACTGTTCCTCCTGCTGCTGCTTTTATTGGTGCTCCGTAAGATGCTGCAATATCCATCCCTCTGTGTGGTGAACTTCTTATACTTTCTCTACTTCCAAATCTAGATGTTATAATTCCTCCTGTAAGTGGTTTTTGTAATGTTACTCCTATATTTACATATGCTGATGAACCACCTGATGGAACCGCTGACACTCTTTTAGAAGCTACATATACTTTCTTAGGAATTACTTTTTCATATAATTTAGATACACATGTATCAACATCTGTGAATTCTTTTTTAGTTTTATCATATTTTTCTAATATTCCAATGTCATTTTTATTTGCACTATCTTTATCTTTTAATTTTTTTACAATGTCTTCTGCTTCCTTAAAAGTAGACACATAATATTTTTCTTCTTTATTGTCTGTAATAGCATAAAACCTATAGTATTCTGTACCATTACTTGTTACTTTAGTATAAATCTCGTCATCATTTGTTTGTACATCTTTTTTTAACAAACATAATTTATATTTTGGCATACTGTCTATTTGTGCAAAAACGACATCATCTCCATTACCACTTTCAACATACTTATTTATTCTTTCTTGTAAATTACTTTTGTCTGATGTATATCCTATTAGTTCTCCATTTAGACTAACTTCATATGTTGGTTTATAAAATATAGTAATTGCTGCTGTTATTAAGATGATAGATGCTACAATTAATACAATTAATTTAATTGAAGACCTTAAAAACATAGCAAAACGTTTTAACATATTTTCAAGCACTCCTATCCATTTTATTGTATTATGTATTTTATATGATTATTTTTTTTTATGCAAAAATAATAGGAACTAAAATAAGCGATTTATTTCAGTTCCCCGTGATTTATCTCGTTTTTTCTTTAATTTACTCCGTTTTTCTTTAATTTGCTTTGTATAAGTTCATAATAAATGACTACAAAATATATTTTTTTATTAACGAGATTCCAACTACTATTATTAACATTCCTCCTAGTATTACTGTAACATATATTAGTATTGTCTCTCCTGTTATTATTGATACTATTAATTCTGATTTTGCATAATTATTTGTTTCTTCTATTTTTATGTTCCCTTCGTCTATTATTATTTTTTCGTCTATATCTTTTGTTGCTAATACATATGCATCATTTTCTATTTGTGCCATGCCGCTTTCATCTAAGTGATATGTTAATTTTAATTTAACTACTTTTTCTTCATTTGGTCTTAGATATTCTTGGAAATTATCATATATTATATGTCCATTTTCTCCTACATACCAGCCTTCATTTCCTTCCTTACTAAAGTTTGCTCCATTCGGTAATAAATCTATTATTTGGTCTATTGTTGCATTATAATCTCCAATATTTGTTACTTTAATTTCATAAATAATATCTAATTTTGTGTTTTCTATATTTTTGCTCGGTAAATCCAACTTTGCTATATTATTTGCCTTTTGATATATATCATGTTTTTTTACTGTGTTTGTTGTTTTGTCTGTTGTAATTATTTGAGTTATTCTTTTTTCTATTTGTAAATCTGTATATGTATATTGCATCTCCACTCTGTTTTTGCTAGTTTCCTCATCCTCTTTTGTATACTCTACTGTGTCTCCTCTTTTATCTTGCTGCTCTACCACTATTTGTGATAATAACTTATCATGTGTTTTATCGTTTTTTGTTACTTTTAATACTAGTTGTAATTTTTGTACTCCTGTATTTAGTTCTGGTTTTTCTTCTTCTTTTTCTTCTGTCTTTCCTGTTTCTGCTTCTCCTCCTTCTTCTACTTTTCTTTTTCCTTTATTATTAGAAATTTCTTTTTCTAGCAAAGTTTCATCATTTGATTTTTCCTTTTTATCTTCATTAGTTATAGTATTTTTTATATCTGAGTAGTCTTCATTTTCTTCATACTCATATCTTTTTGGATATAACTCATTATTTATATCTGTTTCATATGAGTATTTACTTGTTGTTACTTTCTTTCCATCTAATTTCCAGCCATTTGCTTTGTTTATTTCATTATCTTCTATATATTCCATTCCATTTGCTATTGTACTTGTTACTTCTTTTGCATATCCACTTCCTAGTCCATTATTTTTTATTCTTATTTGTATTGTTACTATGTCTCCGTATTGCATTGGCGCTGGTTGTTCTTCTATTGTTACTGTTTTTTCATTTACTTTTACTACTCTACTTTCGATACTTATACTTGGTGGGTCTGGTTTCTTTATTTCAAATGTTACTTTGTTACTTTCTACTTCTGTATAATTTCCATCTGTTTCTGCATATCCTACCACATCATATTTTCCTATGTCATATGGTCTTTCTATTTCTTCATCTGTTCCTGCTTTATAATATTTGTATGTTACTTCTGATGTTGTATTTTTCTCTACTACATATGGTTCTATTAATTCTCTATCATATTTTTTACTTTCACAACCTATTACTAATATCCCTGTTTCTTTTGATATTGTTACCATTATTTCTCCATATTCTGGTTGTGTAAATGTATAGTTTCCTACATCTTTTCCACTTAATACAATTTCTTCTATTGCTACTCTCCATGTTCCTGTATCTGGGCTTTCTGCTTCCCCTGTTTTAGGTATTGTTGCTACTACATCGTCTCCTTCTACTAAGTTGTCAAATTCTCCTCCTATTATTTCTACTGTTGTTTCTTTATTATATATTCTATTTTTTCCAGATAAGTTTATTATTCTTAATGGTCTTGATGTTATTTCTACCATTATGTCTCCATATTCTGGGTGTTTTAATATGTAGTTTGGTGCATCTTCTCCTATTAGTTTTATCTCTGCTATTGATACTTTCCATTGTCCTACATTTTTACTTTCTGCTTCTCCTGTTAATGGTAGTTCAAAGTATAAATTGTCTCCTTCACATACTCCTATTAGTCTTCCTCCACTTATTACTACTGTTGTATTTCCATTATAAACTTTATTTGTGGCTATTATGTCTTCTATTGTTATTATCTTTGGTGTTATTGTATATTTTCCCCATACTCCTGTTTTATATTCATTTCCTTCATATACTACTTTTAACTCATATTCATATTCTTTTACGTTTTCTGGGTTTTCTTTTATTCCATCATAGTATTCTACTATTTCTGCATTTCTTGGATTTTCGTATCTTACTCCTTGTCTTTCTGAATTATATATATCTGCTGCATCTGTTACTTTTAATCCTTTATATGCTTCACATATTGGACAACTATCGTATGTTGAGCTATATATTGGATGTTCTAATCCTGCATCACATTCATAGTATATATTTGTTATTTCAAATTCTGTACTATATGTATTTCCTGCTTTATCTACTGCTTCTAATGTATGTTTTCCATTTTTATTAAATGTATGATTTCCATTAAATATTACTTCTCCATCCATTTTAAATGTTGCTACACCTGATGGCACATCATTTGCTTCCAAGTCTAGTGTTAATTCGTCTACCACTATTGTCTGCAAGTCTCCTATTACTTGTATTGTTGGATTTGTTCTATCTATTAAGTATGGTCCTGTTACATTATCACTTGTTATATTTCCAACATTGTCTTCTGCTATAATATGTAAATATTTTTCTGTTTCTGTATTTATTGTTATTGTATCATTTGCTTTTGCTATATTTTCACTCCATGTTGTTGGTAAATTTTTATTATCTGTTATTGCATATTTATAATGTTTAAATCCTGCTCCTCCATCTGTAATACTTACTTGTACTTGTGTTTCTCTTGCCCAGTCACTTGCTTTTGGATTAACTGAAATACTTGGTGCTGTTTTATCTATATGATATGGGCCCGCAACTCTGTCTTCGCTTATATTTCCTGCATTATCTTCTGCTATAATGTGTAAATATTGTATTCCATCTGTATTTATGGTTATTGTTCCATTTACACTTGCTATATTATTACTCCAAGAACTTGGTGTTGCTTGGCTATTTGTTATAGCATATTTATAATGTTTAAATCCGCTTCCTCCGTCATCATAAAATTCTAATTTAACATCTACACTTTGTCTCCAATCACACTCTAATGGCTCTATTGTTACTCCTGGTGGTATGTTATCCTCTATTATCTCAAACATTCTTGAATATGTTTCAGATGTTAACCCTCTATTATTTCTTACTGTTAGTTTTAAAGTATACTGTCCTATTGTATTATAATAGCTTTGAGCAGGAACAGTAGTTCCTGAATATAATTTAGAAGCCCCCTTGTATAATTCCCATGTCCATGATGTAATTGTTCCACCATATGGGTCATATGATGTATCTATTACATCTAATGCTTGATATCTTGTCATCTCACTATTTGTAATAGCAAAACTTGCTATAGGTAGTGCATCACTTCTATTTGTTGCATATACACTTGCAGGATAGCTCCATACTCCTTGAAAATCTTTTACTCTTAATTGAACAACATAGTCTGATGTGGTATCCATTGTTGTTAGCTTTCCTACAGTCCAGTTATTATCTGTTGTTTTCTTATATTTCCATTCTTCTTCTGCTATACCGTTTGTTCCTTTACTGTAAGAATCTAAATCTGAAGAATTACTTACTAATGTTATATTGTTTCCATTTTTTGTACTTTTTAAAATAGCCGTAGGTCTTCTATGTACATATACTTCACTTGGTGTAATTTGACTATCTGCATATGTAATATTATATTTTCCTGTTTTATCAAATTCTGTTATAAAGTCATTTATATATCTACCAGTTTGCGCAAATTGACCTATATGATTTTCAAAATAGTTATAATCGTGATTTATTTTCCATTTACCATAAGGATATGTACTATCTGCTGTATTTTTTGCAGCTTCTGGAGGAGACATATTTATATTAACTCTGTCATTTAATATTATATAATTATCTTTCTGTTCTATTTTATCTATTAAGCTTTTTATATAAATTGCTGTTTGTGATATTGAATTATTATAATTTGTATTATTTATAAATGTACCATTTCCATTATTATTTTTTATAATATTTTCTATTTCTGCTTGAGCAACAGTTTTTCCCCATCCTACAAAGTTTATATTTTCATTTACAAGTCTTGTTACTAATTCTCCTAATACAGTAGTTGCATTAAGTTCTTCATTTTGCATATCACTAACATTTACTAAAACTCTTATAGAACCATCTCTCCATTCTGGTTCTCTTAAAACTTCTGTAAATTTTCTTACTTTCGTTGTTGTCAATCCAATACCGCTTAATGTAAAACTTCCTATTTGACTACAATTATGCGAATAATGGTCTGTAAAAAAGCCATAACCATTTCCATATTCTTCTGTAAAATTATATGTAATGGTTCCAGCGCCCCCACCAGATACAACTATTTGAGAATCTGTAACTTTTACTGTTATAGTACCGCTTTTGTCTATATTAAGTCCTTTCATTAAAGTTTTTGTCATATTTGTACTATTCTGACCTATTACATATGTAAATTTCCAAATAGCTCCATAATTGCTTCCTGCTGCATTATACCAGTTATCACCAGAACTATTATTAAAGCTTAACATATATCCAGTTAGTGTATTCCCAGATTGTTGAACCCTTAGAAGCATTCCTGCTGCATTAAAACTATCTCCATAGTCTATATTATAAGAAAAAGTAAATTCTTGTTCTTGGTTTTCGTTTGGAATAATCCATATAGCATTTTTACCAGAATTAGTTTCATTTCCCTTCATTACTACATCTTTTCCATTATTTACAATTGATATACTTCCTATAGATGAAGAAACATCTCTTTGCCAAGTAAAACCGTTTGCAATGTCCACATTTTCTGCTTCTACAGATGTAATATTAACTAGATTTTTATTAATTCCTTGTGCAGCAAGCGCGTTTAACAAGTCATTTTTAAAATTTGTTACATTTGTACTTGTTTTGGACTTTGTTAAAACAACATCTATTTCTGGATCTGGCACTATTTGAAAAGAAACATTAGACGCAGTTAAAGAAACTGTAGCTAACATTAAAACTACAATTATTGTAATTATAAACGATGAAGTTATCCCTAAAAATTTCTTTCTCATTTAGTATCCTCTTTATAAAGTTACATTATTCTAATAAATATGATAGCATCCCAAATAATCAATATCAATGGATTATTTTTCTAGAATTGGAAATATTACACAGTTTGACTTTTTTCTACTTACGGAACTTGTTTAAGACATTTTTTTGTATAAAATATTATTTTTTTATTACAAAAATATTACAAAAACAAAGAAAATACCCTATAAAATTAAACTTTTAAGGTATTTTCTGTTTTTCATGATTTTATATTTAATTTAATTTGATTTTGGATTCACTTTATTTTGTTTGTTCCTA
>ENA-ORTY01001158-ORTY01001158.1-human-gut-metagenome-genome-assembly--contig:-NODE-1158-length-30899-cov-2.468292_pt1 | contig 30899 bp, 16 predicted proteins | sample MGYA00241917_ERZ509198 | MGnify/ENA primary metagenome ERZ509198 (study PRJEB26280, sample SAMEA2338857) | human gut metagenome | biome: human gut; feature: human-associated habitat; material: faeces...
TTTCTGGAAATCCTCCATGGCGGCGGCCGCTGCCTCTTCCTTCCTGGAGCTCAGCTGGATGGAGAGGAGGCCCGCTGCCGGCGGATACCCCATCATTTTCCGGTACAGGAATTCCTGGCGGTAAAACTGGCCGTAGTCCTGCTCTGCCGCCGCCGTAATGGCAAAATGGTCCGGCGCATACGTCTGGATCACCACGTCTCCCGGGAGTTCTCCCCGTCCGGCCCGGCCGGATGCCTGGGTCAGAAGCTCAAAGGTCCGCTCAGAGCTCCGGAAATCCGGTGCATAAAGAGAAAGATCGGCCGCCATGACTCCCACCAGCGTCACCCTGGGGAAATCGTGGCCTTTGACGATCATCTGGGTCCCGATGAGGATATCGGCCTCCCCCTCCATAAACGCCTCCAGGATCTCCTCGTGGGCTCCCTTTTTCGCCGTGGTGTCTGCGTCCATCCGAAGAACCCTGGCCTGGGGAAAGGTCCGCTTTGTGATCTCCTCCAGCTTCTGGGTCCCGGAGCCGAAGGGGGCGATATAAGGAGAGCCGCAGACCGGGCATACCCTTGGCATACGGACCTCATGGCCGCAGTAATGACACCGCAGGATCCCGTCCCGGTGGTACGTCAGGCTCACATCACAGTGGGGGCACTTCATGGCCTCCCCACAGGAACGGCAGGAAACGAAGCCTGCATAGCCCCGGCGGTTCATGAACAGCATGATCTGTTCCTTCCGCAGAAGCCGCTCCTCCATCAGCTCCTTAAGCTTCCGGCTGAACATGGACCGGTTCCCCTCTGCCAGCTCCTCTCTTAAGTCCACCACATGGACCCGGGCCAGGCGGCTGTCCTTTTTTGCCCGGCGGCCCAGGGTCAGCAGGCCGTATTCTCCCTGCTCTGCCTTATAAAAGCTCTCCACAGACGGAGTTGCGGAGCCTAAGACCAGGGTGGCCTGGTTCATGGAGGCCCGCATGGCCGCCACCTCCCTGGCATGATACCGGGGAGACAGCTCGCTCTGGTAAGCCCCCTCGTGCTCCTCGTCAATGATGATGAGCCCAAGCCTCTCAAAGGGCGTAAAAAGAGCCGACCGGGGGCCGATCATAATGTCGATATCTCCCCTGGCGGCCCGGGCCAGCTGGTCGTACCGCTCTCCCGCCGAAAGCCTGGAATTGATGATGGAGACCCGGTTCCCGAACCGGCGGTAGAACCGCATGACCGTCTGATACGTCAGGGAGATCTCCGGGATCAGAACGATGACCTGGCGGCCCTGATCCAGCACATGGGAGATCAGCTCCATGTACACCTCTGTCTTTCCGCTGCCTGTGATCCCGTAAAGGAGCCACGTCCTGGCCTCCCCCGCATCCATGGAGGCCTTCACCGCAGCCGCAGCCCTTTTCTGATCCTCATTGAGGACCACAGGGGCCGGAGCCGGAGCATATCCCTTCACCGGGTCCCGGCTTTTTTCCTCGGTCCGGATCTTTAAGATCCCCTTTTCCTCCAGGGGCCTTAAGGAGGCCGCTGTGACCCCAAGCTTCTGGGCCGTCAGCCGGTACGGCAGCTCCCCGTTTTCCAGTAGCGCCTTATAAAGCCGGATCCTGGCCTTATATTTCTTTTTTTCCGCTTCCCTTAAAAGCCCGGAAAGCTCCTCCCGGGATCGCAGGGCCACAATGGTCTTTTCCTCTTTTGGGGCCACAGCGGATTTCACCGGCATCACCGTCTTTAAGGCCTGGTTCATGGTGGCCCCGTACCGTTCCTTCATCCACCAGGCCAGACAGATCATCTGCTCCTGGACGGAAACGGCCCTGGGATCCACCTCCCTCAGGGCTTTGAGCTTTTCCGGGGCAAAGGAGGGCGTATGGCTTAAGGAGACCACATAGCCCTTCCGCAGGGTATCTCCCCGCCCAAAGGGAGCCAGCACCCGGACGCCCACCCGGACCCTGCCAAAAAGCTCCGGCGGGATCCTGTACTGGAAGACCCGGTCCACGTTGGTGACCGAAAGGTCGATGATCACATCCGCATAGACCGGAGCCGTCTCCTTCTCTCCCGGTCCTGCCGTCCTGTCCTTTGTTTCCAGATCCTCCGCCTCCCTTTCTTTCTGTCTTCCGGTCTTTACTCCGGCCTGTTTTCCATATATCTGGCCGCCACCTTAAAAAGCGCCATGGAATTGGCTCCCTTAAAGAGGACGCAGTCCCCGTCCTGTAAGGCCTGATTCAGGTAGGCGGTCATCTGGTCTTTATCCGTAAACTCTGCCACAGGTGCGCCGGAGCGCTTTTTAAATTCCTCTGTCAGCGCCCTGCATTCCGCGCCCAGGGTCACCAGCAGATGGATCCCGGCCTCTGCCGCAAAGATCCCCACTTGTCTGTGGGCGCTTTCTGTTTCGCGGCCCAGCTCCCGCATCTCTGCCAGGACCGCCACGTGGCGTCTTTCCGGGTGAAGCTCCTTAAATACCTGGAAGGCCGCCTTCATGGATTCCGGGCAGGCGTTGTAGGAATCGTCCAGGATCGTAAACCGTCCGGTCTCATGGACCTGCTGGCGGTTTTTGAAGCCCTGGCCCGTAAGGAGCCCCCTGGCCGCCTCCTCCATGGTCATGCCGCATTCCGCGCAGACGGCCATGGCCGCCATGGCGTTCATGACATTATGCTGCCCCATGACGTTTAAGCGCACCCTCTGGCGGTCTGCTCCATGGACTGCCGTAAAGGAGGGAAAACCGTCCTCAAAGCAGACGTCCACAGCCCGGAAATCACAGTTCTCCCCAGTGCCGTAGTATACGGTCCTTAAGCCCTCCCGGCCCCGGACGTTTTTAAGGAGAGGGTCGTCTCCGTTTAAGATCAGAAGCCCTCCGTCCTTCATGCCGTCGGTGATGTGAAGCTTTTCCCTTAAGATATTTTCCTGGGAGCCCAGCTGGCCGATGTGGGTGATCCCGATGTTGGTGATCACCGCCATGTCCACCCGGGCGATGTTTGCAATGACCATCATCTCTCCTGGCTCGCTCATGCCCAGCTCGATGACGCCCACCTGGTCATTTTCTGTGATCTCTGACAGGGTCACAGGCACTCCTACCTGGCTGTTGCTGTTCCCCGGGGTCTTATAGACACGGAATCTGGCCGACAGGGCGGCGGCGATCATCTCCCTGGTTGTGGTCTTTCCCACGCTTCCGGTAACGCCCACCAGCGGCAGGGTCAGACGGTCCCGCAGATAGAATCCGATCTTCTGCAGCGCCTTTTTCGTATCCTCCACCCGGATCACGGCGCAGCCGGCCCCGCCCTCCGGAAGCGTAAGCTCCTGGCTGGTCAGCACTGCCGCCGCCCCCTGGTCCATCACCTGGGGAAGGAAGCGGTGGCTGTCCACCCGCTCGCCCAGCAGGGGCACAAAAAGGTCTCCCGGCTCCACCTGCCTGGAATCCAGGCGGATATGGGAGACAGGCGCTTCCTCACTCCCCGAGACCAGAACGCCGCCGCTTCCAAGGACCAGATCTTTTACTGTTACATGTTCCATTTATCTTATCTCCTTTACCGCTTCTTCCACCACTTCCCGGTCCAGGAAATGATGGCGGACACCATTGATCTCCTGGTAGTCCTCGTGGCCCTTTCCAATAATGGCGATCATATCCCCCGGCTCCGCATGGTGCACCGCATAAAAAATGGCCTCTCTCCGGTCCGGGATCACCAGATACCTTCCGCTGGTCCTTGCCATTCCGGTCTCGATGTCTTTTATGATATCCTCATTCTTCTCAAACCTCGGGTTGTCGGCGGTGAGGATACAGAGATCCGCCATTTTTCCTCCGATCTCTCCCATGGAGTACCGCCGCTCCTTTGCCCGGTTCCCACCGCAGCCAAAGACGCATACCAGCCGCTTCGGGCTGTAATCCCGGAGGGTGGATAAAAGGCTTTCCATGCTCATGGCGTTGTGGGCGTAATCCACAATGACGCTGCACCGCTCCGACACATGGGCGATCTCCATGCGGCCGTCCACCCGGACATTTTCCAGGGCGCGGAGGAGCTTTTTATCATGGCCCTCCTCTCCCAGGGCCAGACTGCACACAGAAAGGGCCGCCAGGGCGTTGTCTGCATTGAACCGTCCCGGCATTCCCACCCGGACCCTTCCGCTTAAAGCGCCGTCCATATCAAATTCCACGCCCACGAACTGGTGGTCGCTGGCATAATGGAGGCCGTTTCCGGTAAAGTCTGCGCCGCGCTCCAGGCCATATGTATACAATGTACAAGAAGCATCCCGGACCACCTCTTCATAATGGTCCATGGCCCGGTTGACAACGCCGGTCCGGCAGACCGTAAGAAGCCTGGATTTATAATAGAGATACTCCTCAAAGCTTTCGTGCTCCTTTGGTCCGATATGGTCCGGGGAAATATTGGTAAACAGGCCGAGATCAAAGCAGATGCCGCCCACCCGGTGGAGCATCATGGCCTGGGAGGAGACTTCCATGACCATATGGGTGCAGCCTGCGTCCACCATTTTTGCAAAATATTCCTGTACCAGATAGGATTCCGGGGTGGTGTTGGCTGTGGCATATTTTTCCGTGCCGATGACAGCCCCATTGGTGCCGATGAGCCCCACCTTTTTACCGGCGGCCTCCAGGATGGCCTTCACCATATAGCTGGTGGTGGTCTTCCCCTTGGTCCCTGTGATCCCGATGGTCACCAGCTTTTCGGCCGGATAGCCGAATCTGGCTGCGGAAAGCTCCGCCAGGGCCAGACGTCCGTTTTCCACCCGGAGCACCGTCACATCCCCGGGTACCGTCACATCCTTTTCTGTCACCAGGACCCGGCAGCCCTTCTCCAGGACATCCGGGATAAAGGTATGGGAATCCCTGGCGCTCCCTCTGATGCAGACAAATACCGTATGGGGCCGCGCCTTTCTGGAATCGTAGACCACATCCTCCACATCCTCGTCCAGGCTTCCCTGTACCAGGGTGTACGCCAGTCTTCCAAGCCAGTCTCTGATCTTCATTGTCCACTCTCCTTCTGTCAAGTCCAAAAACAGGCGGGGTCCGCCGTATACGGACCAGGGCCCCGCCTGTTCTTCCTTTTACTTAGAATAATCCTGTGATCTTTCCGTTCTCATCCACATCGATGCTGTCGGCTGCCGGTTTTTTCGGAAGGCCCGGCATGGTCATAATGGCTCCTGTCAGGGCCACCACGAAGCCGGCTCCGGCGCTCACATATACGTCGCGGACCGTCAGCTCAAAGCCCTCGGGCCGTCCCAGCTTCGTCTGGTCGTCGGATAAGGAATACTGGGTCTTTGCCATGCAGACCGGAAGCTCAGAAAAGCCCATGTCTGTGATCTTGGCAATGGCCTTCTTTGCAGCCGGGGAATAGGATACGCTTCCGGCTCCGTAGATCTCCTTTGCAATGGTCTCGATCTTCTCAGCGATCCCCAGGCTGTCTTCGTATAAGGGCTTAAAGTGGCTTTCCTTTGTCTCCAGGGTCTTGAGGACCTTCTCCGCCAGCTCCATGCCGCCGTCGCCGCCCTTGGCCCATACCTCGGACAGAGCGAACTCACAGCCTCTTTCCTCACAGAAGTTCTTAATGAACTCGTATTCTGCCGGAGTATCTGTTAAGAAGGAGTTTAAGGTCACCACCACCGGAACCTGGTATTTCTGGATATTTTCAATGTGCTTTTCCAGATTCACGATACCCTTTTTAAGGGCCTCCAGGTTCTCTGTGGAAAGCTGGTCCTTGGGAACGCCGCCGTTGTACTTTAAGGCACGGACCGTGGCTACCAGGACCACCGCATCCGGCTTTAATCCGGCCTTCCGGCACTTGATATCAAAGAATTTCTCTGCTCCCAGGTCTGCGCCGAAGCCTGCCTCCGTGACGGTGATGTCAGAAAGCTTCAGGGCCGTTCTGGTGGCCATGACGCTGTTGCAGCCGTGGGCGATGTTGGCGAAGGGGCCGCCGTGGACCAGGGCTCCCGAGTGCTCCAGGGTCTGGATCAGGTTGGGCTTTAAGGCGTCCTTTAAAAGAGCGGCCATGGAGCCCACCGCATGGAGATCCTTTGCAGTCACCGGCTCTCCTGCAAAATTATATGCCACAACGATCCTTCCCAGACGTTCCTTCAGATCGTCCATATCTGTGGCCAGGCAGAGGATGGCCATGATCTCAGAGGCAACGGTGATCACGAAATGATCCTCCCGGACAACGCCGTCGGCCTTGGCTCCCAGTCCGATCACGATATTTCTCAAAGCGCGGTCGTTCATGTCCAGGCACCGCTTCCAGAGGATCTGCCGGGTGTCGATGCCCAGGGCGTTCCCCTGCTGGATATGGTTATCCAGAAGAGCGGCTAACAGGTTGTTGGCCGTGGTAATGGCGTGGAAATCACCGGTAAAATGCAGGTTCAGATCCTCCATGGGCACCACCTGGGCGTATCCGCCGCCGGCAGCTCCTCCCTTGATCCCGAAGCACGGTCCCAGGGACGGCTCTCTTAAGGCCAGCATGGTCTTCTTTCCCGCTTTTGTGAGGGCCTGGGCCAGTCCGATGCTGGTGGTGGTCTTTCCCTCTCCGGCCGGAGTCGGGTTGATGGCAGTCACTAACACCAGTTTCCCATCGGGTCTTTCCCTGACCTCATTCCAGAGTTCATTGGAGATCTTGGCTTTATACTTTCCATAGAGCTCCAGATCGTCTTCAGAGATCCCGTACTGGGCAGCCACGTCCTTAATGGGCAGCATTTTCGTTTCCTGAGCGATTTCGATATCTGTTTTCATAGTCCCTCTCCTCTTCTTGTTTCATTATATCTTCACGCCGTTTCCGGCATCCGATCCATCTCCGCGCCTTCCTTCCGGCTAATAGCCTGCCTCTGTGAAGGCGTCAAACTCTTCCATGGACATGAGGATCTTTCTGGGCTTGGTGCCCTCTTCCTCTCCCACGACCCCGGCCTCGGCCAGCTGGTCCATGATCCTGGCAGCCCGGTTGAAGCCGATCTTGAACATCCGCTGGAGCATGCCGATGGAAGCCTTATCCTTTTCGATGATAAATCTTCCTGCATCAAAGAACAGGGTATCCCGGTCACTGCCGCCGGAAGCACCTCCGGCTCCTCCGCCCTGGTTCATCTTCTGCTCCACCGATCTGTCATAGCCTGTATCCTCATTCTGCTCCTTGATATAATCCGTCACCTGGGAGACCTCCTGGTCGGACACAAAGGCTCCCTGGACCCTTAAGGGCTTAGGATAGCCCGACGGATAGAACAGCATATCGCCGTTGCCCAGAAGCTTTTCGGCTCCGTTCATATCCAGGATCGTTCTGGAATCCACGCCGGAAGCCACTGAAAAAGCGATCCTGGAGGGCACATTGGCCTTGATGACACCGGTGATGACGTTAACTGACGGCCTCTGGGTGGCGATCACCAGATGGATCCCGGCGGCCCTGGCCAGCTGGGCCAGACGGCAGATGGAATCCTCCACCTCGCTGGATGCCACCATCATAAGATCTGCCAGCTCATCGATGATGATCACAAGCTGGGGAAGCTTTGCAGGGATCTGGTCCGCAGGCACATCCCCGGCCTCCATAAGGCTCTTCACCCTCGCATTATATCCCTTTAAGTCTCTTACATTGCTCTGGGCGAACTTCTGGTACCGGTCCATCATCTCTGCCACCGCCCAGTTTAAGGCTCCCGCAGCCTTTTTGGGGTCCGTGACCACAGGGATCAGAAGGTGCGGGATCCCGTTATAAACAGAAAGCTCCACCACCTTGGGGTCGATCATGATCAGCTTCACATCCTCCGGCGAGGATCGGTAGATCAGGCTCATGATCATGGTGTTGATGCCCACGGACTTACCAGAGCCGGTCTGGCCGGCGATCAGAAGATGGGGCATTTTTGCCAGATCCGCCACCACCGGCTGGCCGCCGATGTCCTTTCCCACGGCAAAGGCCAGGCTGGAGGGGTGCTGCCTGATCTCCGGGCTCTCCAGAAGCTCCCGCAGATACACGATGCTGTTGACCTTATTGGGGACCTCGATGCCCACAGCCGCCTTCCCGGGGATGGGAGCCTCGATCCGGATGTCGGTGGCCGCCAGGTTAAGCTTGATATCGTCGGCCAGGGACTGGATCTTGCTGACCTTCACTCCCTGCTCCGGATGGAGCTCATACCGGGTCACAGTGGGCCCGCAGCTGATATTGGTGACGGTGACGCCCACGCCGAAATTCCGAAGCGTCTGCTGTAACTTAATGGCCGTCTCCTTAAATTCCTTTTCTGACTGGCCGGAGGCCGCCCCAGGCCCCTTCTTCAAAAGCTCCAGCGGCGGGGCCACATAGGGCTTTCTGGGTTTTTCCTCTTTTTTCTGGATCTCCTGGCGCACAGCGGCATCGGCAGCCTGCCTCTCTTCGGCAGCCTTTGCTGCCTCCGCCTCCCGCCTCCTCTTTTCCGCCTTCTGGCGGATGATCTCCTCCGCATCGGTCTCGATGACCTTCCCGGCGGCAGTGACGATCTGCTTTTTCTCCTCTGCCTTCTGGAGGACCGGGATCTCCCCGGTATTTTCTGTTTCCGCTCCGGACAGGACCCGGCCGGCCTGGATCTCCTCTGCTTCCGGGAAAACAGGCGCAGGCTCCGGCTCTTCTTTGGCATCATGGGGCGGCTGGACCGATACAGGCTCCCAGTAATCCTCTGTCACCGCATAAGGCTCTGTATCCAGCTCTGCCAGGGACTCCAGCTCTCCGGTCTGGTCCTTTTCCGCATTCTGGAGGTTCCCGTTCCCGTCATAATCCTCATCCAGCCAGTAGCCGTCGTCCTCCGGCTCTGCCGGAGCATTCTTTGTCTTTCCAGGCTTTGCCATGGTCTCTCCCGGCTCCTCCCAGGACTCCGTGAACGTCTCAGCCTCCGGAATGGCTTCAGAGGCAGCCTGTGCCGCCGTCTGCTCCATGGACGGCCTTCCTCCCTCCGGGAATACGTCCATATCTTCAAAGTCCTGGCTGCTGCGGCTCAGAAATACATCCTCGTCCCTGCGGGGCCTGGAAAGGGACAGATCCTCGTCAAAGGGAACTGTCTCCTTTTCCGGCTCCTTTCCGGCCATGGTGATATTTCCGCGGAATACATCTGCCGGATCCGGACGCGTCTCTTCCTTTTCCTCCTGTACAGGGGACGGCTCCGGCTGGGGCGGGATGCCCAGGGCCGCTCTCCGCTCCTCCCGGTCTCTTCTGGCCGCCGCACGGGCTTTCTCCTCCCGTTCCACAGCCGTTTCCATTTTTTCCTCCGGCTTTCTGTCCGCGCTGAAACGGGCCAGATCCTCCTCTGTCACCGGCATGGCCATATCCGGCGTAAACCGCTCCGGCCGTCCGGCTGAAAGATCCGTAGAGTGCAGATTGACTCCCTGGACCCGCTGCTCCTCCCGCAAAAGCCGTTCTTCCTCTTTCTTCTCCTGGCGGATCTCCTTTCTCCGCTCGTGATCCTCTCTGGCGTACTGGTAAGCCTTTCCGCTTCCTTTTTTAACTGCCATCACAAAGGATCTCTCCGTGATGCAGACCAGGCAGAGGATCATGAACACCAGAAGCAGTATGTAAGAACCGGTGGCGCCCACAGTCTTATGGAGCGCCAGCACCAGTGCGCCGCCGATGACGCCGCCGCCCATGCCGCTTTCCCCGGCTGTTTCATAGATTTCCTTAAAGGTCTGGCCTTCCTGGTATCCGCCGCCGAAGATGAGCTGCGCCAGTCCGCAGAGCACGATCAGCAGCACCTCCACTGCCAGCATCTTATAAACGGCCCGGATATTTCCCTTATTGGAGGCATAAAAGATGGTGCCTAAAAATAAAAGGACAGGCGCCACATATCCGATGCTCCCGAACACTCCCAGGAGCATGCTGCTGAACATATCCCCCAGCATGCCGCAGATATGGAAATTGCTCAAAAATAAAAATACACAGACGGCAAAGGTCCCCAGGATCACTGCCTCAGACTGCAAAAAGCTGCTGTCCGCCTCCTGTTTCTTTGTCCCTGTCCGTTTTGCCGCCGTCGTCTTCGTTCCCGCGGTTTTCTTCCCGGCTGTCTTTCCTGATGCCGTTGTCTTCTTTTTTGTATTACTTCCAGCCAAAATGAAAGCCCCCTATCTAAAAATCAGGGCAAAAACCCTCATTAAATAGTATACATAAAGTTTCTGGAAATTGCAACTTCTATCTGGGGGATGGGATCCGGGAGCCGGAAAAGCCTTGCCGCAGGCGGAAGGCCCGGCCCCCTCCCCTGCAGCAGGCTCCTGCCAGTTTTATGCCTGCTTTTCCCCGGTCCCCTCTCTTCCGGAAGAACCTGTTTCCCCGATCATCCCGTAAAGCTTCGCCAGGGCCTCCCGGATCCCGCCCACCTGGTCGATGAGTCCCTTTTCCACCGCATCCTTTCCCACCAGCACCGTCCCCAGATCCCGGGTCAGCATCTTGGTATTATGCATCAGCGCCTTTAAGCCGTCGTAGGAAATACGGCTGTGTTCCGACACAAAGCTCAGGATCCTGTCCTGGATCATTTCAAAATAATCATACGTCTGGGCAGCTCCGATGACCATTCCGGTCATCCGCACCGGATGGACCATCATGGTGCCCGTGGGTACGATAAACGAATAATCCGAAGCCACAGCCAGGGGCACGCCGATGGAATGGCTGTCCCCGATGACCAGTGAAACGGTCGGTTTGCTGAGCGAAGCAATCATCTCCGCGAGCGCCAGTCCACAGCTTACATCGCCGCCCACCGTGTTAATCAGGACTAAAACTCCCTCCGTCTCACCGCTCTCCTCGATCTCCGCCAGCTTAGGCAGAATATGCTCATATTTCGTCGTTTTCGTATTGCCGGACAAATTTTCATGTCCCTCTATCTCTCCGATGATCGAGATTAATTCAATGTGATTGCCATTCTTTCCCGTAATATCCGTCTGTCCATTTTCACGCTTCTGAATCGGATCCTCCTGCGCCTGTTCCCGGCTTTCTCCCGCCTTATCTGTCTGCTTGTCCCACGCTTCATTTTCCCATTCCCTGTTTTCACGATTTGCCCGAATCATATTTTCCTCTTTTCTGCGCTCTTTCCATCTTACACGCGGATTCAATGTTTTTTCTCAACTGCCTAATTCATTCTTAGTATTCTGTCTTCCTATTATCTTTATTCACTGAAACCGTTTTTTATACAAACAAGGATGTGCCTTGGCACATTCGGGCGTCTCGCGCGGTCGCTTGCGACATGTTTCTGCTTCGCGCGAGTGCGCATCCCCGCGGAGCGTTTTTTATTTCATAGGACACAATTTCCTATGAAACAGAAAAAAGAGAGCTGGGAAAAGCTGCCTTTTCTCCCTGCTCTCTTTCAAATAATTTTTATTGACTTTCCATGGAATTAATCGCCCAGTACATTGACGATCTTCGCCGGGGTACGGTAATTCCAGGTGGAAATCTTGATACCATCCCTTGCATTCGATGCATGGCACACGCGCCCGCCGCCGATATAGAGTGCTACATGGTTGATCGTTCCACCGCTGTTTGTGTAGAAGATCAGATCACCCGGACGCATCTGGGAAGAACTGATACTTCTTCCTGCTCCCGCCTGGGAACCCGAATGATGCGGCAGGCCGACGCCGAAGTGTGCCATAACCGACATCGTAAATCCAGAACAATCCGTACCATTTGTCAAGCTGGTACCGCCCCATACATACGGATTCCCAAGGAACTGAGTCGCGTAGTTTGCGATCTGCGCACGCTTGGAGGAACCGCTTGAAGATGCTTTCTGGCTGCCAGAACCACCGTTACTGCTGCTCTTGCTTCCAGAGCCTCCCTTGCTGCTCGCCGCCTTGGTCTCAGGCTCCGGTGTCTCCTCAACCGGTGTAAACTCGATCGCCTCATTTAACGCATACCGGACATCGACAAATTCAGTCGCTACATAGGCACTCGTCTCATCCAGTGCAATCTGCACCCAGCCATCCTGCTGGCTCATAACCGAATACCGCTCGCTGTTGGAAATCTGCGTCCAGATCGGCGCGTCCGTGTTCGGCTCCGTACGGGCATTCAGACGGTCAGTTGATACGATCGCCATCAGCTGTGCAACCTGCAGTGCCTCCTGCTTCGCCGCCTCTCCAGTCAGAATAAATTCGGATTTAACATAGCCGGTAACCGGACCGGACTTGATCTTATACCAGCCGCCATCCTCGGTCGTTTCCAGAATCTCACCACCGGACTTGCTCGTCATCTTACCGATGATCTTCGCATCCTCCTTCGGCTCCACACGGATATTTAAGTAGTTATTGACATTGGAAATACCCAGATTGTCATACATATTGAGAACCATCGTCCGCAGATCCAGCTTACGCGCTTCATTTAACGCATAGCGCACATCCACATAATCCGCTGAAATATAGCCCCCGCTGATCTGAATCCAGCCGTCCTGCTCGCTGACAATGGAATAACGCTCATTTTTCAGCGCCTGTTCCAGCACCTGCGCGTCCTCACTCGGCTCACTCCGGATATTCAGCTTGTCAGTCGTGATGACCGCCATCTTCTTGACCAGCTCAAATGCCTCTGTTTTTGCCGCCTCGCCGGTCTGTACAAATTCTGAACTGATGTAGCCCTCCAGACCGCCGGAAGATATCTGATACCAGCCTTCCTGCGAATCGTCCAGAATTTCGCACGCACTGCCGCCCATCAGCTTGCCGATGACATCGGAGGTTGTACTGGCGCTCTCACGCATATTAAGATAACCAGATACATCCACAATACCCAGATTCTGGTAGGACTCGACTACATTCTTCTTTTCTTCGTCCTCTTTTGCCTGTTCCTCATCCTCCGGCAGCGTCTCTCCGATCACGGTTTCCTGCGCCTCTGCCTCGGATGCCGATGCCACCCGGGCGTTTCCAGAACCTCCGAACGTGCCGCCCTGTGCCAGCTTCACGATGATAACCAGAGCCAGCACCACAATGACAGCACAGCCCCCGATCATGAACCAGTGCATCGGATCTTTGCCATTTCGTCTCTGACGTGCTTTCTGCAGGCGTTCTTTATAATCTTCTGTCTTTTGCTCTTCCATCTTATCCTCTCCCTATCAGTCTCCCAGCATATTGACAATCCGGTACGGATTCCGGTAATTCCAGGTAGAAATCTTGATGCCGCTTCTCCGGCTCGCCGCATGGACGATCTGACCATTGCCAATGTACATCGCCACATGGTTGACCGTTCCCTTGCGATTCGTATAGAAAATCAGATCGCCCGGACGCATCTTCGAAGAATCAATCTTCGTACCCGTCCGCGCCTGTTCCCGGGACACCCGCGGCAGGGACACGCCCGCCACATGGCTGTATACATACTTTGTAAAACCAGAACAGTCCACACCCGAATGCGGGTCATTACCGCCCCAGACATAACGGTTTCCGACAAACTGAAGCGCATAGTTGACAATCTGGGTCCGCAAGGATTCCTTTTCTTTTAATGGGGTAAATGGGATCGCCTCCGGCAATGCATAACGCACATCTACGAAATCAGTCGCCACATACGCACTCGTCGTATCGAGCGCAATCTCGACCCAGCCATCCTGCTGGCTTATAACGTCGTAACGCTCATTGTTAGAGATCTGCGTCCAGATCGGCGCATCCGTGCTCGGCTCCGTGCGGGCATTCAGGCGGTCGGTTGAAACGATCGCCATCAGTTCTGCAACCTCCATCGCCTCCTGCTTCGCCGCATCTCCTGTCAGGATATACTCCGCCTTCACATATCCAGTGACGGGACCCGACTGGATCTTATACCAGCCGCCGTCCTCGCTCGTCTCCAGAATCTCTCCGGCAGACTTGCTCGTCATCTTACCGATGATATTGCCATCCTCACTTGGCTGATCGCGCACATTCAAGTAATTATCCACACTGGAAATACCCAGATTTTTGTATAAATTCAGCACCATCGCACGCATATCCAGCTTCCGCGCCTCATTGAGTGCGTATTTGATCTCCGCATAATCCGTGGAAATATAACCGCTCGAAATCTGAATCCAGCCATTCTCCGGCTCACCCTCGACCACATAGCGCTCATTTTTCAATGCCTGACCGACAACCTCAGACTCCGTGTTCGGCTCTTTTCGGATGTTCAGGGAATCTGCCGTGATGAGTGCCCGCTTTTCAACCAGTTCCAACGCTTTTTTCTTCGCCTCATCCCCGGTCAGAACAAACTCTGAGCTGATATAACCAGAAATACCGCCAGATTCGACCTGATACCAGCCTTCGGTTGAATCATCCACGATCTCACACGCACTGTCGCCCATCAGCTTGCCGATGATGTTGCCGTCCGTGCTCGCCGTCTCACGCATATTCAGATAACCGGACACCTGCACGATACCCAGATTTTTATAGGAAGCTACCACTGCTTCTTTCTCTTTGATCTCCTCCGCTCTGGACTCTTCGGATGCCTCGTCCTTCGAAAGCTCTGATGCTGTCGCCGCCCCATTCTTTGCAGTTCCGGCTCCCGCCTGACGGCTGAGCAGGGACTTGCCTGCAAATGCTGCAACTGCAAGAGCAATTACCACTCCTGCTGCTATCACTCCGAAGCGCAGGTTCTGACTCTTATCTTCGCCCTGGCGCCTGCGCGAATGTCCCGCGGATTCCCGGACCGGATTTGGTGTCTGATCCTGAGCTGGCTCTGATTCCTGACTCTGAACTGCTTCCGGCTCTTGAATCCGCTCCGCCGCTGGCACCTGTTCTGACTCCTGCGTTTCTTTTTTATTTTCTTCTTCTAACATATGGATCGCTCCTGATTTTTCTTGAAATTATGACTTAATATCTTAAACGTAATTTTTATTTTATCATATTCGTAGGGAATTGCCAAGGAAGGATGTGGAGGAAAAAATGAATTTTCTATAAATGAATTATTACAGAAGTGTTAAGTTGTAGATAAACGGTTAAGTCGTGAAAGGTGGAATTAGTTGGAAATATGAGAGAGGAGAATGCCCTCCGACCGCTCGCGCCGCCGGAGGGCATTCTTTCTCACTTATAGTCGTGGTTTTTAATTTGTTGACCCACTTTTCATTCCGTATACTTTTTGTCTGTTATCGGTTAATGATTTTGATAAAAGCCTTCAAATCTTATAACCCCTGCTTATTTGGCAAGCATCATACGGTCATTCGCAAATTCTTCTCCGCTTACCTTTTCAAATCTCTCTAACAGGTCTTCTACCTGCAGATTCTTCTTCTCTTCCCCTGCTACATCGTAGATAATCCGACCTTCGTGCATCATAATCAGACGGTTGCCGATCTGAATCGCATCTTTCATGTTATGGGTAACCATAAGCGCGGTCAGATTTTGTTCATCTACAATCTTTTCAGTGAGATCGAGGACTTTGCGGGCTGTTTTGGGATCGAGGGCGGCGGTGTGTTCGTCTAAAAGAAGGAGCTTTGGCTTCTGGAGGGTTGCCATCAGAAGGGTGAGCGCCTGGCGCTGTCCGCCGGAGAGTAAGCCCACTTTGCTGGTCATACGGGTCTGAAGCCCCAGGTCGAGCTGTGCCAATGCCTCACGGTAGAAGTCCTTTTCATTCTTTTTGATGCCCCAGCCGAGTCCTCTGGATTTGCCGCGGCGCAGTGCCATGGCAAGGTTTTCCTGTATCTCCATATTGGCGGCGGTGCCGCGCATCGGATCCTGGAAGACTCTGCCGATATATTTAGCGCGTTTGTATTCTGGTTCTCTGGATATGTTTACGCCGTCGATCTCGATTTTACCGGAATCGATCGGATATACACCTGCGATCATATTTAACATGGTAGATTTTCCAGCACCGTTTCCGCCGATGATCGTCACGAAATCGCCCGGTGCCAGGTGTAAGTTGATACCGTTTAAGGCTTTTTTCTCATTAACAGTTCCTTTATTAAAGGTTTTCTTTACATTTGTTATCGTCAGCATTACTCCTCGCCCCCTTCTGAATAATCTTTTCTCAGCCTGTATTTAGCGAGTGCTACCGGAATACAGAGTGCCAGTGCTACAATGACAGCAGAGAGCAGCTTCATGTCGTTTGCATCCATACCCATGCGGAGTACAACCGCACGGATCACAAAGTAAATGACCGAACCGACAACCACGGAGGTCAGTTTCCAATAGAAAGAGGTCAATCGTCCCATCAGGACTTCGCCGATGACGATCGCCGCCAGACCGATGACGATAGCACCGGTACCACTTCCAACATCACCATATTTCTGGCTCTGGCAGACGAGTGCGCCGGAGAGACCGACCAGGCCGTTGCTGACCATCAGGGATAAAAGCTTCGTCATACGGGTGTCCACGCCCAGCGCGCGCACCATATCCTCGTTGTTACCGGTTGCACGCATCGCACTTCCGATCTCGGTTCCGAAGAACCAGTAAAGAAACAGAATAGCCGCCACAGCCAGCACAATTCCAACGATCATCGATGCCTGTGCCTGGGTCATCCCGAAGGAAGCAGCCAGACCGCTGATAAGTGTCTTGACTTTCAGAAGCGGCAGATTGCTCTTTCCTCCCATGATCCGGAGGTTGATCGACCAGAGGGAAATCTGAGTCAGAATTCCTGCCAGAATCGCTGGTATCTCAAATACAGTATGAAGAATACCCGTTACCGCACCAGCCACGACACCGGCTGCCGCTGCAACTAAAAGTGCCAGCACCGGATTTACTCCTTTGTTGACTACCAGGACTGCACAAACGCAGGCGCCCAACGCGAAGCTTCCGTCTACCGTCATATCCGCGATATCCATCAGGCGGAATGTAATATAAACTCCTAATACCATGATTCCCCAAAGAACGCCCTGTGCGACCGCGCCCTGCAGGGATACTAATAAACCGCTCAAACTTTTACCTCCCCGTGTTTCGTATTTTCTTCATCTGATTAACTGTAAAGACTGCCAGATCGGCATATTTATTTTATGCTTCTGATCTGACAGTCCATCTCATTTGAAGTTTAGGTCTTTCTGGTACTCTTTATTTCTCAAGTCCAGATACATCGATTCCCAGCGTCTCTGCTGTCTCTTCATTGACACTCAGCTCGCACTTGGAAGCGTCCAGATAACCGATCGGCATCTTAGAAATATCGGCGCCCTCAGTCAGGATTTTAACGGCCTGCTCACCGGTCATGTAGCCTAACTGGTAGTAATCAATACCGTAAGTAGCAAGACCGCCTGCATCTACCATGCCTTTCTCGCCGCAGATAACCGGAAGTTTATTCTCATTTGTTACCATCGTTACGGTTGCCATACCAGCTGCGATCATGTTGTCGGTTGGTGTGTATACACAGTCTACATTGCCAACCATAGATTCTACAACGGTAGGAATCTCATTGGAATTGGAAACGGTGTAATCTTCATACTCAATACCAGCTGTATCAAGTGCTTCTTTCGCCATGTCAATCTGAAGAACGGAGTTTGCCTCCGCGCTGCAATACAGAAGTCCGACCTTTTTTACATCTGGAATAATCTGCTGCATCAGATCAATCTGCTCTTTAACCGGAGTCAGATCAGAAGTACCCGATACGTTGCCGCCCGGAACCTCGTTGCTCTCTACCAGACCGGAAGCCGCCGGATCGGTAACAGCGCTGACAAGAATCGGAATCGAATCGGTCACACCTGCAACTGCTTGTGCTGCCGGGGTTGCGATTGCAAAAATCAAATCATCTTTATCGTTGACCAGTTTCTCTGCGATCGTCTGGCATGCAGACTGCTCGCCAGCTGCATTCTGCTGGTCGATCTCGTATTTGATGCCTGCATCGTCCAGCGCTGCCACGAAGCCCTCATTGGTCTTATCCAGTGCCACATGCTGGGTCAGCTGTAATACGCCAATCTTATAGGTCTCACCGTCTGCTGTCTGCTCTGCCTCTTTGCTTTCTTCTCCGTCTGCGGACTCCGCTGCTGTCGTGTCCGTACTTGCTGTCTGTCCTCCGCAGGCTGCCAGGGATGCCGCCATCGCGCCAGCCAGCATCAGGGCTGCTAATTTCTTTGTCTTTCTCATAATATCATCCTCCTGAACCTTTTCAACGTATGTAACAGATTTTCCTCTTATGCATCAAACCATGATTTATTTTTCACTTTAAAGAGCTGAACTGTTACGCTTTAAAGCAATCATACTACAAACTCCAAAAAGAGTCAACCTAAAATTCCACTATTTTATAGGGAATTTAGGTTGACTCTTTTTTATTTTGCTTCCGCGATCTGCAGTTTCACCGTAAACGTTGAACCTTTTCCGACTTCCGACTCTACCTTCACGCTTCCATGATAAAAATTCACGATATGCTTGACGATCGAAAGACCAAGCCCGGTGCCGCCCTGTTTGCGGCTGCGCCCTTTATCCACCCGGTAAAACCGCTCAAAAATACGGCTCTGACTCTCCGCCGGGATGCCGACGCCGGTGTCGCGGACCGTCAGTATCATATCCGCGCCCCAGTGCTTGACCTGCACCCAGATTTCGCCGCCCTCGTTGTTATACTTGACCGCGTTTGTCAACAGATTGTTAAACAGCTCCTGCATCTGGCGCAGATCGGCACGAATCGTGAAATTCTCGCACTCTTTATGGACTGTGATGCCGCGCGACGCCGCCTGCGCGGCAATCGAAGACAGGCTGTCCTCCAGCAGTTCCACCGTGCGGATTGTCACAATATCTGCTTTCGCACCGCGCGATTCCAGACGGGAGATCATCAAAATATCATCCACCAGGTTCGTCATCCGCATTGCCTCTTTTTTTATGCGTCCCAGAAAATCACGTGCCGTGTCCGGATCCTGTGCCATGCCGCTTTCTAAAAGCTCGACATAACCGCGGATCGAAGTGATCGGTGTTTTCAGCTCATGCGATGCATTGCTGAAAAACTCCTGCCGGATCTGTTTTTCTTTCTCGATGCGCTCCAGATATTTCTTCATATTCCGGGACATCCGCGTCGTCGTGTCCGCGATGACATTGATCTCCTCATACGGGCATTTTTCAAACTGAAAACGCGTGTAGTCGTCATCCATCCGCACCATTTCACTGGAAATTTCCTGCAAAGGACGCGTGATGGACTGGGAAAACCGTTCCGCCTCCATTGCCGATGCAAAAAAAGCTATTCCAAAGCTCAAAAAAGCGGCCGGAATCAACATCAGGATATATTCACCCAAACCGGTTGAACAGGCAGAAAGGCGCAGTATGTATTTGCCGTCCGATGAACAGATCGCCGCGTACGCCATCTGCATTCCTAACGTTCCGGAACGACGCACCGAATATCCATAGCCCGTCGCCAGCGCATCCTTCACTTCCTTGCGCTCCAGATGATTTTCCATCTGATTCACCTGCGCTACTTCCGTATCAGCCACCACCGTGCCATCCATCCGGATCAGCGTATAACGGCTATTATTGTCGTTCGTAAGGTCGCTCAAATCCATCAGCTGTTCTTCCACATTTCCCGTATAATCCAACATACGGTCAACGGATTCCAATGCAAAATGCATGTCCTCCCTTGACCGTTTGAGCAATACGCTGCTGGTAACCACCAGAGCGATAAATGTATTCAGAACCAGCGCCAGGAATAACAGATGAATAAATTTCGTCAAAATCGCTTTTCGCATCGTTTCATCACTTTCCCGCTTCTTTTTCCTTTAAAAACCGATAGCCCACGCCGCGCACTGTCTTGATCTGGGTTCCGGCGTCATGCAGCTTCTGCCGGAGTGTCTTGATGTGCATATCCAGCGTTCTCGTCTCCCCATCATAGTCATAGCCCCAGATATGGTCGAGAAGCTCGTCGCGCGTCACCACCCGGTTGATATGTTCCATGAGATATGTTAAAAGTTCAAATTCTTTGAGCGTCAGCTCCGTCCGGCCGCCGCAGGCAATCACCTCCCGCGTCTCCCGGTTGATGCTGACTTCACCGATCGTCAGGCTGGAAACCTCCTCTTTTGCAGGTTCCACCCGCTTTAAAAGGTTTCTGACGCGCGCCGAAAGCTCCAGAATACCGAACGGTTTCGTCATGTAGTCGTCAGCACCGTTGTCAAGTCCCTGTACAATATCCATCTCACGATCCTTTGCCGTCAGCATCAGGACCGGGGCTGCGGAAAAGTCCGGCATCTCCCGGATCTTGCGGATCGCCGCCATGCCGTCCATCCCCGGCAGCATCCAGTCGAATACAAACATCGCCGGATACTCCCGCTGCGCCTCCCTGCCTCTCCGGAGCAGGGCCGAAAGGCTGTCAAGCGCTTCCTCTGCCGTCTCAAATCCGCTGGCGCAGTAACCGAAGTTTTCCAGTGCCACGCAGATCAGATTCCGGATATTTTCATCATCCTCAATCACATATATCCGATATTTCATTACTGCATCTCTTCCTTTACGTAGCCAGCTACATTCTTGGCATGATCCGCGATTCTTTCATAATTTGCCAGTGCATCCAGGAAGATAACACCGCCCTCAATCTTGCATTCTCCATTGGAAAGACGGTTCATATGGCTCTCGCGCATCTCCTCTTCCATATTGTCAACCTCTTCCTCCCAGCGGGCAGTCTGACGTACTTTTTGCATGTCATGCGCCTGACGCGCCTCCACGGACGCCTCGACCGATTTAAGCGTTGCATCTGCAATCGTCCGCAGCTCTTTCAGCGCCAGATCCGAGAAATCAATATTCACATTCTCAATCCGTTTCTTGGCAAGCTCTGCTAAGTTTTCACAGTGGTCACCGACACGTTCAAGATCACCGATTGTATAATACATATTCTTAACGAGAAGATGCTGTTCATCATTCAAGGAGAGGTTGTTGATCTTTAAGAGATACTCGGTCAGCATTTTCTCCATGCGGTCGATCGTCTCTTCATTTTCAAATACCTGTTCACAAAAATTATCATCTGCATCCACTAAGGCTGCTGTCGCTATTTTTAAGTTGGCAACCGCTACCTTACCCATGTTGACAACCTCGTTGCACGCCGTCTCAATCGCAAAAGACGGAGTTTCGAGGATACGGTCGTCTAAGTGACGGATCATCTCGGTCTCGACACTGTTTGCCGACCACTCTTTCTCTGTCTCCTTCGGCTTCGGAACAATCACATCCGATGCCTTTACCAGAAAACCAGCAAACGGGAACATAATGCAGGTGTTGACAACGTTAAATATCGTATGGAAAATCGAAATTCCCACACTGTCCGCACGCGTCATCGCAAGCTCCGGATTCATCATAAACACGATGTATAAAGCGACGCCAAATACAACTGCACCCGTCACATTGAACAGAAGGTGAATGACCGCCGCACGCTTTGCCGTACGGGTCGTACCGATACAAGATAACAGCGCGGTCGCACAGGTACCGATGTTCTGTCCCAATGTAATAAAGACTGCTGACTGCCAGTTTACCATGCCGTTGATCGCCAGCATCTGTAAAATACCGACGGACGCGGAACTACTCTGGATGATTGCGGTAACTGCCAGACCGACTAAAATACCTAAAAGTGGATTCTGTCCCAGTACCCGGAAGGACTCGGAGAAGATCGGCGCATCCCGGTACGGCTCAATCGAACCGGACATGAAAGAAAGACCGATAAACAGGAGTGCAAAACCGATCAGGACTTCGGCACCCTCTTTTTTCTTGTGGCTTTTCGCAAACATCGTGATGAATGCGCCGATACCGAAGAGAACCGGTGCAAAGAACTCTGGCTTTAACACCTCGCCCCATTCACTCATCGACACAATCCAGCTCGTCACAGTCGTACCAATGTTGGCACCCATGATGATGCCGGTCGCCTGCAGAAGATTGATAATTCCGGCATTTACGAAACCAACGACCATAACCGTCGTCGCGGAACTACTCTGGATAATCGCGGTAACGCCCGCGCCCACCAGCACGCCCAGCAAGCGGTTCGAAGTCAGGATCTCAAGCACACGTTGTAAACGGTTGCCCGCAAACTTCTGCAGACCATCCGCCATCGACTCCATTCCATACAGGAACATTCCCAGTCCTCCAATGAACTGAAAGAGGGTTCCCAAAGTACTAATAGACATACATATTCTCCCATCATCTTTTGATCTTTACACGTAGTATGTCTTCACTATATCAAATAAATGTAAAAATAACCAGCAGGAAATGTAAAATCTGTGTAAAATCTGATATTCGCAACACTGTACTGCCTGAATGAGAGGATGGTTACAGGACAGCCCGGTATCACTCCTATGGTGCCGGGTTGCGAAAGCCGCCTTCCACAAACCGCCCGCTCGCAAACATCGCCTGAACAGCAGCCCGGTAGTCAGATAGCTTCTGTGCCTTCTTAATCTTCTTCAATTCTTTTTCACATCCCGGAAAATGGCACTGGAAATAATACCAGAGTTCCTTCATTTTAAACAAAGTATTCCGGTCGCCAGACATGATTTCTGCATAACCGGTCAGGAGGCGATCGTGGAATTGCTGGAAGGATTGGAGATGAGTCGAGGATGGTAGATTCCGCACCTCTCCAAAAATCCACGGACTTGCAACCGCCCCTCGCCCAAACATCAACGCGGCTAATTTCGTTTTTTTCTGCGTTTCGCCTTTGTCAGACGGTTCATCTTGTCCTACAATTTCTTCCATGAGCGCAGACGCATCCGCCGCCGAAAAAAGATTTCCATTATAGCTGACCGGGCAGCGGCTCTGCTCCAGCGCATACGCAAATGACTCCATCCGTATTTTCCCCTTATAATAGTCCTCGCGCACTCTCGGGTGTACAATCAGCTCTTCCAGCGGATAGTGATTATAGATAGCAAGCAGGCGTGGAAATTCAGACGCTTCTTTCATGCCGATCCGGGTTTTGATCGACAAACGCACCGGCTTTCCATCCGACGCGTGGATTTTTTCCAATCCGTTGCAGACTTCCTCCAGAAACAAGCTCAAATCTTCCGGCTCGGCTAAAAATCCCGCGCCCTTTTTCTTCGTAACCACCGTCCCCGACGGACAGCCCAGGTTCAGATTAACCGTCCTATATCCATACTCCGCCAGTTCCTCGCAAACCCACAGAAAATCTTCCGCCGAATGCGTCAGAATCTGCGGGATCAGGCATAATCCCTGATTATGCTCTGGAAGAATATCGTTCCTCTCCCTGGATGTCAGCTTATGGCTGGAACCTGGTGCAATGAACGGACTGTAATACCGGTCAACGCCCCCATAAATGACTGCATGCGCCTGCCGGAATACGTATCCCGTGATTCCCTCCATTGGTGCAAAATCTAATTTTACACTCCTTGCATCGTTCGCGCTTATACGATTCGCGCCCACTTTTAATGCCTCTGGCTGAATCATTTTCTTCACGCTTCATTTCCTCCCAGTGATATGATATAGATCGGATTCTGCCCTTTCATCAAATGACTGGAACCAATCTTCTCCGCTTTTGCAATCTGCATGGACAGAATCTCCGCCTCTATCCCGCGCTCTTTCAGGTAACTCATAAGCACTGTCAGAGACTCCAGCGCAATCAGGTTGATCACAATCCGGATATCTGGGTTCAAGCGGAACAATTCATCCAGAATCTCGCGCATCTGTCCGGTTGTTCCCCCGATAAATGCCCGATCCGGTCGGTGGACACTTACCTGTGCAAATGTCTCCGGCGCCTTTCCCGGCACGATCGTGACCGCCTCTGTTTTGGCTTTCTCACAATTTGCCCGGATCAGTTCAACCGCCTCTTCCTTATATTCAAACGCACACACATGAATCCCCGGACAGCTTACCGCCGCTTCCACACTGACAGAACCCGTTCCCGCGCCAATGTCCCAGAACTCACAGCCCTCATACAATTCCAGCTTGGACAATGACACGGTCCGCACCTCACTCTTCGTCATCGGGACCTTGCCCCGGATAAACCATTCATCTCGCATTTGCTACTCCCCATTTTCTAGATTCTCATATAAATTCACTCAATTGATATATTTTTTCTGACTCCCTTTGGCACATACATCCAGCCATTTTCGCAAAAAATCTGGACAGGATGCATAATAGAGATGCGGAAATCCGCCAATCTGTCCTCCCTTTTCATGGATGCAGCGCCAGCTTCGGTTTCCGGTCGGTTTGACTGCCTCCCAGTCGGTGCCCGGATCTTCGCTCTCCCAGTAATGGAACTCATGCCCGTGAATTTCCTGACCGGATGAGGTCAGCAGACGCACATAGCCAAACCGGCGCAGGCGGTTCGTCCGGTAAGCGTCAAATGGATAAACGCCAGCCATTTCCCAGTGTTTTCCATCGCTTCCTTCAAGAGTACGGTGTAAATATAAAAATCCACCACATTCCGCCAGAAACGGCATTCCCGCCGCAATCGACCGCCGGATACTCTCACGCATCGCCGCGTTCTTTGCCAGCTCCCGTGCATAATTCTCCGGATAACCACCGCCAAATAAAAGCCCATCCACTCTGTCTGGGATTTTTTTATCCCTCAGTGGACTGAAATAAACCAGCTCCGCCCCCATCTGTTCCAGAAGGTGTAAATTTTCCTGATAGTAGAAGCAGAATGCCTCGTCACGAGCAACACCGATGCGGACGCGCGAGGTGACTTTTTGCTCTTGACATGCTGGGAATTTCGCTATACTTTCCGCCTCCATTGATTCGTTTTCTGCTTTTTCTTTCTCTTTGTTTTCTATCCTCAATGGCAGCATCCCTGCCACTTCCAGCACCCGCTCCACCGCGATCGACTTTTCCATCTGATCTGCCAATCGCCCGATCCGCTCGCGCAGCCGATCGATCTCGCCCGGCAGAAAAAGTCCCAGATGGCGGCTTTCCATGCGGTATTCCTCGGATTCCGGCAGATAACCAAGCACCGGAAGCCCCGACGCCTCTTCCACGGCTGCTGCCAGCCGCTCATAATACATCGAAGAAACCCGGTTCAAAATCACTCCGGCAATATGGCTTTTTTTCCGGAAATGTAAAAATCCAGATGCCATTGCTGCCGCCGACAACGATGCGCCCTTACAGTCCAGCACCAGAATCGCCGGCGTGTCTGTGATCTCTGCAATCTCCCAGCTGCTGGCGGACGTTTCTGTTCCGCCCAAGCCGTCATAATAGCCCATGACACCCTCTAAAACTGCGATTCCCGCCTGTTCTTCCCGCACTGCATCCACCAAAACCTTCCGCACGCCTTCCGTCGGCAGAAAAAAGCTATCGAGATTTCGCCCGGGAATGCCGAGCACATAGCGGTGAAACATTGGATCGATATAGTCCGGTCCACATTTGCACGCGATCGGATTCAGACCGCGGCGGCGAAGGACTTCAAGCAGCCCGCAAGTCAGAAGGGTTTTTCCACTGCCGCTTTTGGGGGCGGCAAGCATGATACGTGGAAATACTCCGACAGAATCTGCAGGAAGCAAACGTTTATCTTCTTGTTCAAACCTTTTCAGCTGCTTTACATTCTTTATTTCATCCGTGACTTCCAGCAGCATCAAGCTCAAATCCGCAAATTCCAATTTTTTCATTTCTTCCGCGGTTCCGCTCCGGATCTGCTCTTCCGGGTACGATAAGTTTTCACCAACCGTCACCTGTACATTTCCATATCCCGCCTGTGTCAGACGTTCACAAAACTGTCCAGCTCCATTTTTGCCGCCCATGAGGATAAACGCACGCTTAGCCGGTTCTTCTGGATCACACAGACGTTTCATCACCCGATCGACAGACAATTCTCTTCCATGTGCGGAATAAATCGTCGCATCTTCCCAGTGCGTCCCCAGGCGTGCCGCCAGATAGCTGACACAGGATGTACCCGGATAGACGGTAAATGGATAACCAGCTTCCCGCAGCCGCTCTGCCATCCTGGATGCCCCGCTGAAAAAGCCGGTATCACCCGAATACAGGATGACCGCCTGCTTCCATTCCGGATGCTTCGATACAATCTGTATCACATCGTCAGGAAGATATGCTTTATAGCACTTCGTTTCTTTTTCCACCGTAGCCGCTGATTCCTGTCTGTTTTCAGCTTTTCCTTCCTTGCTAATCAGCAAATCATTCTGCAGCGCTCTCTCCGCGGATTCCAGCATACGCCCCGCGCCAATCAAGGCGTCACTCTCTCGAATTGCCCGAAGGACTTCCCCTGTCATCTGGGACGGCTGTCCCATGCCAATTCCCGCCAGAATCAAATGTGTTTTTAACTCTGCAACATTTGATTTTCTTTGATTTTCACCATCAATACCCTCTATATTTTTCTTTCTCTTTGCTGATGCGATTTCTCTTTCTATATCTTCACCGCCTCGGCCTTCTCTTTCTCCAACATTCCCCTCATCCGCCTTCTTCAGCACCTCCATTGCCTCTTCCAACGAAATCCCATCCTCCTCCGGTCTGCGGATCACAACCACTCTGGTTCCATTTTCACGCGCCGCTTCCACCTTTTCCTGAAATCCGCCCGCACGCCCGGAATCTTTCGTCAATAGCCACTCCGCTTTTGTCTGTCGGAGAAATAGCGTATTCATTTCGGTGGAAAAAGGTCCCTGCATCGCAATCAGATGGCTGCCAGTTATCCCCAATTTTTCACATTTCTTCAAAACATTCGAAGTTGGAAGCACTCTCGCATACACCCGTTTTTGATAATCTGGTATCTGGCACAGGGCTTCCAGTTCTTTACTGCCGGTTGTGGCAAAAATCACGCCGGAAACAGAAGAAAGAAATGACACTGCCTCCTGAATGGAATCAACCTCGACCCAATCACGTGCTTTGTTTTGTTCGCCCTCTGCGCGCAGGCACCGTTCCAGGCGGACACCGGTCCGTCCGCACGCTTCCTGGATTTCTTCTGAAACAAGTCTGGCATGCGGATGTGTTGCATCGATCACAAGATGAATCCCCTGGTTTCGGATAAATTCTTCCATCTGGTAACGATCCATCCGTCCACGTAAGACTTTTATCACTGAGGATGCCTGAACCGTTTTCAAGTTTTTCTTTGCACGGCAAGTATTGTGGTTCAAATCTGGATTTCCTGCATTCCCAGACTCCATCAGCTCCTCCTGCAAAAGCTCTTCTCCATACTCCGAAGCCACGCTGACCCACGCCTCAATTTTTTCCCGGCTGCAATATTCCGCCAGTAGGCGCCCTTCTGTCGTTCCTCCAAATATCCATATTTTACACATCGCGGTATCCCCTCGGTGTCACCAGACATCCATTTAACATCTGCGTTTCCTTATTTCCAATAAATACGGTTGTAAACATATCCACCGGCGTCTTTTCCAGTTCTGCCAGTGTCAGAAGGTGCACCGCCTCGCCCTCGCGGCCAATATTCTGTACATATCCGCAGGCAGTCTCACCACTTTTATACTCTAAAAGAATCCGGCAGGCACGCTCCAGATAATCGTGGCGTTTCCGGCTGGATGGATTGTAGAGGCAGATAATAAAATCCGCTTCCGCCGCTGCACGCAGCCTTTTTTCGATCACTTCCATCGGCGTCAGAAGGTCACTCAGGCTGATCACCGCAAAATCATGTCCCAACGGTGCACCGAGAATGGCTCCGCCTGCCAGCGCTGCCGTCACTCCTGGAATTACTTCCACGTTCACATCCGGGTACGCCTCTGCCATCTGCAGCACCAGCCCCGCCATGCCATAGACGCCGCTGTCCCCACTGCAGATCATTGCTGTTTTCCGACCATCCTGCGCCGCTTTTAATGCCATCTCACAGCGTTCCTTTTCCTGGCGCATCGGCGTTGTCAGGAATTCCGCCTGTGGATAAAATTCTTTTACCAGGTCCACGTATACCGTATAACCGATGATCACCTGGCTTTCCCGCAAAATACGGTCTGCCCGGACCGTCATCTGTTCTCTCGCCCCCGGTCCAATTCCGATCACGTATAATTTTTTTTCTTCCACTGCTGCCTCCTTACTTGCTCCGATGCCGGAACCGCTACTGCTGCCGTCACACCGTTAAACGCCATTTTCTGTACTCTCAGATCGATCGCAGGCAGATTTTTCTCATCCATCTCACGTTCCCGGTAAATCCGGCGCACCCCCATGACGGCTGCACGCTCACAAACATTTCCTACCCCTACTGTCTTCCGCACAAACGGCGATTCTGCAAACTTCGTACCGGCACTCTCCAGCTCTTCCGGGGTAAAACTCCACAGTTCCACATCCCACTCCTTCGCAAGCGCCAGAAATGCCATCTCATTTTTCTTCCGATCCACCGTTGCAATCGCCCGCACCGCACTTTTATCAATCATCGCCCGAGAAAGTGCCACTCTTGCCATCTCCCGGACAGCATTCAGGGACGAATCCCGGCGGCATCCCATTCCAAGAACAACCGTTCGCGGATACAGGCGCAGAAGTTCCGGCGTACCTGATTCATTTTCCGGCTCATAACTTTGCTCTTTCTTCTGCTCACTTTTCTGCCCAAGCGATCCTATATCGGATTTTCCGACAGACATATCTATCTCAGCCGCCTTCGCCGAATCGCCGGTTTCCACTGCCACTACCGCCGCTGCTTTGGCTGCATCCCGCTGTTCCTTCTTCTCCTGCAGCCCAATCACCATATCCCGGCGCACCAGAGACGCTGGGGCATTTTTCGGGCATCCACCCTGTTTCAGCGTCACATAGATGTTTTCCTTCTGCCATACGCCCGGAGTAATCTCTGCCGGAACGATTCCATCTACTGGATAATCACTGAAAAAGCCAATTTTTTCACCGCGCAGCTCCGCCGCAGAGATTTGTTTCGCCAGTTCCCGGTCACTGATCACCAGCTCATTTTCCGCTGCAAATACATCAACTGCAAATGCCTGCCGCAGATCCGTTGCCGTCGTAATTACCGGTTCTGCCCCCAGAATCTGCGCCGCTGTCTCTGCCAGTTCATTGCATCCGCCCACATGTCCAGACAAAATCGGGATCGCATAACGTCCCTGCTCATCGATCACCAGCACCGCCGGATCTTTCAGCTTATCCTGCACCCACGGCGCAATCAAACGGACTGCAATCCCCGCCGCCCCGACAAACAAAATTGCTTCCTTCTCCTGAAATGCTTCCTTGACCACCTGTTTCAGCGGTTTCGAATGTTCGGATCCTGTATAATCTAAAAAGTCAAACGCCTCTTCCATCTGCTGGCTTAATTTCTCCAGCAGGCGCGTCGCCGTCTCTTTTCCCTGCGCAGTAAAGCAAATGCAGATACCGTTCCTGACCCGAAGTTTCAACTGCTCCATTTATAACAATCCCTTTCTATTACTCATATACAAAACCATCCGTCCCCTGACGGAATTCAGTTGTGAATTCTGGCGCATATAAACGTGAGCGCTCGTATCCCGCCTGGGCAGTCACATCCCCGACGATAATCAGAGCTGTTTTTTTGATATTTTCCTGCTCTGCCGCCTCTGCAAGCGTGGCAACCGTGCAGACAACCCGCTTTTCATCCGGCCAGGTCGCTTTGTACACGATCGCCGCTGGCGTGTCCGCCTCATATCCGCCCTTTATCAGCTCTTCCGAAAGCTTCTTCAGCATTCCCGTGCTTAAAAATATAACCATAGTCGCATGATGCGCTGCAAACGACGCGATGCTCTCCCGCTCCGGCACCGGCGTCCGCCCCGCCATCCGGGTGATAATCACGCTCTGCGAAACGCCCGGCAAGGTATATTCCAGATTCAATGCAGATGCCGCCCCGCAGAAAGAGCTGACGCCCGGGCATACCTTATAAGAGATATTTAACTTGTCCAGCTCGTCCATCTGTTCCCGGATCGCACCATACACGCAGGGGTCGCCCGTGTGAAGCCGCACCGTCATCTTACCCGTCGATTCCGCTTCTTGGATCTTTTCGACCACTTCTTCCAGCGTCATTTTCGCACTGTCATAGACAACGGCTGATTCTTTTTTATAATCCAAAAGCTCTGGATTGACCAGAGAACCTGCGTAAATAATCTGGTCTGCCTGATTCAAAAGGCGTGCTCCCCGCACTGTGATTAAATCTGGCGCTCCCGAACCTGCTCCGACGAAATATACCATATATGTGATTTCTCCTTTTTTATTTAATATTCGAATCTCAACTTTTCGTAATTTATGATTATTCAATCTATCATTACTTCCACGCTTCTCTCCATCTCCAGCAGCTCCCGCACATACGCATCCGCCCCAGCTGTCCGCGCCATCAGTCCATAATTGCTTGAAAATAGCATTACCTCTGTCTGAACGCCGCTCTCTTCTTCCAATACCGCTTTGACCTGATTCGCCACCTGCTCCATGACCTGTTTCAGATATCCATGTTCATATAGGAAATCTGCCGCTTCCTCAGTCGTATTCATCGGCAGCAGGGCATCTGCCTCCGGAAATCCAACGGTTCGCGCGCATGCAGACAAAATCTCCATCCGCCTGTCACCATACCGGGAATGTGTATTCATCACACCACCTGCCACTTTGACCAGTTTTCCAACATGCCCTGCCAAAAGCGCCTGGTGAATTCCTTCCTGTGAAAGCATTTTAAAGCTGGTCCCGATAAAATTACTGCACTTGATGAAATTTTCCATCGAAAGCCCGGTTTCTTCTTTTAAAAATCGTTCTCCATAATTGCCTGGCGCCACTGCCAGCAGCGAAACATCCTCCTGGGCGTGCACCCGGATATCCAGCCGGATCGTCTCAACCAATGCCGCCTCACTCATCGGGTTCACAATCCCAGTTGTTCCAAGCACCGAGATACCACCGATGATCCCCAGATGCGGGTTAAACGTTTTCTCCGCCAGCTCCCGCCCGGAAGGGATAGAAATCTCAATCCGCAAAGGTAACTCCGGCATGCCCGCCTCCCGGCGTGCCAGAGCCGCCTCCCGGAAAATAGCCGTCCGCGGTACCGGATTGATCGCGTAATGCCCCACCGGACACGAAAGACCGTTCCGCGTCACCATGCCGATGCCCTCGCCGCCGGTTACCTCAATTCCCGGATACGCCGGGTCTGTGTAACCGCTTTCAGTTATGCTATCATGACAAGCCAGGACGGCCCGTGCACAAACCAATGTCCCATTCGTCACATCCGGATCGTCACCGGAGTCCTTCTGTACACCGCATACTGCGCTATCTTCCTCCCGCTCTGCCCGGACAATCGGCAGAATCGCCCGGACGCCGGAAGGTGT
>ENA-ORTY01001159-ORTY01001159.1-human-gut-metagenome-genome-assembly--contig:-NODE-1159-length-30897-cov-3.951851_pt1 | contig 30897 bp, 24 predicted proteins | sample MGYA00241917_ERZ509198 | MGnify/ENA primary metagenome ERZ509198 (study PRJEB26280, sample SAMEA2338857) | human gut metagenome | biome: human gut; feature: human-associated habitat; material: faeces...
GAACCGGAAAAGGGACACGACGCAAGCGCCGTGTCCCTTTTCCGGTGTTGTATAGAGAGAGGGGATGTATCAAGATTTCTGGCATCCTGCGCAGCCGCCCTGACATCTGGGGCTTTGCTGCCAAAGCGCATCTGCCGTAGGTTTCCACTCCTGCGCATATCCTGTCGTACGGGCGCACAAAGTGTCCGCACTTTCCGGCGCCTGGGGATCTGTGGAGTGGGCACCGGTCTGCCGGACCAATTCCGGAAGAATTTCCGGATTCTCCAACATCGGGCAGGGACGGAGCATATTCTCATTGAACGGCTGATGGTCGTGATACGCCATGAACAGCGGGGAACGCAGCGCATCCAACAAACTAACATCGTGAATATTGGCGTTGGAGTAATGAATGAATACACAGGGGTCGGCATCGCCTGCGGCATTGATGTGCAAATATCGCCGGCCGCCGGCAATGCAGCCGCCCACATATTCTGCATCGTTCTGGAAATCCATGGTGAACAGGGGTTTTGTGCTGCGGTATGCCCGTATCCGCTCATAGACCATTTTTCTCTGTTCCGGTGTGGGGAGCAGTGCCGGAACGGCATCCTGTCCCACGGGCATATAATGGAAGAACCAGGCAAACTTTGCCCCCATGTCGATGACCTGGTCAATAAACTCTTCAGACACAATGTCCTGGCAGTTGACAGAGGTATAGCAGGTGGAAATACCAAAGGGCAATTTCCGTTCCCGAAGAATTTCCATGGCATGCATCACTTTCTGATACACTCCGTCCCCGCGGCGGCTGTCGTTGGCCTGTTCAAAGCCCTCCAGGCTGATGGCCGGAACCAGGTTTTTGACCCGCAGCATTTCATCCGCAAACTCCTCATCAATCAAAGTGGAGTTTGTGAAACACAGGAACACGCAGTCGGTATGTTTGTTGCACAGCGCGATCAGATCCCGTTTCCGCACCAAAGGCTCGCCACCGGTATAAATATACAGATAGATGCCCAGTTCCTTTCCCTGCATAATGATACTGTCCAAATCTTCAAAGGACAGGTTCAGCCGGTTGCCATATTCTGCCGCCCAGCAGCCAGTGCAGTGCAGATTGCAGGCGCTGGTGGGGTCCATCAGGATTGCCCAGGGAATGTTGCACTGATATTTTTTTCTGGCCTCTTCCTGAGTCTTCCACCCAATCAGCACGGCATTCAGGACAAAGTTCGTAAAGATCCGTTTCAGAACTTCCTTATCCGTTTCGTGGAACAGCCGCATGATAAATGCATACCAGTTGGAGTCCGGGTCGTTGATGACCTGACGGATCATTGCTCTCTGACTGCCGAAGTTCTCCTGGGTATCCTCTCCGGCAAATTTATCCACCCAATCCATCAGCTTTTTCAAATTCTTTTCCGGATCTTTGTCGATATAGGAATATGCAGTTTTTAATCCCAGTTTCGTAATTGTTTTATTCATAATGAACTCTCCCTTCATTGTCTATAACCATAGATCTGCATAGAGGCAAGCATTTCTTTCCCTTGAATCTATGTTTTCAGTATAGTCAATTTGTTTTTAATGGGAACAGTCAAAAAAAGCGGAGTGTGTAAATTTACACATCTCCGCAAAATTGTCTATCGTTTGACCTCAATTTTCCAGGCTCCCCAAGGGACTTTGACCCGAAAATTTCGTCAATAAGTGTTCGATACTCCCATCCAGCAGGCAGATGAGCTTGTTGATTTCCATTTCGTAGTCACTTTCCATGCCCATATCCATCCAGTAGAAAAACAGGCCAATCGCACCAATGACATACACATTGATGATGAATTCCCTGTCCTCCTGCAAGATTGGACGCCCACCGATTTTTTCGTCTACCACATTTTTAATGATCGGGTAGAGTTCCGCTTTCAAAAACTTCTCCAGGGAAACCCGATTCAGGCCGTTCATGGCATTCCACACGAGAGCCTCATTTTCCCGCAGGTAGTGCGCCGTCACTGCCAGGCGCGCTTTCCAATCTCCCGCACAGTGTTCCGTTGCCAACAACCGTTCCGAAGTATCCCGGAAAATCCATTCCACCAGATCATATATATCCTGAAAATTGTAATAGAATGTCTGGCGTTTCACGCCGCAATTCTCTACGATTTCCTTCACAGTGATTTTCTCCAGAGGCTTTTTCTCCAGCAGCTGTCTGAGAGAATCCGCCAACAATCGTTTCGTCGCCAGAGCCATACCCGTCCTCCTGTCTTTTCTTACCTCGATTTTATCACGAGGAATGAAAAAAACAAGGCAGGAATTGTGAACAATCCAAAAAAACACCGGCAAAATGCACGGTGGCCGTAAAACAGTAAAATTCAAAATATCATGAGAACTGCGTGTTCTCGGAAAGTGGCGTAATCGAAGTCACGCCGCTTTCCGTTCATAAGCACATCCATATGAACAAAGCCGATACCATCGTACTTGATGTGGATGGTCTGGCAACACTTGCCGGTGGACTTGTCCGGGGCCTCCACATAGATGCCCTAAATCAGTTCCCGCAGGGCGTAGAGCGTCAGTTTCTCGATACCTACATACTTGTCGGCCTTCTGGATAAAAAGCTCGATGTTCTCATGATGCCGTTCCTGTGTTTCGATCTCTTGCTGTACGGTCTGTGTTTCTTCCTCCAACTGTTTCTGTTCCACTTCGTAGCTCTTGCTCATCATGTCGAAGTGCTCATCGCTGAGCCATCCTGCGGCGTTATCCTCATAGATTTTGATGAACAGCCGTTTCAGCTCTGTGATCCGTTCCTGATTGCGCTCCAGTTTCTTGCGATGAATCTAGATCTTCTCGCTGCTCTCCAGCCGCATTTGCTGGCCCATGACGGACACGAAATAGTCCTTATGGTGCAGGATATGGTCCGTCACCATCTGGATGTGGTACAGCACCAGGCGCTCCAGAACGGATTCTCGAATGTAGTGGGTGCCGCCTTTCTCCTTGTCCTTCCAGTGGAGGGAACAGTCGAAGAAAGCATTCTGCGGCTTGTAATTGTTGGTGGCACCGTAATACATCTTTGCGCCGCAGTCAGAGCAATACACCAGACCGGAGAACATACTGGTCCTTCCGCTACGGGTCATGCGGTGACGCTGCTGGCGAATCTCCTGGACCTTTTCAAACACATCATCCTTAATGATTCGCTCATGGGCGTCTGGGAACACGGCCTGATTTTCCAGTGGGTTTTCCCGCTGCTTTTTGTCCTAGATGGAATTGGTGAAGGTCTTGAAATTCACCGTGCAGCCGGTGTACTCCCGGCGTTCCAGAATTTTGACCACAGAGCTGTCAGACCATTTGCAGGGATTTTCCGGCAGAGGGTGGGTCGTTTTACAGCCCTGCTGTTTCTTGTAAGCGGTAGGCGTCAGCACCTGATCGGCTCGCAGCTGATTGGCGATTTGGGACGGGCCACGGCCCTCCATGCACATGGTAAAGATCTTCTTGACCACCAGTGCGGCCTACGGGTCGATAATCCAGTGGTGGGGGAGCGTTGGGGTCCTTCACATAGCCATAGGGCACATTGAGCGTCAGCGGGATGCCCTTTTCGCCCTTGGATTTCTGGACAGCACGGATCTTGCAGCTGGTGTCACGGGCGTAAAACTCGTTGAACCAGTTTTTGATTCTGGCAAAATCGTTGTTCACACTGTTGGGATCGGCGCTATCGAAGTTGTCGTTGATTGCGATGAACCGGGTGCCGTACTTGGGAAAGGCCAGGGTGGTGTAGAGGCCCGTCATCGCAGAGTTTCTGCCCAGACAGGACAAATCCTTGACGATACGGTTGGCCACCTTGCCAGCCTCGATCTGGGCCAGTATCTCCTGAAAACCGGGGCGCTCAAAGTTGGTGCCGGAATATCTGTTGTCCGCAAAGAACACCGGGTTACCATGTGATAATCTCGGGGATACGAAAGCAGGATACTTTTCTGATTCTCAATGGAGAGGGACTCGCCAGCTCTCTCATCCTCCTGGGAAAATCTGCAATAGAGTACGGTAATTTTATCGGTTGCTCCGAACATTTCTGTTTTCTCCTTTGGTGGAGCAACTGTCAGTACAGGGTTGGTTGCCATCATGTTAACATAACTTTTCTCGTTTGTCATGCGTCCTCCCCCATCTCAGCCGAAAAATTTTGTGCGGTGATCCGCTCCAGCTTTCGCAGCATATTCTGAGAACCTTCAAATCTGTCAGTGACGGTGTAAACGGTTCCGGAGATTTCTTCCGTCAGGGAGATGGATGGGATCTGATAAGCAGAAATATTCCAGCAATGCAGGTTTCCGTTTTCGTCCCAATATACGGAACTGCGCTTTGGGGTTTCGGATGTACGTTCGATTTTGAAATAGGGATCAACAAGAGCCGGGGTATATTGGGGTTCTTCCTCAAACAGTCCTCTCAGCCATTCCATTGCATCCTCGGCCTCTGCGAAAGCAGCCTCCCGGTCGGAAGGATGGCACAGCCGCTGCCGCAAGGCAGCGTTCGAGGGGATTGGGGCGTTTTATCAACAGGCGATTTACAAAAATTTTGCGGAGCAGAATTTTCGCAAGCGGGTAAACTAGGACGCTGCACAGCTTGCCAAGTTGTGCAGCGTCCCACCCGGAGCCGTTCATTCAAAATCAGTTCATCCCCCAACTTCGTCTCAAGTTGGGACGAAGTTGAAACCAACTGCCGTGAAATTCCCATAAGCAAAATCAGAAGGTCTCCGGTTTCCCGAAAGCCCTCTGCTGATGAATTGCTAAACTATGTGCGGATCAGACGCCGGAATAGCCCCTGTCACAAAGTGGCAAGCAGAGTAAACCTGTACAGGTTCACTCACTTTAGCAAATCGGCCATAAGCCGTATTTGCTAAAATTGCTTGATGGGGAAATCCCTCATTCCCCTTGAACGGAAACTTACGTTTCCGGCTGCGCACCTGATCAGCGCTTTTCTTTCGGCTTGAACATTCAATTTCTGAAAAAGAAACCGTCTGGCGTTTTGGTTTTTTCATTCCACGACCATATACAAATTGAAAATTTGTGAGCAGTTGGCGTCATCGATGCTGTTCAAAAGGGCTTTTCGGAAGATTTTCAGAATGGAGACGTTTCCGAAAATACAAAGAGGTACGGCTGCGGCCTGCTTATCGGACATTTTTCCAATAACAGAGAACAGCGGCATAGCGTTTATTACGCTATGCTGCTGTTCCTAAGTGAAACTTTAAAATTTATAGGATTTGATTTAACTCTGTTTGATGTGAGTCATAATCTCTTTCAGAACGTCTCTTGCAAACATCACATATAAATCGTTGCCAGTGATTTACAACGGAATTTATAGTTATCTTCCTCCTCATTCATCCCTAATTTGAATTGTGCTTGCAATCTGGTATCCGTAATTTTATCAGGTGAAAAGTAGGAATTAATTTGTTTTACTGCGTCTTGATACCATTCCAAGTCGTTTCTTTTTCATATCCAAATCAACCAAGAGTTTCCAAAGCTTTTTATAGCTAACTGCCATTGGTATGTACCTCCGTGATATGTTACAATATACTCCGCAGTATTATACTCATTTTTCTCCTTTTCGTCAATTAAACTATACGATTCTAAAGATTATTTTGCCTAAAATACATAAAAATTGTCTTATAGTAATTGAATGTGTATTTGTTGTTTCCTCTGCGCATATTCCACCAGCTCCCTGGCGTTGCTGGACGGATGCCATGCGTAGGCAATCAGATAGTCTACATGATCGGCCATGTATCGGTTCTCTCTGACGATAACTACACGGCGAGGAACATGCTCCATACCCGGAGAGTAATAGGTTCCGTCAAAGCCCCCATAGTGGCCTACAATAAACTTTGTCACACCATATTCGACGATGTGCTGCCCAACAGCGGCATACAACTCTGGATACACTTCTTCACTCGTCTCTCGATGTCCGATAAAAAAGCTGCTTTTTCCGCCCATGCTTACACCTCCTGCGACGCTTGTGTTTATCGTTAAAATTATACGATATAAATGATTAATTCTCAACGATATATCAAAGTATAATTTACGAAGAACACAAGTGCTGGGGGGTGAATGACGTGAAAGATATTCTTGCAGTGATAAGCACATATCGGGAAAGCAGAGGTTGGTCTGAATATCAGCTTGCAGAACGCTCCGGCTTACCGCAGTCTACGATTTCTTCGTGGTATCGTAAGAACATGGTTCCCACCATTCCCTCACTCGAAAAATCTGTGATGCGTTTGGGATTACGCTTTCTCAGCTGTTCGCTGAAGAAGATGCTCCGGTCTCTTTGACTGCATCGCAGAAACAACTGCTTGAAAAATGGTCAAGGCTGACCGAGGATCAGCAAGCTGCTGTATTTACTCTGATCGATAAGATGTAACAAAAGCCAGGATAAGCACAAGCATGTGCCTATAAGGATCCCCCTTTCATCATTCTGGATGAACCGACTGCGGCTCTTGACCCCATTGCGGAGGCAGAAATCTATGAGAAATTCAACGAGATTTCCGGCAACCGGACAGCGATTTACATCAGCCACCGTCTCCCCTCTTGCAAGTTCTGCGACGAGATCGCCGTTTTCGACCACTGCCAGGCCATCCAGCAGGGGACCCCAGAGGCGTTGCTTTCAGAGCAGAAGGGAGAATATGCTGCACTGTGGAACGCTCAGGCCCAGTATTATGTAGAAAATAATATCAAGGCATAGAGCATTTAACTTTATTCGATCAATTTGTATTTTCTAACACTTAGCCTAAGCAATGAAAAAGAAACATTGAAACGAAGAAAACGGACATCACCAGGATTTTCTTGGTGATGTCCGTTTTCTTTGTAGCCAATCCTGTCAGACGGATGCCATATACCAGTAATTTTCGTGGATTACTGTTTTATAGACATCCATCTAATATTGCCGGTGTTTTTTACTCATAGTTCCTGTTCCGGTTCCTTCGTATTGGATTCTTCTCCATACAGGACTTCGTAATTCATTTTTGAATCCGGATCAAACAGCTGGATGCGATGGCTGGGGAGATAAACGCGCACATGGGGCAACACACCGCTTTCCACAGGATTCGGAAGGGTGTCTGCATAGGAGGCCGGCACTACAGCGATCATTTCCGTGCCGCCCAGTTCCAGGTGCAGCTGAACCGTGCTGCCCATCAGCTCCTGCATGGTCACCAGAGCCGGCACGCCATGATCGTCGCTGATCTCGATATACTCCGGCCGGATGCCCAACACGGCTTTCCGCTGCTCGCCGGGCTGCAGCTGAATATCCATAGGTAAATCCAGAGAGATCCGCGCATCCATCATCCGCGCGCAGGGCTTTTCTCCATCCAGTTCCAGAACCACATCGATAAAATTCATCTGCGGCGTGCCGATAAAGCTGGCAACGAACATATTCCGGGGATGGTCGAACACTTCATGGGGTGTTCCAATCTGCTGAATATGCCCTTTTTTCATGACAACAATCCGGTCTCCCAGAGTCATTGCCTCGGTCTGGTCATGGGTCACATAGATAAATGTGGTATCCATCTGCTTATGCAGTTTCTTCAGCTCCGCCCGCATCTGGTTACGCAATTTGGCGTCCAGGTTGGAAAGCGGCTCATCCATCAGGTAAACTTTCGGGTGCCGGACAATGGCCCGGCCGATGGCCACGCGCTGCCGCTGACCGCCGGAAAGGGCTTTCGGTTTTCTCTGGAGCAGTTCAGAAATCTGCAAAATCTCCGCAGCCTCGTGAACTTTCTTGTCGATCTCATTTTTAGGTACCTTCCGTCGTTTCAGGCCGAAAGCAATATTGTCATACACCGTCATGTGAGGAAACAGCGCATAGTTCTGGAACACCATGGAAATATCCCGATCCTTCGGTTCCACATCATTCATCAGTTCTCCATCGATATACAATTCGCCCTCGGTGATCTCCTCCAGACCGGCGATCATACGCAGCGCCGTGGATTTTCCACAGCCGGAGGGGCCGACCAAGACAATGAATTCCTTGTCGGCGATCTCCATGCTGAAGTCTTCCACTGCGACGACCTGGTTATCATAAATCTTCTTGACGTGTTTCAGAGTCAGACCTGCCATGTTTTCTTCCTTTCCATTTTGCCTGGAGATTGGCCCAAAGAACCCTGTTCTCATACTGATCCTTCAGATCCAAATAGGTCACATGTGCCTTGCTCCGGGCTTTTCGATATGCTTTAACCGTAATGATCACCGCAAAAATTACCGGACAAATCCAGAAAAACACTGCAAACACCAACCAAACCATGCAGCGGTTTTCTACCAGACGAGCTGCATTTTCCCAATAGGGATAGGAAACCGTATCGGTGCGCATGGTGCGCTGATTCAAATGCCGAAGCAGGGAAAAAATATTTTCCGCCGTGTATCGGGAACTGTTTTCCACCACCACAGCATCTTTCGGTGCCAAATGTTCTGTCACCTGCTGAACCGCATACCCCTCCACCGGACTGGGCATCACCAGTTCATAACAACTGATGTAGGCTTTCTCGTTCATCGCCAAATAGGCGTCGTAAGCCATGTACAGGCCTGCCCCATCAGTATACGCCATTTTGCTTGCAGAATCGTCTTCCCGGGAAATGACCCCGGCCACCTGATAAGTATTTTCTCCGATGGTAACGGTCATTCCAGTCAAATCATATCCGCCGAACAGTTTCCACGCCAGTTCTTCATCCAGAAGGACTCGATCGTGCATCAGATCCGCATCGGAAATATAGCTGCCGCTAAGCAGTTCCAACGGGTGCATTTGGAAAAAATCGCCGCCTACAGCGATGACAGTAGCATCGGAACTGCCGTGCTCTCCCCGCAGGGAGACCGTCCCTCTGGCGCTCCACGCATCACAGTACAGATTCTTCAGTTCCTCCGTAACCAATTCCGACAGAGATACGGTCAGTTTCTCCCGGAATGTCCGGATCGCAGCCTCATCCACTGTGTTCCCCTCCGGCAGAAAAACAGACACCTGTGCGTAAGGCGTTTCACTGTCCCCCGCCCACTCCTGCGCAATCTGCTGACTGCGCAGAGTCTTTCCTGTGTGGCGGAACCCCGCCATACAGGAAAGCGCCAGGATCACACAGAGCAGACTGACTGCTGTGAACTGAAACCATTTCCCACGGACCAATGCAATGAAATCTGCCCGGGTCCATTTGATTGCTTTTAATTTCTTCTTCATAACAGTTCATCAACCCGATTCTGCAAGGCGGACCATGTCCTTATCCTTGATGGGTTTGCTGCTGGTGGTGATGACATAGTCATAGGGATTGAGTCCACCGGATACGGCAGTGTTGGTATCGTCGCTGAGGACTTTTTCCACATCCACACGGGTCGCAATATAGCGGTTGCCCAGAGGACTGGACTTGGACGTAACGACCAGAACGAAATCACCGTTGGAGTCGCTGCGCAGAGCGCTGTTGGGCACAATGGTATCATACTGCGCACTCTTCTGTCCCACAGACAGGTTCAGCGTGGTTCCCGGCTCCACTTCTCCGTGGATGTCAAATGTCAGGATCTTACTGGACTGGGGATTTTTGGGGTCTGTTTTGATGCTCGCCAATGTGGCCGTCAAATCTCCGCCCCAATAGTTGGCAATGGTAGCCTCGTCCCCTACACGAACTTTTCTGGCCTGCTCGGAAGTGACAGAAAAGCTGACATTATACCCCATGTCCGGCACCGTGATGGTGCAGATGGTGGTATTTGCCTCCACAGGTTTTCCGGCAGTAGCAGAGATACTGGTAACAATACCGCTGACCTTTGCTTTTACTTCCGGCTCCGTGGCATCCTGGCGCAGCTCGTTCACCTTTTCCTGGGCATCTGCAATGGTATACCGCATTTCCTGCAGGTCCAGCTGTTCCAACTGGATTGCCTTGTCATCGGTCTTCTTCTGCTCCTCCAACGCGAACACCAAATCTTCCAGAGCACGCTGTTTTTCCTTCACGGCAGTGGAGGCAGTCTGGATGCCCTCATAGATGGTCTTCATGTTCTCGTAGGTAGCGGTTGCCTTGTCCAGACTTTCTTTCGCTTTCTGGAGCAGGCGGTTGATGCGGTTATACTCACCGGAATTGTCGTTCCCCACAGCCTCGATGTAAGCAGAATATGCTGCATCACGGGTGCGCTGTGCCTCAGAAACCGCTTTCAGAGATTCTTTCAATGCGTCATACGCAGCTTTTTCTTTCTCATCGGCTACAATCTGATCTCCCGCGCCGGCATATCCGCCGGTAGTGGCTGCTTCCATGTATACATCCAACTGAGGTTCCCACTTGGAAACAAACTCATTACTAACCTTTGCTACATCAGGATGTTCCTGAAGAAATGCATCGATTTCACCTTTAGCTGCATCTACGCTCGTACTGTCCCCAGCAAATTTCTCATATTCATAGGCAGCATACAGCCCCTTCAATTCCTCGGCATCGGAAACATTTCCGGAATCGATAATTGCCTGCTGAACCCGATCGTATACAACTTTATAAAGCAAGGTCTTATACGCATTTCCCTGGGTCAGCATCTGGGACTGGAGTTTCTGGCGTGCCTGGGACAGTGCGTCCTCAGCTGCCAGATAGGCACTGTACAGGCCGCTGGTGTCTCCACCGCCGCCACCGCCGCCCAGGTTGTTCAGCTGCTCCTGGTACTTGTCCACTTCTCTCTGGGACGCATCCATCACCGCTTTGGCCGTGTCCATCTGACTTTTGGCCTGCTGCAACGTCATGGAGCCGCCGGAGAACGAATTCAGCTCTGCCTGTGCCAACTGAAGTTCTTCCCGTGCCAGCTGAATATCCCGGTTTTCTTTGGCGTAATCTTTCTCCGTGGCGTTGATCAGCGCTTTCTGATAGGACAGATTGGCTGCGCGGAGCGCTGCCTCTGCCTGCTCCAATTCTGCACTGTCCCCCTCACTGAGCAGGAAGAGCACATCCCCTTCCCGGACTTCATCGCCCACCTGAACCTTGACAGACTCAATCGTCCGGCCCTGGGAGAGCACGACCTCATAACTTTCGTTAGCCGTGACGGTGCCGCCGCCGCGGATCTTCGTGACGATCTCGCCGCTGGTCACATAGGCCGTGGCCACTTCTGCCAGAGAGCGGTTCATAAAGGTGTTCGAGAAAAACGTCAGGATCAGCATAATGGACAAAAAGATAATTGCCACATTCTTGATCCATCCCCGTTTTTTTGCCTGCATTTCATCCATAAACTTTACCCCTTGACACTTCCTTGATGTGCGATCCCTTCTACCAGATACTCCTCACCATGGAGGAACAGCAGCAGTGACGGGACCATATAAACCGTGGCCATGGCGAATGCCAGACCGATCTCTCCGGAATTGATGGTAGACAGGAACACCGACAGCGGCTGTTTATCTACATTTTCCAGCAGGATCAGCGGCTGTTCCACCATATTCCAATAATCTATGAATACCAGAATCACGATGGAATACAGCGCGGCCCGACATTGCGGCAGGCAGATTCTGGTAAATATGTACCATTCGCCGGCTCCCTCAATTTTCGCCGCCTCAATCAGCGAATACGGGATCCGTCGCATAAATTTCGTGAGCAAAAACACCGAAAACGGTGCAAAGGCGCCCGGCAGGATAATGGCCCACCGCGTATCATAGATATGCAGCCATTTACTGACCAGGTAGTTGGGCACCAGGGTGACCTGATAAGGCATGAGCATCAGGATCACATAGAAAAAGAAGATAAACGCCCGGACTTTCCCCCGCCATCGGGTAAATCCGTAGGCCGCCAATGAGGCGATGGCCACCTGGAAGATCACAATGGGCAGCGTCAAAAATACGCTGTTCCAGAATTTGATCAGATACTCCGGGGAGCGAACCAAACCGTTGATATACTGGGAAAGGGTCACTTTATCCGGAATAAATTTCAGGTTGACCTGGTCCGATTGATAAGAGTGGCTCTGCTTATCATTGAACACGGAACCATAGTTGGCGTTGATCTCTGACTCCGTCATGAAGGAGTTGGTAATGGTCAAAACTGTGGGCAGCAGGAACATGATCGCAAACACGGCGCAGATCACGAACACAAGTGCCCGTCCCACATAATTTTTCTTTCTCATCCCTCCACATCCTTTCCAAAGGCATCTTCCGCCTTAAACAGGATGGCGATCAGCACGACCATAAACAGGGCAATGACCACCGCCGCAGAGGACAACTTTTGATAATCCATGCTGCCGAATGTGTTGTTCATAAAATGCTGCAGCATATACAACCCATCGTATGGGTATTCTCCGGTGAGCAGGAACACTTCCCGGAACACCTTGAACGAGTTGATCAGGGACAAAATCGCCACGAACAGCACCGTGGGCGACAGATAACGCATTTTAATGGCAAAGAAACTGTACCACGGACTGGCCCCCTCCACATTGGCCACTTCCAGCAGCTCTTTGGGGATATTGGCCAGACCGGACATGAAGAGAATCATATTGTATCCCAGGTTTTTCCAGAGGAAGAGCACTGTGACCACGATCATGCAATAGTCCGATTTCAGCCAGTCGATCTTATCCGCGCCAAACACTGCCAAAAACTGGTTCAGCGTGCCATTATAGCTGAAGATCACCTGCCAGATCAGCACAACAGAGGCCACCGGCACCATGATCGGGCTGAGGAAAAAAGTCCGAAACTGGCTTTTCATGGGAATCCGCGCCTCCAGCATCAGCGCCAGAGCAATGGGCAGAATCACCGCCAGGGGAACCGCAGTAAAGGAAAACTTCAGCGTGTTTTTTGCCGCGATCAAAAATGCCCCGTTGCGGAACAGACTCTTAAAATTGTCCAGAAACACAAAGTTCTGATCCGCGCTGCCATCCACCACAGAGTAGTATACGACCACGATAAAGGGGACCACAAAGAAAATGATCACACCCAATAAACTCGGTCCCAGGAAGGCCATGCTCCGGGCAAAATCCACGGTCAGCGCCGGTTTTTTGATGGAAGAAATCCGCTCCTTGAAAGAAAGGCGTTCTTTCGGACGGCTGTTCAGTTTTTCCTTTAATTTCTTCATGTGTTCTCCAAATTCAGGAAGGATACAGACAGGGCTAGGCCCTGTCTGTATCCGTTTTTTCATCTCTGGCTCAGGACTGCTCTTTCACATAGATGCTAACACGGCTCTGAACCATTTTTGCAGTATCTTCTGCAGATTTCTGGCCGTTGAAGTAAGCCTGGGCCTCTTCATTCACAATGTCATACACGCTGGTGCTTTCAGAAACCACACGGGTGCAGCTCTCCACCAGATCCATCAGCTGATCCGCCTGCTCCTGGGTCATGGCATAGAACTCATAGCTGTTCACACCATCGCTCCAGCCGCCCTTGGATTCTTCGATCTTATTGCCGTTTTCATCCAGCACATAATTGCCGTTTTCATCCGTCCGATAATTGGGGGTCATTGCCTCTTTCAGACGGGCATCAAAGGCCTTCTGGTTGGTGGGGAATCCCCAACCGATACGCTCCTGACCATCTGCCGTCATAAACTGGCGGACAAACTGCCATGCAGCATCCTTATTGGCACACTTGGAGGAGATCGCATAGCCGGAACCAAGCATCAGCGCATTTCCCACGCCCTCACTGGTGGGGAATCCAACGAACACGCCCTTGTCGCCAAAAGCGCTCATGTTATACTGGAAGTCATAGAAATCTCCCAGGTTGGTTTCCATCAGCATCTGTTTGCCTGTGGCAATACGGGACTGGTCAGACTCATACTCAGTGTTGGCATCCCAGTTGAAATTCTCCGGGAAGAGTTTGATGAAGTCCAGCAGGTCAATAAACTCCTGGCTGTCAAAATGACATTCTCCGGTGGCCCAGTCCACAAACTGGCTCTCATTCATCATCAGCATGAACTCCAGGATGTTTGCGCGCGTCGTTCCCATGCTGAAAATATCACAGCCGGCAGGCATAGAGGCATAGGCGGTTCTGAACTCGTCCATGGTCCAGCCCATATCCTCACCCACAATCTCCCGGTTGCCCATAACGGTAACAATCGAGAAAGTCTGGGCAGTGCGGTACAGCTTGCCATCCATCTCCAGTGCGGCCCGCACAGCGGGAATCAGATCGTTCGGGGTGACCTCTCCGTCATTTTCCATGTAGGGATACAGATCCTCCAACAGGCCCTTTGCTGCCATCTGGTCGATGGGCAGGCCGGAGGTGTACACGATATCCGGCATATTTCCGGAAAGAATCTCAGTGGTCAGTTTCTGCAGACCAGCCTCATAGTTCTCTTCCGTATTGTATTCCGAATAGTCCAGAATTTCAATCCTGTAATCGGGGTTATTGCGATTAAATTTCAAAACTGCGCCTTTGGTCTCCCAATCCAAGTACTGAATGGCCAAAGTCAGGGTTTCTTTCTGCTCCACATCCTTGGCCGGGGTTTTGGTCAGCGTCACCATTTCCACGACAGCCTCTTCCCCGCTCCAGTCGATGATCAGGCCAACAATTGTACCGTCCTCCTGTACAGCAAAGCTGCGAACCTGGTCACTGTCAATGTCGCAATTGATCCAGTTGAGAACCTTTTCCTCGGTAGCTACACCGTCAGCAATTTTCAGACCGTAAAGGTTTGCGCCGTTGGTATAGAAAGCAGCATACTCGCCGGAGCCGGTCTGCAAATTCCAGGCGCCGGAAGGCAGCTCCTCACAGTAGACCTCTGCCTTTTTGGCAACGGGGTCCAGTCTGTACAGCTTGTTGGTATCCTCATACACGGAAATCGCCACAGAGCCGTCCGGGAGTTTCAGCATGGTGTCCACCCAGTTTTCCGACTCATAGGTGTAAACCAACGCACCGTTCATGTCCAGGACGCAGACTCTCTGGTCCAGCGTGACATATATGTATTCTCCGCTGACCACAAATCTGTTCAGGTACTCATTTTCTTTAATGCCCATAGCGCCCAGATCCACATTTTCCACAGTGGCTCCATCCGCGCTCACTTTTTTCAGCTGGTACTCGCTGGTGCTGCCCACATAGTACTCCCATTTGTCGCCAGTAGACTCATCAAAGCCCTCCGGGAGATCAAACTGGTTCAGGCTCTTGTTCACCAGAACATATACATTGCCTTCATCGTCAACATCGATTCCATTGGTGCCAATGTAACCATCCACACCTTCCGGCAGTTTCTCCACCTTGTAACCAGACAGCTCCGTCACGTTGCCCTCCAAATCCATTTTGAACAGGCGTTCCTCGGATAAGGACCAGTCAAAGATAGGCTCCACTGCATCCACCACAGGTTCTTCCAGCAAGCCGTCGGCACCGGCGACCTCCGACTCGGAGACTGCCATTTCGGGAACTGCCGCATCCGGCTGCTCCACAGTGCCCTCGGGCATTACCCGGGAAATGAAATAGTAGTATCCGTCTGCGAAAGTCGCATTGTACACACCATCGTTGAAACTCTGTTGCGCCCTTGTATACTTGGGCACATACACAAACTCAGATCCAGTGGGCTGTTTGCCGCCGTCATCTTCGCCGCAGCCGGTCAGGACCAGAGAAAGTGCCATCACCAGACACAGCAGTGCGCTGATGGTTCTTTTTGATCGTTTCATGTTTTATCCTCCATTCTGTACTTTTTTGTTTCTTTTTTGTAATATTTTGTTATCCGCACTATCCAGCTTAGTACAGTTATTATTATAACATGTAGAATTACTTTTCGTCAATATTAGAAAATCTTAAGATTTTCATAAATTGCGGGTTCTGCGTTTGTATCGCCCCTTTCTTGACTATAAAGACTGTTTTTCCAGGGAAAATGTTGCAGTTTCGGTGACATTTTTTATCTTTGTCAGTTTGCACGAAAGGATACGATAAATTTGGAATTTTTCGACAGTTTCGTTCCCTCTTTCCCCCAATGGGTTTTCCATTGACGGGAAAGACGGAACATGCTATGATGACGGCGGAATCAAGGCAGTCTTTTCGCAGGCTGTTATATCATACCATATTGTATATTGTAAAGGAGTCCTGACCATGACATTTATTTGCTATTCCAAATGCACCACCTGCAAAAAAGCCCAGGCGTGGCTGACTGAGCAGGGAAAATCCTTCACCGTACGGGACATCAAAGAACAAAACCCCACCGAAGAGGAACTGCGCCAGTGGCACGCCCGGAGCGGTCTGCCCCTCAAACGCTTTTTCAACACCAGCGGACTGCAGTACAAGGCGCTGAATCTGAAAAACCGCCTGCCGGAAATGAGTGAGGACGAGCAGTTCGCCCTGCTGGCAACAGACGGAATGTTGGTCAAACGCCCCATCCTGCTGACTGAAGATCGCGTTCTGGTAGGATTCAAAGAGGCAGAGTGGACAGCCGCACTGGCATGACATATTCTAATGTTGTTCCCGGTCTCTTTCTGGATCGCCCAAACCGATTCATCGCCCATGTGGAGATTGACGGCGAAGTACAGGTCTGTCATGTGAAAAACACCGGGCGCTGCCGGGAACTGCTGGTTCCCGGTACACGGGTATACCTGCAGGTTGCAGATAATCCTGCACGGAAAACCAAATACGACCTCATCGCCGTAGAAAAAGGAGATCTTTTGATCAACATGGACTCTCAAGCCCCCAATCGGGTGGCGGCAGACTATCTCCCCCGCCTGTTTCCGGATCTTACCCTTTTGCGCCCGGAAACCGTCCACGGCGATTCCCGATTTGATTTTTACTTGGAAACCCCTGCTGCACCATGGTTCGTGGAGGTCAAAGGCGTCACACTGGAAGAAAACGGCACGGCACTGTTTCCCGACGCCCCCACCCAACGAGGCGTGAAACATTTGGATGGTCTGCGCCAATGCGTCAAAGAGGGGTATCGTGCAATGGCGCTGTTTGTGGTTCAAATGAAAGGGCCCACCCGGTTTCTCCCCAATCACCGGACAGACCCGGCATTCGCCGCTGCCCTTTCCCGTGCAGATCAGGCCGGTGTCCTTCTCCACGCAGTGGACTGTCTGGTCACGCCGGACAGTCTGGCCGCAGATGCCCCGATTCCGGTCATCCTAACCTAAATAAAAAAAGCGGAGCATAAGCTCCGCTTTTTTCGTCTTCCGTTTCAAATTTCCAACATTCCCTGGGCCAAAGACTGCTCCGCCTGGGCCTTCAGCGCCAGACCAAGCAGGGCATCCATCGGTGCTGCCCCCTCTGCGCAGGCCCCGCCGGTTTCCTCCGCAGCCACGCGAAACGCCCGGGCATACAGTTCCCGAAAACGCTCATAAAACACCGCCGGTTCCGCACTCCGAAGACTTTCCCGGAGAATGCTCTCCACCGATGAAAGAGGCATAACCTGTTTCAAAACGCAGATCACAATCAGATACATCAAATGCTCTCTGGCGTATTTTTTCTTTACCGGCGCCGGCATCGCCTTCATTTTCACATAATTATTGACCATGGACGCCGTCAGCTGTTTCTCCTTGGTCACATTCCCCAGATACCGATTGGTCAGTGCGACGACCTGATCCATATACAGTTCAATATCCGGTAATTCTTCCCATGCCGGAAGTGTTTTCCCGGCCTGCTGCTGCAAATAGGCAGAAAGATCTCTTGATTCTTCCACAGTCGAGTCCATCTCCATTCCTGATACTATCCCTATTTATATCACCATTATCTCAGGAATGCAAACCTTTTTGTTGATACTCTTTAAAATAGTAATCGATACCATATTCTTCCCGCAAAAAAGGCACCCGCAGGTGCCTTTTTTCGTTCTTATTTACAGAGCCACTTTGATGAAATCACACAGTTCTTTCACATACTCGCCAGAGACGGTATCCACATGGCCTTCGTCCACTGCTTTGGCAATGGTGGGATCGATGGGCAGCCGCTCCACGATCTCAATGCCGTACTTGGCAGCCACCTGGTTGATGACGCTGCTGCCGAAAATGTTGTGCTCCTTGCCGCAGTCGGGGCATTTGAAGTAAGACATATTCTCCACCACGCCGATCACAGGCAGGTTCAGCATTCCGGTCATCTTCACTGCCTTTTCCACGATCATGGACACCAGTTCCTGGGGAGAAGTGACGATCACCACAGCATCCACAGGCAGAGACTGGAACACCGTCAGAGGAACATCGCCCGTTCCGGGAGGCATATCCACAAACATATAGTCTACCTGATCCCACAGCACATCCGTCCAGAACTGGGTGACCATTCCTGCAATCACAGGGCCGCGCCAGACAACAGGCTCGGTCTCATCCGGCAGCAGAATATTCATGGACATCACCTGGGTGCCGTTCTTTGCAACACTGGGGTAAATGAATTCTTCCGTACCGAGGGCATTCTCATGAATCCCGAATGCCTGCGGGATGGAGGGGCCGGTCATATCCGCATCCATGATCGCAGTCCGGAATCCTCTGCGCTGCATTTCGCAGGCCAACAGACTGGTGACCAGGGACTTGCCGACGCCGCCCTTGCCGCTCATGACCGCAATGACTTTTCCAACCTTTGCGCCCTCATGGAGCTTTTCCTTCTGCATCGCAGTCCGGCTTTCGCAATTTTCTCCGCAGCTGGAGCAATCGTGTGTGCACTCACTCATATAATAATAACCTCACAATCTGGTACTTGATTGTCAATCCGACATATGTCTATTATATCCAATTCGACCGTGAAGTCAACACAGACAGCTGTTTTTCTTATCACAATGACAGCGCCGCCCGGTTTTACAATTCCGGGCGGCGCAAAAATACGCTGTCAATCGTTCGGTTTGATCAGCACACCGGATCGATCCACTGGAAGGGATCGTCCTGTCTGCCCCACTGGATTCCGGTCAGTTCATCGTACAGCCGCTGGGTGACCTGGCCGATGCCGCCACTGCCGACTGTATATTCCTTTCCCTCGTAATTCAGCACACCGATGGGAGAAACCACTGCTGCTGTGCCAGTTCCCCAGGCCTCTTCCAGTGTTCCGTTTTCAATGGCCTCCATCAGTTCATCCACGGAAATCAGGCGCTCCTCCACTTCCAGGCCCCAATGGCGCATCAGTTCAATGCAGGACTTCCGGGTGATGCCCGGCAGGACACTTCCGGCCAGTTCCGGCGTGACCACTTTTCCGGCAATCTTGAACATCACATTCATAGAACCGACTTCTTCGATATATTTCCGATGCACACCATCCAGCCAGAGCACCTGGGTATATCCGCTCTGCTCCGCTTTATTCTCCGCCCGCATGGAAATGGCGTAGTTTGCGCCGGCTTTGGTGTAGCCTGTGCCGCCGCGGACAGCGCGGACATCCCGATCCTCGATGATGATCCTCACAGGATTGATGCCCTCTTTATAATAGTTGCCCACAGGGCAGCAGATAATCATGCACAGGAAATGATCCGGGATACGGAGACCGACATAGTTCTCCGTGCCGAACACAAAGGGGCGAATGTACAGAGAGGTGCCGGGCAGATGGGGAACCCAATCCTGGTCCACTTCTACCAGCATTTTAATGGCTCTATACATCACATCTTCCGGCAGCTGAGGGATGCACAGACGCTCGCAGGAGGTGTTCATTCTACGCACATTTTCCATCGGCCGGAACAGTTGAATCTTCCCTTCCGCTGTACGATAGGCCTTCATTCCCTCGAAACACTCCTGCGCATAGTGGAACACGGAGCAGGAGGGGTCTAATGTGATGGGACCGTAGGGAACGATCTGAGGATCGTGCCAACCGCCCTGATCCGTATCATAGTGCATAATGAACATATGGTCGGTCATAAATGTGCCAAAGGGCAGATTGTTCTCATCAGGTTTCCGTTTGGGCATGGTGGTTTTTGTGATTCTGATTTCCATGATCATTCTCCTTTTTTGGCTGATATCGAGATTTAGGAGATTCAGGCAAAGAAAAAAGCCTTCCTCTCCTGCATTCTGCAAAGAGACGGAAAGCCGATGCTTTTCGCGGTACCACTCTTTTTCATCCATTTCGGACACACTCATCGGACACTGCCTAAGCAATATCCTGCCCCATTAACGGGAGGCTCCCGTCCCGGCCTACTCCCTTTCAGCCAAGCCGCTCCGAGACCAGTTCAGCTGCCCTTTCCTCTCCGGTCTTTCACCAGCCGACCGGCTCTCTGACAGTTCCAGGCGCTTACTATTTCTCATCGATGCGTTTGAATTTGTAATGATTATAGCATCCGTTCAGAAAATGTCAAGTAAAAATTTCTGTGCTGCACTCCGATATTTCTCTCATTTTTTGTGGGATTCTCCGAATGAATAAAAACGCCTGTGCTGTATGCACAGGCGTTTTGTTTCTTCGTTTCGATCAGCAGACAGGTTCTACCCAGCCGAAAGGATCTTCAACGGTACCCCACTGGATTCCGGTCAGCGTGTCATACAGTCTCTGAGACACAGGACCAATCTTATTGTCGGCGATAAAGTATCCCTCATCATTGTAATACAGCTCACCGATGGGAGAAATCACGGCTGCGGTGCCAGTTCCCCAAGCCTCTTCCAGGCTGCCGTCCTTGGCCGCCTCGATCAGCTCATCAACAGAAAGCAACCGCTCCTCAACTTCCATGCCCCAACTGCGCAGCAAATCCAGGCAGGATTTCCGGGTGACGCCGGGCAGGATACTGCCGTCCAGTTCCGGTGTGACGATCTTTCCGTTGATCTTGAACATGACATTCATGGAACCAACTTCTTCCACATACTTCTGGTGGACGCCGTCAAGCCACAGCACCTGAGAAAATCCCTTTTTCTCCGCCACTTCGCTGGCACGCAGAGAGATTGCATAGTTGGCGCCGCACTTGGTATAACCGGTGCCACCGCGGACAGCGCGGACATCATGGTTCTCCACCATGATCTTCACAGGGTTCAGTCCCTCTTTATAGTATTTATCCACTACACAGCAGATAATGGCAAACAGATAACGGCTGGAAGCATGGACGCCCAGCATGGACTCCGTTGCAATGGTCAGGGGACGAATATACAAACTGGTGCCTTCCTCAGCAGGGACCCAATCCTGTTCCACAGTGATCAGGGTTTTCAGTGCCTGCATAAAGTCCTCTTCCGGGATCTGAGGCACACAGAGCCGCTCAGCAGTGTTGTTCATTCTGCGAATATTCTCGATGGGGCGGAACAGCTGCACACGCCCATCTGCCGTCCGGTATGCTTTCATACCCTCGAAAATCTCCTGGCCATAATGGAACACCACAGCGCCCAATTCCAGAGAGATCGGTGCATAAGGTACCACCCGGGCATCATGCCAGCCCGTGCCGGCATCATAGTCCATCAGGAACATATGGTCGGTGAATTCTTTTCCGAAAGGCAGCCCTTTCACCTGGGGTTTGGTTTTCGGGGTAGCAGTTTTTGTGATCTTGATTTCCATGCGTGATCTCTCCTTTTCATTTTCCGTAGGATTCACAGAGAGACGAAAAACAAAAAAGCCCCCCGCTCCCTGCATTTTGCAAAGAGACGGAAAGCTGACACTTTTCGCGGTACCACTCTTCTTCGCCCGGATGGGCGCACCTCACGGATCTTGGTAGATCCCACTGTTATAACGGCAGTTCCCGTCATTGCTTACCTCGCCATCGGCGCATCAACAATGCCGCTCCGGGAGGACACCACCTGGCTTTCTTCTCCGGTTCTTCCACCGAGCGACCGGCTCTCTGTGCAAGTCCGCCAAATGACACATTCCCATCTATGCGTTTCCCTGATGAAATTGTTGCTCCTATCTTAGCAATTTCCGGCATCATTGTCAATCAATTTCTTTTCTTTTTTCGTCGATTGATGGTTTTAGCCGAAATTCTTTTTCGTTTTGCAAAACATTCCGTAATCTTTACTAATTCCCCGGCTTTTTCGGAACAATTCCGGCCAGGATGCGTCCGAATTGCGGGAAGTGTTTCCCTGCCGCCATGCCCGTACTTGTAAAACAATCGGCGCAATGGTATACTCTTCATAATATGGTATCTTTTCCAATAATTGAACACAAGGATTACAAATTTTGAGAATGAAAGGAGTTCTCCATGACGGGAACCTCTGTGATTTTCGTGACCCGCTACATTCTGCCGGTTCTGGCAATCTGGGTCATTTGCCGCTGTCTGCGCTCTATGCTCAGTGAAAAATACGACCCGGAAGTGTGGGGGCATCTGATTTTTCCCGATGCAAGCTCCGCCTCCCTTTCCCATTGGGAATGTCTGATTGGCCGCGCCAAGTCCGCCGACATCGTGGTCAATGCCCCGGATATTTCCCGACTCCACGCCGTACTGATCCGCAATGACAAAGGAATCTGGCGAATCTACGATATGGCATCTCGCGGCGGCGTCTATGTCAACCGGGAAAAAGTGCCATTCCGGGGATTGGAAGTCCACAATGGGGACAAGATCCGACTGTCCTCTGTTACACTTGCGTTTGTGGATGTGACCGACAGTGAGCTGCGCACCGTTTCCGAACATCGTACAGCCGCCGGTGCCAGCATCAATCCCGGTGCCACGCTGTTGCTGCTGTCTCTGTTTCAGGCGCTGATCGCCCTGCAATTCTGCTTTAGCGCCTCGGACGAGCATCTGATTCCCACCTGCCTGTCCTTCTTTGCGCTGCTCGCCATTGAATGGGCCTGCTATCTGGTGATGCGTTCCATCCGCAGAACCGGTTTTGAGGTGGAAACCATTGCCTTTTTCCTCAGCACATTGGGACTTTCCGTGGTTGCCACATCAGAACCCGGCGATTTGGTCAAAACCATTCTGCTGCTTATGATCGGCGTGGTGCTCTTCTTCCTGATGGGATGGTGGCTGCGGGATCTGCGCCGGGTGAAACTCCTGCGCTGGCCGGCTACCATCGCCGCCATGGGGCTGCTGTTCGTCAACCTGGTCATGAGCGAATATGTCTTTGGCGCCAAAAACTGGCTGTATATCGGCGGGATCTCTTTGCAGCCATCTGAACTGGTGAAAGTGTTGTATATCTATGCCGGAGCCGCCACCATGGATCGCCTGTTCGCCCGGAGAAACTTGCTGCTATTTATTGTTTTCTCCGCCATTTGCGTGATCGCACTGGCATTGATGGGCGACTACGGCGCTGCCGTCATTTTCTTTGTTACCTTCCTGGTCATTTCCTATATGCGCTCCGGCTCTATCGCCACCGTTTTTCTGGCAGTTTCCGGCGCCGCCATGGCAGGATTTCTGGTTTTTACCATCAAGCCATATATCGCCCAGCGATTTGCAACCTGGGGTCATGTCTGGGCCGATCCCTACGGCGCAGGCTATCAGCAGACCCGCACCCTCGCCGCAGCCGCCTCCGGCGGTCTGTTTGGCAACGGAGCCGGGGAAGGATGGCTGCAGGATATTGTTGCCGCCAACACTGATATGGTGTTTGGCGTGATTTGCGAAGAGCTGGGGCTGCTCATCGCACTGACCGCTGTCTTTTCCATCATTGTTCTGGCGCTGTTTGCCTTTCGTTCCGCAGCCCACGGCCGGTCCGCCTATTATGTGATCGCCGCCTGCGCTGCCGTTTCTCTGATGATCATTCAAATGTCTCTGAATGTGTTCGGCTCTCTGGATATTTTGCCCTTCACTGGCGTCACCTTCCCCTTTGTTTCCAAAGGCGGCACCAGTCTTATTTCCTGCTGGATGCTGCTGGCCTTCATCAAAGCAGCGGATACTCGCAAAGACGCCAGTTTTGTGGTAAAACGGGCCCAGGCAAAAAACGACAAACATGGTAAGGGGGCCTCCGCATGAAAAAAGTGAAAAACAGAGCCGGATTTGTGCTGCTCCTGGTACTGCTGTGTATTTTCGGCCTGGCAATCTATTGTTTCCGTTATGTTTCCGACGGACGGGAATGGGTGGCTTTTTCCGCCAATGCCGGTCTTTATTCCGGCAGCGGACACACTGCCGGAAAGGTGTACGACCGCAATGGGGTACTGCTGGCAGATGCGGCCACAAAATCCTACAGTGATGACTATACCACACGCGTTGCCAACTTCCATCTTCTGGGAGATTATGCCGGCAATACCGGCACCGGCGTGCTCAACCGTATGGCCGATCGGCTGACAGGGTTCAACCCGATCAACGGCACCTATCACCTGAAAGCGCCGGAACTGGACCTGACCGTGGATGCGGCTTTGAACAACACCGCCTATGCTGCGCTGGCCGGGCGCAACGGATCTGTGCAGATCTATAACTACAAAACCGGAGAAGTGCTGTGTATGGTCTCCTCCCCCGGAATCGACCCTGCCAATCCAGGCACGATCCCGGACGGCGCTTATATCAATCGCGCCATCAATGCCACGTATGTTCCCGGCTCAGTCTATAAACTAGTCACCCTGGCAGCCGCTCTGGAAAATATCGAGGATATCCACGAACGAACTTTCACCTGCAACGGCAGCGTCATTGTAGAAGGGGTTCGCCTCAACTGCACCGGTGTCCACGGCAATCAGACCATCGAGCAGGCTCTGGCCCATTCCTGCAACTGCGCCTTTTCAGAACTGGCTCAGCTGTTGGGGCCGGATATTCTGGCAGAATATTCTGAAAAACTGGGAATGACCACTTCCCACACTTTGGACAGCATTCCTACCGCCGCCGGCAGCTATGAAAAATTCGATTTGGGCACAGTCAACCTCTCCTGGTCTGCCATCGGACAGGCCACTGACCTGGCCTGTCCCTACAGTATGCTCCGCCTGGCCGGCGCCATTGCCAACGGCGGCACTCTGGTGGAACCCACCCTGGTGGGATATGGCATGAAAAAGGACACCACCCAACTGCTCAACAGCGAAACCGCCGCCGAAATGGCCTCTATGATGAGTTACAACGTACAGTATTCCTATGGCAGCGGCACCTTCCCGGGTCTGAACATCTGTGCCAAGACCGGCACAGCAGAAGTGGGCGACGGAACGGATCATGCCTGGTTCGTAGGATTTCTGGCAGATGAAACGCATCCCTATGCCTTTGTCGTCCAGGTTGAACGGGGCGGCGGCGGTCTGTCCGTGGCCGGTGCCATTGCAAACCGGGTGCTGCAGCAGGCCGTATCTGCAAACTGAAAACAACTTAGGAGAAACTGAATTATGATCGACTTATCTGTGCAGGGACTGGTGAAGTCCTTTGAACAGGGCACCAATATTCTGGATGGACTCACCTTTGAAGTCCACAACGGGGAACGCGTGGGCATTCTTGGGCGAAACGGCTGCGGAAAAACCACCCTGTTCCGAATCCTGACCGGAGAACTCCACGCTGACGAAGGGACTGTTTCCATTGCCAAAGGAAAACGGCTGGGACTGATCTCTCAAATCCCGGTCTACCCGCCGGACTGGACCACGGAAGATGTGCTGAAAGATGCCCACAAGCGCCTATATGCCATGCAGGAGCGAATTCAGGAACTGACAGAGCAGATGGCTCATGACGATTCCGCACAGGTCCTGGAGGAATACGACCGGCTCTCTGCAGATTTTGAGCGCTTGGGCGGCTATGACATGGAGCGGGAACGGAATCGGGTCGCCAACGGTCTGGATATTCCCGCCGCCATGCGCGAACAGCTCTTTGACTCTCTGTCCGGCGGAGAAAAGACCCGGGTCAACCTGGCCCGGCTGATTCTGGAAGACACCGACATTCTTCTTCTGGACGAGCCCACCAACCACCTGGATCTCAATGCCACCGAGTGGCTCGAAAACTATCTGCTGCGATTCCACGGAACGGTACTGGCCATCAGCCATGACCGATACTTTCTGGATCGCGTTACCCAACGCTCCATTGAGATCCACGACGGGCAGGCTGCATTTTATAGCGGCAACTACAGTTTTTATGTGGTGGAACGCCAACGGCGGTTCGATGAACAACTGAAAAAATACGAGAAAGACCAGGCTAAAATCGAGCAGCTGACCAAAGCGGCAGCACAGATGCACCTTTGGGCTTTCATGGGCAACGACAAATTGCATAAGCGCGCATTTTCCATGGAAAAGCGCATTGAAAAACTCCGCCAAACAGATCGTCCCACCGCAGATCGGAAATTGAGCGTGAAATTCCAGGAAAGTGAATTTCAGGCCGATGAAGTGCTGGTCGTAGATCATTTGGCCAAGTCTTTCGGAGAGCGGACGCTCTTTCAAGACCTGAATCTGGAAGTCGGCGCCGGAGAACGCATTGCTTTGATTGGAGACAACGGCACCGGAAAATCCACATTTCTGAAATTGCTCATGGGTGAGGAAACGCCCGACACCGGATTCATCCGGAAAGGCCCCGCTGTCCGCACCGCCTATCTGCCCCAGATCGTCACTTTTCCCGTGGCAGAGCGGAGCATCTATGACACCATGCTTTACGAAACCAAGTGTACTCCGCAAAGCGCCCGGGATCGTCTGGCCGCCTTCGGATTCATGGGCGAAGATGTCTTCAAAACCGTCGGCACCCTGTCCGGCGGAGAACGCAGCCGTCTGAAACTGTGTATGCTCATGGGTGAGCAGATCAACCTCCTGATCCTGGACGAGCCGACCAACCATCTGGACATTGCCAGCCGGGAATGGATGGAGGACGCCCTGATGGACTATTCCGAGGCGCTGCTGTTCGTTTCCCACGACCGGTACTTTATTGAAAAATTTGCCACCCGAATCTGGGAATTGGAAGACGGAACGATCACGGATTACAAAGGTTCCTTCGCTCAATTCCGGGAATACAAGGCCCGGCAGGCGCAGTTTGCCCTCGCTTCAAAGAACAATGAAAAGAAGGCAGATACCCCTGCACCCGTCAAAAAAGAGGCCCGGAAACGCCCGCCCAATATCGAAAAACAGATCGCAAAACTGGAAAAAGAGATTGAGAAACTGGAAACCTATGCCTGTCAGCTGGATGCCCAGGCGGAGGAGTTCGGTTCCGACTATCAAAAGCTTTTGGAGATTGGAGAGAAAAAAGCGGAGACCGAAGCCGCTTTGGAACCCCTCTATGCCCAGTGGGAAGAGTTGTCCTCCCTGCTTTGAACACCTCCATAACGCAAAAAAGCCAGACCCTGTAGGGTCTGGCTTTTTCCGATTCTAAATTGCACAAAAACCGGAGGAACTTCCTCCGGCCACAGGATCGCCTGCTCTGATCAGATCAGCTGCTGTTCGTTGATGATCAGTTTGAACTGCATCCCCAACTTATCTGCGGCTTTTCTGCACAGGATCATACGATTCATAAAAATCTCGAAATACTCCATCACAGATCCGTAATGGGTATCTACAGACAGTTTCAGTTTAATCAGCGTGTGATTCTCGTTGATCTTCAGTTCCGACTTCTTCACGGAATAGTTGACTCTGTCATGAATGTCAAATGTGGTGATATCCTGATTACGGACACGGCTGCGGCGCACATCGGACTTGTCCGCCAGGATCAGTGCCGCAGACATGGGACTGACCGGGATACCGGTTCCCTCGTCATGGTTGCCAATGGCAGTCACAATCTCCGCAATTTCTGCCGGGTCCATTCCAAGGCCATGAAGAATCCGAAATGCCATCACAGCGCCGGACTGAGAATGATCCACCCGATTGACCAGGTTTCCAATATCGTGAAGATACCCGGCAATCCGCACCAGTTCCACTTCCCGCGCCGGATATCCCAATGTTTCCAGAATATACCCTGCATTGTGGGCCACAATGCCCACATGGGCAAAACTGTGCTCCGTGAATCCCAGAGCCACCAACGACTCATCTGCTTTTTGAATGTATGTATGAATTTCCTGATTTGCTTTAATGTCCTCAAATGTGATCATGTAATTCCTCCTTCTTTTCGATTCAATTATAGATTCTATAGTTTATGCACTCAACGGATGCGATAGCCTACGCCTCGGACGGTTTCAATATGTTCCCCAATGCGGCCCAGTTTCTGCCGCAGAGTGCCTACATGGACATCCACAGTCCGGCTCTCTCCGGTGTAATCATACCCCCACACCCGATTCAGCAGGGTGTCCCGCCGAAGAACTGTTCCGTCCGCAGACAGCAACTCACACAGCAGGGCGAACTCTTTCAGCGTCAAAGATACCGGCTGCCCGTCTACTGTTACGGTATGCCGCTGAGGGTCCACCTGTAAGCCGTTGATGGCAGACATCCGCGGCTGTGTCTGATCCCCAGTGCGCCGCAGCACCGCCTTGACACGGGACACCAACTCCATCATTCCGAAAGGTTTCGCAAGATAATCGTCCGCCCCCGTATCGAGTCCCACCACTTTGTCATACTCGGTGCCCTTTGCCGTGAGCATGATCACCGGCAAATGCTGGGTCGTAGGTGTTTCCCGCAATTTGCGCAAAATCGTCAGACCATCCTCTTCCGGCAGCATGATATCCAGCAGCAGCATGTCCGGCGTCTGTTCCGCCATGGCCGCCCAAAACTCCGAGGGGCAGGAAAATCCCCGGGAAGGCAGATCCTGACTTTCCAACGCGTAAGTCACCAGTTTCCGGATGCTCTCATCATCTTCCAAAATGTAAATCAAAATGCAGCCCTCCTCTTTCGAACCTCAGTATATCCCCTATTTGTGAACTTTCAAAGCGCAGTTCCGTCAATTTTTTGTAAACTCCTTGAAAAGTCGCCAGTCAAATCCCGCTGCTCCAGGGCATGGATCAGCGCCGGCAGCGCCCGTTCAAAACTGACTCCATACCAGCGCCGATCCGGGTCCTGGGTGGTTGCCAGAATACAGGTATATGTGAAGTCCGCAGCCAATTTCAACGCCTCCGGCAGGGATAGCCCCCGCATCAGCCCACCAACCACTGTACTGGAAAAAATGTCTCCCGTTCCATGAAACTGCCCGGGCTGACTGGCGTGAGAATAGGAGAAACGCTCTCCCGTCCGTGTGTCCAAACTGGCCACGCCGGTATGCCCCGGCTGCTCACTGACCCCTGTCAGCACAACTGTACCTGCCCCCAACCGTGCCAGTTTTTCCAGCAGCATCTGTACATACCCTTCGTCCTGATATGGCCGATACTCCGTCCCAGTCAAGAAACAGGCCTCGGTCACATTGGGGTCGATGATATCCGCTTTGGCACACAGCCGTGCCATTTTATCGGCAAATGCCCGGTCAAAACCGGCGTACATCTTTCCCTGGTCCGCCATGGCCGGGTCCACAAAGATCAAATTTTCCGGCGTTTTGAACCGCTCAAACACCTGTTCGATCACATCGATTTGCTCTTCCGAGCCGAGATACCCCGTATATATCGCGTCAAAGCGCAGCTGTTGTGTTTCCCAATGCCGGGTAACGGGAGCTATCTCCTCCGTCATATCCCGGAAAGTGAAATCGGGAAACACGGAATGGGAAGATAAAACAGCCGTGGGGATCACAGCCGTTTCCACGCCCATGGCTGAGATTACCGGCAGCGCCACCGTCAGGGAGCATTTACCGATGCAAGAGATATCCTGGATCGTAACAATTCGTTTCATGGGGCATTCTCCGTACAAACATTTGCTACAGTATAGCAGACTTTCGTCCAAAAAGGAACAGCGAAAGTCACATTCACTTCATCAAAAACTTGTGCATTTTGCCGTTTTCCATCTTCGGCAACAGCAGACGGCACACCGCTTTGCGGTGTGCCGTCTTGTGCTTGTATTCGAAACCTTACAGCAGTTTCATCAGGTTGAACGCCAAAATCAGGCCGGAGAACACGATAGAAACCGTGGAGCAGAGCTTGATCAGGATGTTCAGAGAAGGACCGGAAGTATCCTTGAAAGGATCGCCTACGGTGTCGCCCACCACAGCTGCTTTGTGCTGCTCGGAGCCTTTGCCGCCGTGATGGCCAGCCTCAATGTACTTCTTGGCATTATCCCATGCGCCGCCTGCATTGGACATAAACACAGCCATTGCAAAACCGGTGACAGACACGCCGCCCAACAGGCCAACCACGCCGGTGGGTCCCAGAATCAGACCGGTCACCAGGGGAACGATAATCGCCATCAGTGCAGGAGCGACCATCTCATGCAGTGCGCCCTTGGTGCACAGACCCACGCAAGCCGCATAGTCGGGATCTGCCTTGTATTCCATGATACCGGCGATCTCCCGGAACTGACGGCGAACCTCCACCACGATGGACTCTGCAGCAGTCTGCACAGCACTCATCGTGAATGCAGAGAACACGAAGGTCAGCATGGCGCCGATGAACATACCCACCAGCACTGTGGGGCTGGTCAGGGTGAAGTTCAGTGTCTCGGTGGTATTTTCCTGAACGATATTGACATAGGACACCAGCAGTGCCAGTGCTGTCAGAGAGGCAGAGCCAATGGCAAAGCCCTTGCCGGTAGCAGCGGTGGTGTTGCCCAGAGAGTCCAGAGCGTCGGTGCGCTCACGCACTTCCTCAGGCAGACCTGCCATCTCAGCAATGCCGCCGGCGTTATCGGCCACAGGACCGTATGCATCCGTTGCCAGAGTAATACCCAGCGTGGACAGCATGCCAACACCGGCAATACCGATGCCGTACAGACCCTTATTGAATGCTTCCGTAAATGCGCCGGACTCGTCCACAATATCCACAGAGCCGCCAGCTGCAAAATAGCTGACCAGAACGGCAGCAGCAACAATCAGAATAGAAGTCATGGTGGACTTCAGCCCCAGAGAAATACCACCGATGATGATGGTGGCAGCGCCGGTTTCGGAGGCCTCCGCCAGCTGCTGGGTGGGTTTGTATGTATCGGATGTATAGTATTCGGTGAAGTAACCGATGGCGCAGCCGCCAATCAGACCGCACAGAATGGCAATGTAAACGCCCATGTTGTGCACGATGAAATAGGTCAGAGGTGCTGCCAGGACAGCTGCCAGAACTGCTGCGGTGTATGTACCGGTACGCAGGCTCTTCAGCAGGGATTCCTGAGAGGCATTTTCCTTGGTCTTGACCAGGAAGGAACCCAAAATGGAGCAGAGGATGCCGCACACAGCCAATGCCAGAGGCAGCAGCATACCGTTCCAACCGTATCCGCCCACAGCGCCCAGGGCAAATGTTGCCAGAATGGAACCAACATAGGACTCATACAGGTCAGCACCCATGCCAGCCACGTCGCCCACATTGTCGCCCACGTTATCAGCGATGGTTGCAGGGTTCCGGGGGTCATCTTCGGGGATACCGGCCTCGACCTTGCCCACCAGGT
>ENA-ORTY01001163-ORTY01001163.1-human-gut-metagenome-genome-assembly--contig:-NODE-1163-length-30839-cov-9.026280_pt1 | contig 30839 bp, 31 predicted proteins | sample MGYA00241917_ERZ509198 | MGnify/ENA primary metagenome ERZ509198 (study PRJEB26280, sample SAMEA2338857) | human gut metagenome | biome: human gut; feature: human-associated habitat; material: faeces...
CGCCATCCGAAGTGAATGAACTGATCAGCATTTTTATTCTGATCATGATCGCTCCGGCAGGGTATGTCGTCTGCCGTTCACTTAAACAGGGCAAAAGAGCAGATAGCATGTAAGGTTTTTATACAATGTATAAAGCATACAGCGGCACAAATCCATCTCTCCCTTCTTTCTTCTTTTTTCTCTTTCTATTAAACCAACGGAATCATCTCCCCTCGTCTATATAACAAAGAGAGCACCGATTTCTCAGCGCTCTCTTGTTTCCATTCGTTTTCTGATTATAGTTTAATGCTCAGATTTGGGTTTATAAAGGTTCTTTTCGGTTCAATTTGGTTCATCCCTCTAAGATCGGAATAGCTATAACTACGCTTTATCCATGCCTTTCCACCGTAACATATTTTTGCGCAGGACTAGTCGGCTTATTAGGTATAGTCATACGAAGTGCGCCACTTTCAAGTAAAGGTTTAATATGCTTCTTCGCAAAGAATTTTGGGTCTTTTACGCCAAAATGCTCCGCAATTTCATTTCTTGTTCTAGCTGTCACGCAGAATGTAAGAATTTGCTCAGCTTGGGGAGTAGCTTGGGGAGTAGCTTGGGGAGTAGCCCACAAGTTACCATCCGTCTTTGTATTTCGAATCGTTGCACTCAACATAAACGCTTGTGTTCTGTATTCCGGCTGCGGCAGCCCTTCTGATTCCATGACCTCATAAAGACGGTCTACGCCCTCACCAAACTCCTGAACATACTCGTATTCATGCAAAAACTGAGCAATCTTCGGATTTCTCGAAAAATGGACATGGCGCATATTATTCAGCCGCACAATTCCGGGCAGCGTTCCCGGACTCTCTACGGTCAGCCGATTATCAAACATCTTGATCTGGATATCCGTCCCCTTGATGCTGTAATCTCTATGTTATGCGAAGTTAATAGTTATGCAAAGAAAGTTCTTGTTTTATCGTAAACAAGGGCTTTTTTCTTTCTTTAACTTAGCATAAAATCATGATACCTTCAAGAGGCAACCACTTATGAGCGGTTGTAATAAACTCAAGGAGGTTTTCGTGATGAAAACAAAAGATTTACCAGAGATAGCTGCTGCTTTATACGAAAAGTTAAAAGCAGACGGTTACAGCGCCACCGTTCTTGACAACACCCGTTGGATACTGGGGCATTTTGGGAATTACTGTCTCAGGAATGGAATCCCTGAGATCACACCCTCCGTGGCAGCTGTTTTTGTACAGGATTGTTTTGGCTTTGACTATTACAATCTTACGACATGGATGCAGTCGGTACTGCGCCGTCCACTTATGATCCTGATCGAATTCGAGGAGTCCGGGAACTACCTTAAAACACATCAGAAAGATTCTACAACGGAGATTCCTCTCATTTACAAGGATCTTTTTCTGGAATATCGAGATGTGATCAATGCCACTTCCTTAAGCCAGAATTCTAAGGAACGGAAGCTGTGGATATTTGTGAAATATTTCGGATATCTTGAACAAAAGGGGATTTTGAAAACAACGGATATCCCCTTTCAGGCCGCCCACGAATATATCAACAGCCTTACTTCTTTTGCACCTGCAACGCTCCGGTGTATCAAAACAGTGCTCCGCGAAATCTATGACTGGATGTTTTCACGCAACTATACGCCTTACTCCGGCAGACAGATCTTTCCAATGATTCGGAAAGATCCCCGGAATAAACTTTTATCTTATTATTCAAAAGAGGAAATCGGACAGATGCTTTCCTGCCTTGATACGGAAACGCCCTCCGGCAAATGTGCTTACAGCATGATCTGTCTCTTGGCTTACCTGGGGATGAGGGCCGGGGACGTGATCAGGCTGAAATTTTCTGACATTAACTGGGAAACAGGAGTAATCCATTATCAACAGCAGAAAACATGTAATCCTTTGTGCCTCCCCCTGACCGATGAAGTGAAATACCCGTTGCTTGATTATATCAAAAACGGACGCCATGAGAGCTCCGATCCGGAATACATTTTTGTTACCATGTATGCGCCATATACAAAATTTAACAGCACAACTTCTCTATACCGTCTCGTTGAAAAATGCATGAAAACCGCAGGAATTAACTATGAAGGAAGGCATCATGGACCCCATGCCCTCCGACACAGTCTGGCAACAAACATGATGTCGGAAAATGTGCCGATCAGCGCAATTGCGAACATACTGGGACATTCCAGTACAAGGACAACCGAAATTTATCTTACAGTGGATGAAACCCACTTAAAAGAAATTTCACTGGAGGTGCCCCATGTCTAAACCAATGAAAAAAGCAAATGAGCTGCCACAGTTTACAGGACCATTTCAGGAGCTGATTCCAAAATATATCTCTTATAAAAGAGCACAGGGCTATAAGATTGGGAATCCGATTGTTTACAGACTGAGGGAGATGGATCTGTTCTTTAAAGACAGAGGCATTATGGACATACAGATAACCCGTGAAATGTACGAGAAATGGACTTCCCATAAACCATCTGAAAAAGAGCAGAACATTCAGAAACGGCGTTCCGTCATACGTGGTTTTGCCCAGTACCTTGTATCCTGTGGTTATCCTGATGTTTATACTGGACGGGATGACAACCGCATCTTTAAAAAGGATTTTATCCCATATGTTTTCACAGATGAGGAAATCTGCCGGATATTCCGTGTGCTGCAAGGGGACTGCGAAAAATCGCCTGGGTATGAGAATGATGCTTTTCGGCTGGCGATGCTGTTGTATTATTGCTGCGGTTTCAGAAAATCCGAGGTGCTTGATCTCCTGATACAGGATGTCGATTTTCAGACTGGCAAAATCTGTATTCTGAATGGTAAAAATGACGTGAGCCGTATCGTTGTCGCATCCGATACGCTCCTGTTGGAACTGAGAGGTTACAGAGATAAATATCTGTCATCTGAAAAACAGGAGGACTACTTCCTGCACGGGATGAAAGGAAAACGTTATGGCGAATCCACCCTTTACAGCCGCTTCCATCAGCTTTTGTTAGACGCCAAAATCCCACCACGAAAAGACGGAGGACGGCAGCGCCTGCATGACATACGCCATACATTCTGTATCAGAGCATTGGAGCAGATGCAGGAAAAAGGATTTGACCTGTACACGTCCCTTCCGCTTCTGTCGCGTTATCTTGGACATAAGCACATCACAGAAACGGAGTATTACCTCCGGCTGCTGGAAGAACACTTTGGCAGGATACTGGAACAGTCGAATTCCTGCCATCCGGGGATATTTCCGAAAGAGAAAGGCGGTGGCATGGATGGATAAGAACTTCTTTTCTTACCACCTGACGAAATATTTTGCGGAATATCTTCCCAAACAGACAGCGGCATCTCCCAATACGATCCGCTCTTATCGTGACACATTTGTACAGCTCATGGAATTCTATAAGACAGAATACCGGCTGCCTCCCGAAAAGCTGGAATACAAAGAATTCAATGCCGAACGGATTGAAAGCTTTCTTGTCTATCTGGAAGAAGTCCGCAAAGTCAGTATCAGCACACGAAACCAGCGTCTGGCAGCAATCCATGCTTTCTTCCGATACCTCCAGTACCGTGACCCTGCCGGATTTGAACAGTGTGCGCAGATACTTGCTGTTCCGCTTAAGAAATCTCCTGTTAAACCGATGAATTACATGAGCGCCGAAGAAGTGCGACTGCTTTTTTCGATTCCTGACCAGAAGAAAGATGACCAGCTGCGGGATCTTGCGATCCTGGTATTACTTTATGAAACCGGGGCCAGGGTGCAGGAACTGATTGATCTTATCCCTTCAAGCATCCGCTTTTCATCAACGGTTACAGCGGAACTTCATGGAAAGGGAAATAAAACAAGGCTCGTGCCTGTCAATGCGGATGCCGCCGCAATTGTCCGGAATTACATCCGCCGGTGCCGCCGGATAAATGTAGACGAGCCATTGTTTGTAAACCGCCGAGGAGAGAAACTCACCCGTGCAGGAATACAGTACATCATAGATAAGTATGTGTCAACTGCCCGAAGGTTGAGACCGGATATGTTCAGAAACAGGGTAACTAACCATTGCTTTCGTCACAGCAAGGCAATGCATTTATTAGAAGCTGGCGTGAATCTGATATACATTCGTGATCTGCTGGGCCATACATCAGTAGTTACAACGGAGATCTATGCGAAAACGAATCCAAAGATTAAGGAAGAACAGCTGAAAAAGCATAGCGCCTCCGTGGAAACAGTTCCTAAATACAATAAAAAGCAGAAAGAGGATCTGATTGACTGGTTGAAAAACAATCTGTAAAATGCTAAAATTTATGCAAAGTAAAAACTGCCGGATTTCCTGTAAAACCAGTGAATTCGGCAGTAACTTTGCATAACTATTAACTTCGCATAACATAGATTATGTAAAGCTTTACATAAACGATGTGCAACCGCATTGACAATTAACTCTTTCCATGCAAATTCTGGATATTCCGATTCCGTAACAAAACGCGCATCCGCGCCCAAATACGTTCTCTCTTTAATCTGGCTGCGTACAAACTCCAGCGCTTTTCCGTCACTTGAAGAATCCGCCCTTCAAACGACACATCTTTGATGACATTCATTGCCGCGCCGACTCTGGCTTCTGTTCCTTCATAGCGAATAAAGCGAATACGTGCACGTGGGAAAAAGTGCTTCGGATTTTTTCCAAAGCGCAAAACAGCAGCCGCGCTAACCTCTTGCCTGCCATTCTTTTCCTTGATAAACTCTTTATTCTCCAGCAGATATTCCTGCGCACTTTTCCGATATCCGAGTTTTGCCGTATATTCTCGCACAAAATCCAAGTCAATATCGTCCATTGTCGCATCGGGTACAGGCGCATCTTCAAAATAGCGCGTTCCCTTGGAATACATAAGCTGCAATCGTTCATCAAAATTCAGCTTTTTAGATTTATCGCCAATTCGGAAGAAAACCTCGTCCGCCTGATTTGCATGAATATCATTGCTCTGCAAAACTTCAATCAAGAGAATGTGATCGGGCAATCCCTTCGCATTTTTGCAGGGTATTCTTTCGGTTTCAACCTGCACAGACGGCTTGCAAAAATCAAACGGCGCTCGCAGCAATTCATTGATGTTTTCGGCATACCCATCTATTCCGGTAATTTTCCCGTCATCCTCTACGCCAATAGTCAAACCTTCGATACGCAAATATCGTGCAAAATCCAGGTACATAATAGATTAAGAGATAGGGAAGATTATTAACAATTTCCTTAATCAAAGACATTCACTCACTCCTTGATATCTGTACTAATAATTGGCGGATTTCCTCCATCACCTTTACCGCCAGGGCCTTCTTCATATACAGTTGTGTATCTGTTCCTAATACGAAACTTCTTATTCACTCGTTTGAGGTATAGCGCAGATCTCCTATATTTATATTTTGTACTTTTACTTATGTGTAAAGATCTCAATTTGTTTTGCCGAAGATCAATATCATCGCCTGCTACAGTAACTGTTTTTGTCAAGGAATATTTTCAGAGTTTTGCGTTCTTATCCTTCTGTTCAAAAGATTTTTTGTATATATTCATCGAGCATATCGCCTTGACAACCGCCTCAAATCCCCCTATAATTCCTTATGGCGTAAGCCTCAAACTGCATAGCGTAGCGAAAAGCATCATGCCTTTGCGCATGGGAAGCCGGGTGAGAATCCCGCACAGGACCGCTGCTGTATTGGCTGAGCGGCTCTCACGACCCTTTGGGTCAGTCACTGGGGTGTAAGCTCTGGGAAGGCGAGAGCGTCTGCTATGAAGCCTGAGTCAGAATACATACTTTTTGCGACAATCAAGGGTCTTCCCGGTCTCGGAAGAGCTGTTTTTTCTGTACCCAAATATCCCGTTTCTCCTGACGGCGGCGGGTTTGTTTGGCGCGCTCAAAGCACTGTGCCGACCGAAAAAGATTGTCGATGCAGTGCTTTTTGTCGTCTTGCGCACCAAATAAAAGGAGGAATAATCCGAATGAAGAAACTTGTCTCCCTGCTGCTTATGCTGGTGTTTGTGTTCTCGCTCTCCTGCGCCATGGCCGAGGGCAAAAAGCACGTCGAAAACCTCATCGTCGGCACGACGGCAGCCAACAACACCTTCAACATGACCACCCAAAGCGACGCATTCGGTCGCATGAATTACAACGGTCTGACGCAGGGCAACTACGTCTATCGCGACGCGAACGGCGATTTGCAGCCCTATTTTTTCACCAGCTACGAGATTTCGGAAGACGGTAAGGTGCTGGATTTCACCTGGCATAAGGGCGCGATCTGGCATGATGGTCAGCCCGTGACCGACGAGGATATCATCTTCACTTTCGAGTTCCAGCGCGACGTGAAGAAGGTCGGCGGTCTGTCCAATCTGGTCAGCGTGGAGATCACCGGCGAAAACGCGGCGCGCCTGACCTTCTCCCAGCCGGACGTGTATTATTACCTCAACACCTCCTGCATGAACACGGCATGCATCTATGCCAAGCACATCTGGGAAGGCATCGAGGATTATTCCCACTACACCGGCGAGGACGCTGCCATTGGCTGCGGCCCGTACAAGCTGGTGGGCTACGATGTGGATTCCCAGACCTCTTACTATGAGGCCGTGCCGGAGAACGCGTTCCTCGGCGAAATCACCGTGGACAAGGTGACCGTGCAGACCTACGCGGATCAGGCGAGCCTGATGATGGCGCTGGCAAGCGGCGAGTGCGACGCGTATTACAACTACGCCAACCCGATTGAAGCGACACTGATCGACAGCTTCACCGGTATGGACGGACTCGACATGGGCGAAAGCCCGTTCGCTGGCAGCTATCAGATGCTGTTCGGATGCAGCCGCACACCGGGCAACGACGTGAATTTCCGTCAGGCGATTGCCTACGCCATCGACTACCCGACCGCGGCGACCGCCATCAACGGCGAATACGGCAAGCCTGCCAACCGCGGCGTGCTTGGTCCGTCCTTCAAGGGCTTTGACGATTCCATCGCGATGCTGGAGTACAACGCGGAGACCGCGAAATCCATGCTGGATGCGGCGGGCTATGTCGATGCGGACGGCGACGGCTGGCGCGAACTGCCGGACGGCGGCAAGATGGATCTGTCCGTCATTCCGCAGTATTCCCGCAGCATGGAAGTCCGCTCCCGTCTGGGCGAAATCGTCTGCAAGTCCCTCCAGAATGTCGGCGTGAACTGCCACATCGACGAGGAAGCCATCGCTAACAGCGAGATTTGGGAAGATAAGGTGACCAAGGAGGAATACGACATCTCCATCACCTTTACCACCTCTGGCATGCTCTATTCCACGCCGTTCCGCTACATGCTCGCCGAGCTGCGCGACGGCGATTCCGGCTGGCACTGGGGCAGCTGCCATGATCCGCGTCTGAAGGAATACTACTACGCGATGACCGAGGCCATCAACGACGAGCAGTATATCGAAAACAGCCGCAACCTCCAGCACCTCGCCGACGAGGAGATGTTCGGTCTGACCTTCGCGTGGCAGACGGGCTTCTTCCCGTATCGCACCGACAAGATTGAAGGCTGGGATAACTGGCAGAGCTGGGGCGTCATCAATGCCAGAACCTGGTTTGACCTGACGGCGAAGTAAGCATATCTGAATTTGGGGACTGACAAATCCTTGATCTTGGGGCTTGTCAGCCCTTTTCTGCTATAACGGGAGTGATTTCCTTTTGTTCAAACACATCCTCAAGAAAACCCTCATCGCCATTGCGACGATCTGGCTGATTATCACCATCAGCTTCACGCTGGTGCATACCATGCCGGGCGACCCGATCATCTTTCTGATTGGCGAAGAGGAATACTATTACCTGCTGGATAACAACCCTGCCTATCTGGAACAGGTCACGGAGAAATTCGGTCTGAACGACGATCTGCCGACGCAGTACGCGCGCTACATGAAAAGCGTGCTGACGCTGGATTTCGGTCTTTCCTATACCAACCAGAAGCCCGTCATCGAAAATTTCCGTTCCGCCGCGTATTGGACGCTGCTGCTCTCCGTTCCGACGCTCATCATCTCCTGCATTCTCGGCGCGGTGCTCGGCATTCACGCGGGCATCCGCCCCGGCGGTCTGTTTGACCGCATCGCCACGCCGTTTTTCCTGTTTCTGAATACCATTCCTTCAAACTGCCTGAGTCTGCTGCTGCTCATCGCGTTCGCCTACAAGCTCAAGTGGGTGCCGATCAACGGCATGGTTTCGCCCGGTCTTTCCGGCGCGGCGCGGACGGCGAGCATCGTCCAGCACATGATTCTGCCGCTGTGCATTTTGATTCTGTTCCGCACGTCGGGTGATTTCATGCTGATGAAAAGCACCGTCTCCCAGATTCGGCAGGAGGAATACATCCTCACCGCACGCGCCAAGGGCATCGGTCAAAACAAGGTGCTCTTTCGCCATGTGCTTAAAAACGCGCTCGTGCCGTATTCCACATCGCTGTGCATGCAGCTGGGCGGGCTGCTCTCCGGCGCAATGGTGGTCGAGGTCGTCTTCGGCTGGAAGGGCATGGGACAGATGATGTACAACGCCGTATCCTGCCGCGACTTTGCGACCGCGCAGTTCTGCTTCCTGCTTTCGGCGCTCTGCGTCGTGCTCAGCAACCTGCTGGGCGATATCGTCGCCGCGGCGATCGACCCGCGCATTCGGGAGGAGGCGGCAGAGCGTGCGTAAAAAGCATAACCCCGCCGCTATCGCAGGCTGGTGCATCATTTTGGCGTTCTGCCTGATTGCGATTTTCGCGGATTTCATCGCGCCGTATGACCCCTCTGAACTGGGCACGGCGTATCTCAAGCCCAGCGCGGAGCATCTGCTGGGGACGAACGATTTGGGGCAGGATATTTTCAGCGAGATGGTTTACGGCACACGCGTGTCGCTGCTGCTCGGCGTGTTTTCCGCACTGCTGGTTTCGCTGATCGGCACAGCTTTGGCACTTATCGCCGGATACTTCGGCGGTACGGCGGATAAAACCATCTGCGCTGTGATCGACGTTGCGATGGCAGTTCCGTCCCTGCCGCTGACGATGCTGCTGATTGCCTACCTCAAGAGCGGCATGTTCAGCCTGATTCTGGCGATCAGCATCACCGCATGGACGGGCACGGCACGCATCCTGCGCACGCGCGTCAAGCAGATCTGCGAACTACCCTATATCAAGATTGAAAAGGCGATGGGCGTTTCCGCGCCGGTCATCATGGTGCGCCACATTTTGCCCAACCTCAAGGATATCCTGCTCACGCGCATGGCGCTTTCCGTCTCCGGTGCGATGACGACGGAATCCGGATTGAGCTTTCTCGGTCTGGGAACATACGGTCAAAAGAGCTGGGGCAACATCCTGCATTTTGCCTTCTTCCGCAACAGCATTCTGCGCAAACAGATCTGGTGGTATCTGCCGCCGATCATCTGCATCAGCGTCGCGGTGATGGGCTTCATGCTCGTGGGCTACTATGGCCGGCAGAGAAGGGAGTGATTACTGTGGAAAATGCGATTTTGGATATTCAAAACGTTTCCGTCCGCTTTGCCAACGGCAGTGCCGTACAGGCGGTTGAACAGGTCTCCCTCTCTGTCTTTCCCAGCGATAAACTCTGCATCATCGGCGAAACGGGAAGCGGCAAGAGCATCCTTTTGCTCTCCGTGCTGCGCCTGCTTCCGGCAAGTGCTGTCGTCAGCGGCGACGTGTGCTTTCACGGGCAAAGCCTGTTCGCCCTTTCGCCCAAGCAGATGGATGGCGTTCGCGGCGGTCAAATCTCCTATGTGCCGCAGGGAAGCGGCAACGGCATGAACCCGCTGCTTTCCGTTGGATTTCAGGTTGGCGAACCGCTGATAGCGCATCGCGGCATGAATAAAAAACGGGCGATTGCCCGTGCGGTGGAGCTGATGCGCCGCTTTCATCTGGGGCGTGAAGAAGAACTGGCGCGGCAGTACCCCTACACCCTGAGCGGCGGCATGCGCCAGCGTGCGCTGATTGCGATGGGCATCAGTGCCGACGCGGAGCTTCTGCTCTTTGACGAGCCGACCAAAGGGCTGGACGAAGCACGCATCCGTCTGGTCGCTGACACGCTGAACGAGCTGGACGGGCAGACGATGGTCTGCGTCACGCACGACCTGGGCTTTGCGCGCGCCATCGCCAATCGCATCGGTGTGATGTATGCGGCGAATCTCATCGAGGTCGCCGACGCGGACGAGCTGTACGCCCATCCGCTGCATCCCTATACGCGCGATATGCTCGCCGCCATGCCGGAAAACGGGCTGCATTTTCGCCCCGGCTATGCCCCCGCGCACGACGATACGCGCGTGACCGGCTGCAAATATCGAATGCGCTGCCCGAATTGCAGCGAAAAATGTGCCGAAATGCCGCCGATGGCGGACGTGGACGGCCACAAAGTGAGGTGTTGGCAGTATGTGTGAAACCATCATGGAGGCTGTTTCGCTGACCAAGCACTTCCGCAGCGCGGATAAGACGTGGTTCACCGCGGTGGACGGCGCGTCGATTTCCCTGCAAAAGGGCAAAACGCTCGGTCTGCTTGGGCAGAGCGGCAGCGGCAAATCCACGCTGGGACAAATGATGGTCGGCTTGCTGAGGCCCGATTCCGGCGAGCTGTTTTTCCATAGCAAGCTGCTTAGCTATCCCATTCGAGGGCAGGCACGCCGCAGGATTCAGATTCTCTTTCAGCACCCGGAGGTTTCGTTCAATCCCCAGCTCACGCTTCGACAGAGCCTGGTTGAACCATTCAAGTTGATGGGCAAACCGTTTGACGACGGGGCGATTCTCTCCGTTATCGAGCCGTTCGGCCTACACGCCGAGCATCTTGCCCGCTATCCCGGCGAACTTTCCGGCGGCGAATTGCAGCGTGCTGCGCTGGCACGTGTCACCGTGCTTGAGCCGGAGATGATCCTGCTCGACGAGCCGACCAGCATGCTGGACGTGATTACGCAGGCGCAGATGATTGACTTCCTGCGCCGCTATCAGCAGCAGCATCAGACCGCCTATCTGTTCATCACGCACAGCACGGCGCTTGCCGAGCAATTCAGTGACGAGATTGTGAAGATGGAAGACGGGCATCTGCTCAAAGAAAGGAATACGAAATGAAACGAATCGCAATCGTCGCCTGCGAAAATTCCAATACGGTCTGCGCGGGCTGTGCCTGTTTGAACGCCTTTTACGACCGCCGCAAGTCCTTTGAGCGTTACGCAGGCGAGGAGCTTCGGCTGATGGCGTTCATGCGCTGTTCCCACTGCGTCAAGGACGGCGACCCGATGCAGGATGCGGGCTTCGTGGAGAAGCTGGAGCGCTTTGTCAGCGAGAGCGTGGAGATCGTCCATATCGGTCTGTGCGGCGGACGCACGGAGGAAACTGCATGCCCCGGCATGGCGAAAATGGCGGCAGCCTTCCGTGAAAAGGGTTTGACCGTCGTTTGGGGGACGCACTAACTCCTTCAGTCGCGCTAACGCGCACCAGCTCCCTCTTAGAGGGAGCCTCAGACTGTAGACAAAAAGCTGTTCTCCCCCCGAAGGGGGAGAATAGCCCTTTCCGCAAATGAAAGAATAGCTGAATTTCTTGATTATACTATCCAAGCCAAGTTTGCTTATGTCAACAAGCTGCAGCTCCCTCTTAGAGGGAGCCTTTTACGCCGAAATAACGTCATATATAAATAAAACCTCCCTCATCGAGGGAGGTGGCACGACGAAGTCGTGACGGAAGGAGTTCACCACGCATTCCCCGTTCATCATGCAGGAAGTGCGTGGTTTTTCTTATTGTTTTATTTCAGTTCCGCCTTCAAATGCTCCACATACAGCCTCTGCACATCTTCCAGCTCGCCCAGCCCTTCCACCGTGCAATGCACGTCGAATCCGGCGGCGGTCAGATGGCTTTTCCAGCTATCCGCATCATCGCCCGCCATATCGTTTTGTGCGTGGTCGCCCGCGACAAGCATCATCGGGCGCAGCTCGATGTGCTTTGCGCCCAGCGCATGCAGCTCGTCGATGGCGTTTTCCAGCGTCGGCCAGCCCTCGACCGTTCCGACGACGACATTGGGATGGCCTTGCAGCCGAAGTGCCGTCTGCATCGCGGGATAGACCATGTTTGCGAAATGCGTCGTGCCGTGCCCCATGAGCAGAAGCGCGTCCGCATCATCAGGCTTGAGAGCCGCCAAAATCTCAGCCAGCTTAAGCAGGTCATCGTTATTCGCAATCAGCGGTTTACCGATGCCGCCACGCAGGAATCGCCCCGCATAGCGCATATACGATGCGCGGATTTTTTCGTCGTATTCGTTGCCGCAGAGCAGGTGCGTCGGCTGAACAAACACCGTGTCATAGCTTTCGTTCGCCAGTTTTTCCAATGCTTCCTCAAGCGACGGCACAATTTCGCCGCGCGATTTCAACACCTTGCGGACGATGCTGCTCGTATACGCGCGGAAAACGTCATAGCCCTCCGCAGCCTGCGCCAGTGCGTGCTCCACCGCGTCGATGCTACGCCGTGCCCTTTCATACGTCGTGCCAAAACTCACAATGACCAACGCTTTTTTCATCGTTTATCCTCCTTCGGTCGTTCAATCATCACCACATCGATCCCGCGTTCCAGCGCGGGCAGAACCTTATCCGCCACGCCCCCCGGCTGCCCGGAATCCTTTGACACCATCGTGCGGATGCGGAGCTGATCGTAGAGCGCCGCGTTGAAATCCCGCGAAAACGGCCCCTGCATCGCGATGACGTGGCTCTGCACCATGCCCGCCGCCGCGCAGAGATCGAGTGCCTGATGCGTCGGCAGGACGCGGACGAACAGCCTTTCCGGCTCAATGACCTTGGCATAGACGCTCAGGGTGTGGCTTCCCGTCGTCAGCAGGATGTTTCCCGCGCAGAGCGCGGCCAGCGCCGCCGCCTCCTCAGAATTGCCTGCCCACGTCACCGCGTCGCGCCAATCCTCGCGCCTGTCCGCCGCGCGCTCGATGCGCACGTAGGGGATATGCAGCGCGTCGGCGCAGGCGCGGATGGTCTGTGTCGCACGGACGGCGAAGGGATGCGTCGCGTCGATGACGCGCTCCGGCCTTTCCGCCGCGATCCACGCCTTCATGGCCGCTTCATCCAGCGCGCCGATGTGACAAGCTGCGCCTTCCGGCAGAAACTGCCGCGCGTATTCGCTCGTCACGCTGACCAGTACGCTTTCCCCGCGCGCAAGTGCCAGCGCGGCCTGCTCGCGGCCTTCGGTCGTGCCGCCGAAGATGATCGTTTTCATCGCCACAGCCTCTCCATCCATTCGGGGTGCGACAGAAAATGCAGATGCGCAAACCCTGCCGTCGTGTTCCCCTTGTGCATCCCGCCCGGCCAGCACAATTCCGGTCGGCTCGCCTTGCGGATTTCAAAATCATATGCCGCTTCGCCTGCCGCTTCCGTCGCCGCATGGTGAAACTCATGGGCGGGATACGTCCTTCCCGTCTTCAAATCCGCGACGAGCACATAGCCGAAGCGCTGCAATCTATCCGTCATGCGGCAAACCTGCGGCAGAAAGCCGACCATCTCCACGCTGTCGATGCTTTCGGATAAATACATCATGCCGCCGCACTCCGCATAGCAGGGCAGGCCGCTTTCCAGTGCCGTGCGGATGCTTTGGCGCATGGACATATTGGCCGACAGCCGCACCTTGAATACCTCCGGAAATCCGCCGCCCAGATACAGCCCGTCCAGCCCCTTCGGCAGTTCGCCGTCCTCAAGCGGGGAAAACGGCACAAGCTCCACGCCCGCCCCTTCCAGCGCATCGAGATTGGCGCGGTAGTAAAAGCTGAACGCCTTATCCCGCGCAAGCCCCATGCGAAAGCCGTCCATCCGGGGATATTTCCTCGGCGCGACGGGCAGAACCGGCGCGCGCCTTGCCAATTCCAGAATCATCGGCAGATCAAGCGTGTCCGCGACCTGCCGCGCCGCCTCCTGAATCCGGGGCAGCGCGTCCTCGACCTCCTCGGCGGGCACAAGCCCCAGATGGCGGCTCTTGAGCGCCAGATTCACATGCTTTTCGATGTAGCCCACGCACGGCAGGCCGGTGTAATGCGCCACCGCGTCGCGCACCAATTCGTAGTGATGCGCGCCGGAAACCCGGTTGACCAGCACGCCCGCGATGCTGCTGTCTTCCCGGAGCGTCATAAAGCCCTTGACCGTCGCCGCCGCGCTTGCCGCCGAACCGGAAGCGTCCACCACCAGCAGCACGGGCGTCCGCGTCAGCCGCGCCATCTCCCATGTGGATTGGCGGCAGCTCGTCGCATCCATGCCGTCGTAATAGCCCATCACGCCCTCGATGACCGTGATATCCGCCGGGCGGCTGAGCAGTGTCGGCAGATCCCTCGGCTCGATCAAAAAGCTGTCGAGGTTGTGGCTCGGCCTGCCGCAGACCAGCTCGTGAAAGCCCGTGTCGATGTAATCCGGCCCGACCTTGCAGGGCGCGACGTCCAGCCCGCGCTCCCTGAGTGCCGCCATCAGCAAAAGGCTCGCCGTCGTTTTGCCGCAGCCGCTGCTCGTGCCCGCCAACAGGATTCTCATGCCCGAACGCCCTCCATGCCGTAGAGCAGCGCGTTGACGATTGCCGCCGCCACGTTGCTGCCGCCGCGCCGCCCGCGCGCCACAATGCAAGGCAGGCCAGTTTTAAGCAGCATCTCCTTCGCCTCCACCACATGCACAAAGCCGACCGGCACGCCGATGACGACCGTATTCTTCAAATCCGCGTGGTTTTCCAGCGGCTCCAAAAACGTCGGCGCATTGCCGCAGACCAGCAGCTTCGAGCCGGGAATGGCCAGCGCGCGCTCCATCGAAACGCGCGCCCGCGTCGTCTCCCGCGCCTTCGCCTCCCGCGCAATATCTTCATCCGCCATGAAGCAGACCGCCTGACAGCCCAGCTTCTTGAGCGCCGGTTTGCTGATGCCGGAAAGCGCCATCTGCGTGTCGGTGACGATCATTGCGCCGCGCGCCAGCAGTTCCCGCGCATAGGGGACAACCCCCGGCGTGAAGACCATCGATTCCGCAAAGGAAAAATCCGCCGTCGCGTGAATCACGCGCTTGACAATGGGCTTGATCTCCGGGTCAAGCGCCACCTGCAACTCGCGCTCGATGATCGCCATGCTCGCCTGCTCGATCTCCATTGGTTTCATAGGCTTGTACTCCTTCCCAAAATCTGCCCCTTCGCATCCAGCATCACCGCGTCCACGCGCATTTCCCCGTGAATGCGCGCTGCCGCATAAGCCGCCGCCGCGTCGGCCAGATGCGTCCAAACCGCGTCAAACCCCGCGTCGTAAATCGGAGAGATGCATCCGTCGAGCGTCACACTCTGACGCACGAATTCCAGCAGCTCAACCGGCGCGCCCATCAGCGCCAGATGCGCGATCAGCGTTTCGCGCCGTCCGTCGCCGTATTGGCTGTGCGTCTGCATGCTGCCGCCGGAAACCTTGACCAGCTTCCCCGGCTGCCCCAGCAGCGTGGCGCGCGCAAAGCCCAATTCCGCCGCGCAATCCAGCGCAAAGCCGACAAAGTTGCTCATCTGCACCGCCTGCATGCAGGGAAAGAGCGCGTTGGCCGCGCGCTCGCCCTGACTGCCGAAAACCAGCCCGATTTCTTCCGCGCCCTGACTTTTGCGGACGGATAATTCCAGCCGGATCGTCTCCTTCAGTGCTTCCTCGCTCATCGGGCGCACAACGCCCGTCGTCCCCAGCACGGACAGCCCTCCGACCACGCCCAGCCGGGGGTTGAACGTCCTTTTCGCCAGTTCCTCGCCGCCGGGGATGCTGACTGTCACCTCCGCCGCGCGCGCGGGGAAAACCTGCCGAACCGCCTGCTCGATCATCCGCCGCGGCACGGGGTTGATCGCCGCCTCGCCGACGGGCAGCTTCATGCCCGGCAGGGTGATCGTCCCCACGCCGTCGCCCGCCAGAAAGCGGATGCCGCCGTCGCTCTCCATCAGCCGAACGCGTGCGCGGACCTCACTCCCGGTGGTGATATCCGGGTCGTCGCCGCCGTCCTTGATGACCCCGCAGACATAGCCGCCGTGCGCGATGATCTCCGGCGCAAACGTTTTGCCCGCCGGAACGACGATCCCTACGCGCTCGGGGCATGCGCCGTCCCTCTGCCAGAGACAGCTCGCCAGCGCTGCCGCCGCCGCGCAGCTCCCCGTCGTGAAGCCCTCGCGAAGCGCCTTCACAGGCGATACCCCCGCGGCGTGAGCATCCGCCCAAAGCGCTCCTGTGTTTCCGCGTTACCGATGAGCACCGTCGTGAACATATCCAGCGGCTCATGCACCAGTTCGCCCAGCGTCAGCACACGGCTTTTCTGCCCGTCGCGCCCGATGTTCTGCACATAGCCGCAGACGGTCGAAGCGGGCAGCGTCTCCATCAGAATCGCGCAGGCGCGGGCGAGGTGATCCGGCCTGTGGCGACTGCACGGGTTATACAGCGCAATCGGAAAGCCACCCGCCGCCGCCGCGCGAAGCCGCCGTTCAATCGTCGCCCACGGAGTCAGTTGATCGGAGAGGCTGACGACGGCAAAATCCCCGCAGAGGGGCGAGCCGAGCACCGCCGCCGCGCTGAGCGCCGCCGTCACCCCCGGCACAACCTCGATCTCGTCGCCCTCTTCCGCCATGCTCAGCAGGAGCGACGCCATGCCGTAAACCTGCGCGTCGCCCGAGCAGATCAGCGCCACGCGCCTGCCTTCCCGCGAAAGCAAAAGAGCCTGTACACACCGTTCCTTTTCGCCGCGCATGCCCGTCGTCACAAACCGCTTTTCGGCAAACTCGTCCCGAACCAGCTCGACATACGTCGTGTAGCCCACGATCACCTCCGCACGGCGCAATGCGTCGTCCGCCGCAATCGTGCGCCCCTCGCGTCTCCCCGGCCCGATGCCCACGACCTGAATCATACGTTTTCCTCCCCGGCCAGCGCGAGCGTCACGCCCTGCATCGCCGTTTTGCCCACGAGCAGCCGCCCGCCGGTCATCACCGCCGCGCGCTCGCACACGCAGCCGCAGCCCACCGTTTTCATTACAAAATCCGAATGGGCAAACACACCCGGCACGGCGTTCAGCTCCGCCGCCGAATACGTTTGCAGCGGAAAGCGGTATTTTTCGCAGAGCGCGAGAATCGCCGCCTCGTCCTTTTTCACGTCAATCGTCGCAACCGCCCGGACGGACAGCGGCGACACGCCGTTTTCATGCAGAAACGCGCGGAAGCAGTCCTCCAGATGTGCCGCGTCCGTGCCGCGCTTGCAGCCCACACCCAGTGTCAGCGTCCGCGGCCTTAAAAAGAGCGTCACGGGAAACGGCGGGCGGATCTCCCGTTCCGTAATCGCCACGCCGACCGATTTTCCCGCCAGCGCGGCAGCGGAAACCGCCTGAATCGCCGCCTTGTTTTCAATCGCGCAGTCGTTTTTCATCGCCCAACTGTCGATGGCCGGAACACCGCGCACATCCGTCGCAGTCGTCAGCACGGGCTCCGCGCCCGTCCGTTCCGCCAGCAGCAGCGCGAGGTCGTTTGCGCCGCCGATGTGCCCGGATAGGATGGGGATGATGTGCCTTCCCATTTCATCCATGACAAGCACGGCGGGGTCGGCCGCCTTATCCCGGCAGAGCGGCGCAATCGCACGCACCGCAATGCCGCATGCGCCGATGAACAGCAGCGCGTCCGCCTCGGCAAACGCCTCCCGCGCCCACTGCATCACAGGCACGCCGCGCGTCACGGGGAAGCCGAGCTTTTCCTGCCAGCCCTGCCCCTTTTCAGTAAAAGCAATGGCGCGGATGTTCATGGCGTTTCGGCCTCCCGACAGGCGTGGGCGAACGCCGGATCGTAGAGCTTGGAGCGCTTGTCGCTCTCCCGCAGAAAATCGCCGACGAGAATCAGCGCGGTCTTTTTGATGTGCGCCGCCTTTTCCGCGATATCCGCGAGCGTGCCGCGCACGACCTCCTGCTCCGGCCACGTCGCTTTGTAGACGACGGCGACGGGCGTATCTTCCGGGTAGCCGCCCGCCGTCAATTCGGCGCATACGTCCTTGAGCATCGAGACGCTCAGGAACAGCGTCATGCTCGCCCGATGCGACGCCAGCGCGCGCAGGTTCTCCTGCTCGGGCACGGGCGTTCTGCCCGCCATGCGCGTGATGATGAGCGTCTGGCTGACCTCGGCGGGGGTGTACTCCGCCGGGATGGCCGCCGCCGCGCCGCAGAACGAGCTGACGCCGGGCACGACCTCATAGGCCAACCCAAGTTTATCTAATTCGCGCATCTGCTCGGCAATCGCACCGTACAGGCACGGGTCACCCGTGTGCAGCCGCACGACGGTTGCCCCCTCGGGCGCATCCCGCATCGCCGCGACGGTCTGCTCCAGCGTCATGGACGCGCTGTTATAAATGGTCGTTTCGGGTCTGCAATAATCCAGAAGTTCGGGGTTGACGAGCGAACCCGCGTAGATCACCACGTCCGCCTTTTGCAGCAGGCGCATGCCGCGCACGGTGATGAGGTCGGTTGCGCCCGGCCCCGCGCCGATAAAATAAATCATAGGAACTCCTTTTGGGGGCGCCGCCCCAAACCCTGCTCGGAACCTCCCGTTTCGCTTCGCGCTGTTTTTAAGTGACGTTAGCGCTGAAAATGAAAACCGGGTTTTCCGCTTTGAACATCGTATAGCGCCCGACCGATTCGAGCGCCGAAACGGCGACCTGCCGCGCCTCAAAATCCACCATCGGCCGCATCAGGCGCAGAAGCGCCTGCGCGCTTTCCATCGTGACGGCGGTTGCGACCAGCCGAATCGGGCGTTGAAGTCCGCGCAAAAGCTCCACGATAGCTTCTGCCTCGCCGGTCGTCCCGCCGAGGAAAACCGCGTCCGGCGCGGGCAGCGCCGACAGCACCTCCAGCGCGCGGCCGGGAACGACGCGCAGGTTGAGCGCGTGAAATCTTTCGGCGTTCCGGCGGATGAGGTCGAGCGCTTCGTCCTTCATTTCAACGGCATAAACCTCGCCCAGCGGGCACTGACGCGCGCATTCGACGCTGACGCTGCCCGTCCCCGCGCCAATATCCCAAACGACGCCGTTCGGTTTCAAATGCAGCGCCGACACGACGAGCGCACGCACATCCCGCTTCGTCATCGGGGTTTTGCCGCGAATGAACGCCTCATCCGACAGACCAACAGGCGGCAGGCCGCTCTCCGGCGCGTCGTTTTCGATATAAGCCATGCAGAGCGGGTCATACGTCGCATCCGGGTCATAGGCCTCCGTCCGCTCGTCGGGATAGGAGAGCCGTTCGCCGACAAACAGCCGCACATTTTCCAGCCCGCCGAGGTTCAGGCTCTCCCGCACCCACGCAGGATTGTGCGCCGCGTCGAGAAAGCAAAACGTCTGCCGATGCGTCCGCACGGCGTGGCACAGCGCGCTTTCCGAAAGTGCTCGGCCATGCGCGGAGAGGATTTTCGCGTCCTGCCACGAAACGCCCAGCCGCGCGGCAAAGAGCTGCAAGGCGCTGACGCCCGGATGCACACGCAGATATTCGCCGCCGATTTTCCTTTTGAGCATTTCCAGCAGGCTGTACAGTCCCGCGTCGCCGGAAACCAGCACGGCGGCACGCTGTCCTGCGTCGCCGGATAGACGCATCTGTTCAATTGCACCTTCCAGCGGCGAAAGCGGCCTTGCCTTTTCGGGCGGCACGAGCACGGCATGGCGTGCCGCGCACCAGACCGCATCCGCACGATCAATCGCCTGCTTCGCGTCGTCGGTGAGCAGAACGGCCTCACCCGGACCGACGCTGATGATATCAAGCATGGCGCACCTCCACACAATGTTCTTGAGCAAAACAAATCAGTTCATCGTCCCATGCATGGGCTTCCAATCCATCGGGAATAAGCAGCACGCCGCAATTCAGCAGCATTTGCCGGGCTTCCGTCAACACGGCTTCACTCGGCGGCGCGAACGGCGCTGTCGTCAGTATGCGGGCGGCCAGATGGCGCGCGGCAGGGATATCCATATCGTTTTCCGCCAGAATACCCGTTGCAAACGGTGTTCCTTCCCGCGTCAGGCGGCGGTAGACGCTTGTCGCCTTCCCCATGCCGCCGAGGACAAACACGTATGGCGCACCTTCCGCACGGGGAAGCTCCATTGATCCGGAAAGCGCGTCATAAACACCAGACGAAATGCCGTACAGCTGCGTGATGTTTTCTTCCGTAAAGACTGCTTCGGGCGCGCCGAACATCTCCACGCCGTGCGTGCCGATGCCCATCACGAGGTCGGATACCCGTGCAGCGAGGTCAATTTCGTGCAGGCTCATCACGATGGTCACGCCCTGTTCCCGCGCGAGATGAAGCAGAATGGCGGACAATTCGATTTTATATCGAATATCCAGAAAGGAGGTCGGCTCGTCGAGCACCAGCACGCGCGGCTGCTGGCAGAGCGCACGGGCAATCATCACCCGCTGACGCTGACCGTCGCTGACGCGGGCGAACGGCTTGTCCGCCAGTTCTTCGACACGCACCAATGCGAGACTCTGCGCAATCACGTCTCTGTCCAGCGCAGTCAGCATCCCGAAACGGCCGGTATAGGGATAACGCCCGGAAGCCGCCACGTCGTAACAGGTCATCAGTTCCGGACGGACGCGCTCGGTCAGCACGACGGAAAGCCGCTTTGCCAGCTCGCAGCTGTCCATCCGCTCGATATTTTCGCCGCCGATGCGCACCACGCCGCCCATACACGCGAGGTGATGCGAAATCGTCTTGAGAATGGTCGATTTGCCCGCGCCGTTTGGACCGATGAGCGTCAAAATCTGCCCCGGCAGAATCGACGCGCAGAGGTCTTTCAACAATACACGTCTGCCGTAACCGACCGAAAGGTTGTCCAGCTCCAAAGTCGGTTTCACCGGTGTCCGCCTCCCCGCTTGAGTGCCATCACGATAACGACCGGCGCGCCGAAAAACGCCGTTACCGTGCTGATGGCCAGCTCCGTTGGCGAAAACGCCGTTCGGGCGATCCAGTCGCATGCCATACAGAATACGCCGCCCAGCAGGAAACAGCCGGGCAGAACAGCCATCGGTTTGGCCGTGCCGAGCAGCTTTTTCGTCATATACGGCACGGCAATGCCGACAAAGGAAATCGGACCGACAAGCGCCGTCACGCACGCGGCCAGCAGACAGGAAAGTCCGATCAGCGCCGCACGGAAACGGCGGACGTTCACACCCATGCTCGCCGCGTAATGTTCGCCGAACTGATATGCGCCGATGGGCTTCGCCAGCAGCAGGCACAGCAGCAGGCAGACGGCAATCACCGCCAAGCAGATGCGCAGATTTCCCCACGACACGGCAGAAAAGCTGCCCATCGACCAGCTGGTGAGGTTCGCAATATCGCTTTCTTTGGCGAAGGTGACGAAGAAATCCGTCGCCGCCGAACAGACGTTGCCAATCATCATGCCGACGACCAGCAGCATCGCCATGCTGTGAATCTTTCGGGAGACGATCATCACAAAGCTCGCGCAGAGCATTGCCCCGACAAATGCCGCGGTCATCACCGCGCCGAACGGCACGCAACCCCAGAGCTTCATGCCGAAGATCATCACCGCACCGACAGCCAACTTTGCGCCGGAGGACACGCCCAGCACATACGGCCCGGCAATCGGATTGCGGAAAAACGTTTGCAGCAGAAAGCCCGACACGCTCAGCGTGCCGCCCATCACCGCCGCCGCCAGCACGCGCGGCAGGCGGATTTTGAGCAGCACGTTGTAGGCCGCTGTGCCCGCGCCCTCTTTCAGCAGCAGAATCCGCAGGATTTCATGCGGGGACAGTGCCGCGCTGCCCGTGCCCACACTGACCGCCAACAGCAGCGCAAAGCAGACTGCGAGCACCGCATAGCACAGCGCGCACCGCGTTTTTTTCACCCGTTCCTCACTCCAGCTTCATGATATGATTTAGTGCCGCGTCGTCACCCGAAAGCATGCGGTTCATGTCCTCGATGAGGTCGCCCAGCCGTCCGGCCTGCTGAAAATAATCTGCGCCGGTGCAATAGACGCGTCCATTTTGCACCGCTTTGAAATCGGCCAGCAGCGTGTTTCGCTCAATCAGCTGCGAAAGTGTCTTCGGCTTGCCGCCGAGCTGACCAATATAGAGGATGCAGTCCGCATCGCCCGCCACGAGATAAAAGGCTTCCATCTCCATCTGCCGCGTGCCGGATTCGCCGGTACCCAGTCCTTCCGGCGCATACCGCCCGCCAGCCAGCTCAAGCATTTTGACCATATAATCACCATTGTTGCGCACATACAGCGCGCCCTTGGAGGTGATGTAGAACATGGCGACGGTCACGTTCTCCTGCATCGGCTCAAGTGATTCGATTTTCTGCTTCTGTGCGTCAAACGCGGTGCTCGCCTCGTTCTCACGTCCCAGCAGCACGCCGTAGAGCTTCATCCACTCCATGCGCCCCAGCGGAGTTTCCTCCAATGCAGAGCTGTCCACCAGCAAAGGAATGCCTAGCTCGTCCAGCTTTTCCCGCACATCCGGCGTGCCCTCGATCATCGTGGAGAAAACGGCCAGCTTCGGCGGGTTCAAGGCAATACGCTCGAAATCCGGCTGCTTATAGTGACCGATGTATGCGATTTGTCCATCCTGAACCGCTTGTTTCACGCTTGGCAGATACCAGTCTTCCACGTCATAGGTCGTCTGCGTCACGGCGGAGAGCGCGCCGATTTCATCCATCAGTGCCACCGTCGAGGTGGAAGCCACGAACAGGTTGTCAAGCGGCATGTACAGCAGCATGATGTCCGCATCCAGACCATCCGGTGCATCCATACCCGCCGGAATCAGCAGAAAGCGCCCGCCGTTCTGCACGGTAATCAGTGAATAACCGCCTTCCAGCCTGTCCACGGCAAAGTTTTTCGCGGCTTCCAGATCAAGCTTTTCTGTGACGACGGGCAGCTCCGCTAACGCGGTTTGAACAGCAAAAAGGCTCAAAAGCAGCGCAATCATCTTTTTCATAAACTTCCTCGCAGTTTTTCTCAAAATAAATGAAAAGCGCCCATCTCGGGCAAAGATGGACGCATAGCAAACAAACGCTTGACCTGCCTTCTCCAACTGCCCGAGAATCGGTTTCATCTCCGCAGGGCAGGTCTCCTGGCTGACGGCTTCACGTGCGCCGCCTTCTCGAAATCGCTTTCAATGGCTCATGGCACACGCATACCGAATACAGTAATGGCTGTTGCGCCGGATTTGAACCGGCTTCCCTTTTCATTTGAATGGCTTCAAACACCCTGCGCGGTATAGATTTTTCTCGTTTATTATACGGGGTTTGAGGGAGGGAGTCAAGATGAGAGAGGAATGGATTTTTCTTAAATCGCCAGGAAATGAATTGGTGCAGATTTATTTGTTTGAAGTGGATCATCCGATTGTCGGAGGGCGTTCTTTTCAGCATTATTTATAACCTGCTCCAGCTCTTTCCGATTACCCGCCGTTTCCATCGCATCCTCAACCGAAACCAGTCCATCCAAAACGTGCGGCAGTGCGCCAGGAATGACCTTGCGCGTCCAGTATCGGATGCGGTTCAGTTCCGCCATTTCAGTTTTGACTTCTTCGAGTTTGGGAAGAAGGGCTTCGCGCTCCGCTTCAAGCTGTGCGCGTTCTGTTTTCAGCGCCGCGCGCTGTTCCTTGTCGAGCGGAGACGCAAGCCCCAGCGACTTTGAAGCCGTCCTTCAAATCATGGACAGCGCCTTTTTCCTGCGCATAGCAATTCCATGTCTCGCGCCCGTCCCTTCGCATGTCCAGATAGGCAGTAATCACATCGCTCAGCGGGTAATCATCCGGACTTTCGATGATCTGCTGGCGGCTGACCGCCTTGCGCAGTTCATCCAGCCAAGTGCCAATGCCGCAAACGGTTTTCTGCAAAGATGCCAGCATTTTATTCACGCTGATGATCTTTCGGTCTTCGTCGCCGCGTTCGCTGGAAACGCCCTTGCGTTCCAGCGCAGAAGCGGTCGGACCGAGATGCTTTTGCGGCAGGCGGTCTTCAATGCCCTGCCGCTCAAGAGAACGCATATCGACGCGCTCTGCTCGTCCCGCCGCTTCGAGCGCCGCGTTTTGTGCAGCCGCCCAATCCTGCCGCCAGATTTCGCCGTACTTGCGCTCGTTCCAATCGACGGTATCGACCTTGATGCGCTTCCAGCTTCCGTTCGGCGTGCGGATGCGGTTTCCGTTTTCGTCGAGCGCGTAGACATTCTTCGATTTGGGCAGCCACTTTCCATTTTTGTCCATTGCGCGAAGCGTCAGCATGATATGAACATGCGGGTTGCCGTCGCCCTTGTCGTGATAGAAGAAATTGCAGACCATGCCCTTATCCACAAATTCCTTTTGACAGAAATCGCGGACGAGGGCAAGGTTCTGCTCGTCAGTCAGTTCGCGCGGCAAAGCAAAGAGCATCGAGCGTGCCGTCTGCGCGTTGACGCTCGTTTCCGCTGCGTCCACCGCGTTCCAGAGCGTCTGCGGATCGGCATACGCCCTCGGCGCGTTGGATGGCAGCATGACTTCAACCCACTTCACGCGTGCCGGGCTGCTGTGCGGATATTTCCAGCAGCACTCGTATTCGGAATACTTCTTTTCGCCGGAGTAATACGCGCAGGAAGCCATACAGGATTGACCTTTTCCGCGGCTGAGGATCTTAAAGCTCCCCGTCGGGCAGGGCATGGGTTCACCTCCGTTTCTTAGCGCAAAGCGCCGTCATGGGGTAGCCGATGCAATCGGCGCAGGGGCTTGCCCCTGTTGATGCCGAAGGCATCGAGCACCCCGCAGGGGCCTTCGGAGAACGCACGGCGCATCGAAGATGCGTATAAGTGCGCCCTCACGGGATGGGGCTGCTTCCGTCGCTCTCCGCGTCGTCCTCGTCTGTATCATGCCATGTCACGCTTGACACGGATGGTTTCGGCATACGCTGCATAGCCGCGTCGATCAGCTCTTTCGGACTTTGCGAAAGCTCCCCGCATCGGCTGGCGGTCATCTGCTCTGCCAGCTCGCGCACACGGGGAGAAGAAAAGAAGTAGTCGATCAGCAGGAACACATCTTCATCCGTCAGCAGTTCGGGATTGGGCAGATAATGCTCCAAATGCCCGCCTCGCTCGCAGAGACGATGCGTCCTTTCCTTGTTTCTCTGAATAGAGATTTTGTGTTTCGCCGCCCTGAGCTGCTGCTCGGCTTTTCGTTTCTGCGCTTCGGCTTTCTGCTGCATCGCAAGCAGTTTTTCGATTCGTTCAGACGCCATTGAACATTCCTCCTCGGTCAAAAATCAGTTCGCGTTTTAGGCGTTACGCCGCGTGTTCGGCAGGCGGTTCTTCCGGCTTTTCGGAAGCATCCGTTTGCAACGCGCCGCTGCGGATCAGCTCCAGCAGCTTATCTTCGTAGGTCACGGCGATATCGTCGTCGCAATATGCACGAACGATAAAATTGGTGTTGCCAATCCGCCGAGTAAAGGTAAAAATGGGAGTACGTTTTTCGGTCATAGGCGCTCCTTTCCGCTCAACACAAAAAGCGATGCAGCCCGATGAAAAACGGGGCATCGCCTTTTCTGTCTGTTCAGTTCTCTGTTTCAAATTGGGGATTCGTTTTTAAGCTGTGCGTTCATCCTCTCCTGACGCGCCTGCGCGCGTTTATTTCTTTGATGGATTCTTCGCTTTTTCAATGCCTCCTGACGTTTCTGTTCTTCCGGCGAAAGCTCGACGGGCTGCACGGGAACGTCAAACTTTCCGATGAAATTCAAATACACTTCAATCTCGCGGGAGCGCTCGCCGTCCTCGTCCTTCACGGTTTCATGGACGATGACTTTTTCCACGAATTGACGCAGCACTTCATCGGAATATTCCGTGCAGTCGCGGTAGCGCTCAACAAGCGCCATAAACCGTTCAATCTTATCTTCGCCGGATTGAATTTCATCCAACTGACGCTGTTCATCCAAAACCGCTTTTTCAAGCTGTGTCTGTTCGCTTTCATACTCGGCAGACAGCGCATCGAACCGTTCCTCCGGGATTTTTTCGAGCGCATAATTCTCATAGAGTTTTTTCAAAAACCGGTCGAGTTCCGCCACTCTTTTGTTCTTTGCCGCAATCCTTTTTTTAAGCTGTTTTGTCTGTTCCGGCTGCTCCGCCAGCATTTCCCGTTGCAGCCGCGCCAGAAATTCTTCCTGATTCGTCAATGCGTATCGGCTGACCGTTTGAATCGTTTCTTTCAGTAACGGACGAAGCGCTTTTGCACTGAATGCGTTCTGAACACATTGCCGTTCTTCCAAATGCTCAGACTTTCGATAGGTGGAACATATAAAGAAGTCATAGTAACAGATCGTGCCGGTTTTCAGGTGCTGCGCATGATGGAGATTGCTCATGGGCGCGCCGCATCGGGCGCAGAATACAAAGTCCTTAAAATTGCTGTCGGCATTTTCCGCCTTAGCCCTCTTGGGCTTTTCAAACGCTTCATGCGCTTTTTCCCATGCCTGCCTATCCACAATCGCTTCATGGGTATTTTCAAAAACCACCTGCTTTTCTATCGGATTTTGAATCTGTTTGGCTTTGTAAGAAGGCGTACATGTCTTGAAATTGACCGTCATGCCCAGATACTCGCGCTTGTTCAAAATACCGATGACCGTCCCTCTGTGCCAGTCATAGTCGCCTGTTTCCTGCCTTCTGGCGTGATATCGGTTCCCCATATCCGATCTGCGGAAATATGTACTCGGTGTAATCCTCCGCTCTGTCTGTAAGGTTTTGGCAATGCGGTGCGGGTTCATTCCTGTCGCCGCCAGTTCAAAAATCCGCCGCACGATCTCGGCGGTTTCAGGTTCAATCACCCAATGGTTCTTATCTTCGGGATCTCGCTTATAGCCGAACAGCGGCGTTGACGTAAGCGATTGCCCCGACATTCCTTTTGCCCGAAACCCGATGTTGACTTTCTTGGATAGATCATGCAGATACATTTCATTCAAAACATTCAGCATGGGCGCAAACTCCAAACTGTCGGAACGGCTGTTGTCCACATGACTGTCAATAGCGATAAACCGCACATCTTTCTCTTTGAAATAGATTTCGGTATAAAAACCCGTTTGCAGGTAATCGCGCCCGACGCGGCTCATGTCTTTGACCAGCACCGTTCCGATTTTCCCGCTGTCAATATCCGTCATCATCTGCTGCCAGCCCGGACGTTCAAAGTTTCGTCCGCTGAATCCGTCGTCCGTATAATGCCGGCAGTTTTCAAAGCCGTTTGCGGCGGCATAGGTTTCAAGATATTCCTTCTGCCGAAGAATCGAAAAGGACTCTCCTTCGTTTCTGTCCTCGCGGGATATACGCTCATACAGCGCTGTCATTTTCATGGGCTGCATCCTCCTTCTCCTGTGCGTTTTTCAATTTCTTTCTCTCCATGCAGCGGGCGACTTTTTCCCGATTTTTCGCGCGTCGCTGTTTCTGCTTTTCTTCCTCTGCCATTTCTTCTGCCGTCGGCTCGTCCTGCGGCACCTGAAAATTGCCGATGAATTTCAAATAGATGTCGATCTGCATGTGCCGTTCTCCGTCGATTTTTTCCGGCGCATGAACGACGATTTTTTCAACAAACGCATAGATCATGGGCGTGGTCAGTTCATCGGCTTCCCTGTATTTTCTGGCAAGTTTGAGAAAAGAAGCGATGTGATCGGAATCGACTTCATACGCCCGAAGTTCCTCCGTATCCGTTTCCAAAACGGCTTTCAGTTCAGCCTGTTCTTTCTCATACGCCGCAAGAAAATCATCAAAACGCTTTTCAGAAATCTTTTCAAGCGCATACGATTCATACAGCTTCTGAATCAGCACATCCAGTTCCTTACAGCGTTTCTGCGCCTTGCGGATTCTGGCTTTTGTTTCTTTCGCCGCCTGTGCCTGCTGCAATTCAGACGCTTCCCGAACTTTGCGCGCAAACTCGACTTCATTGGAGAGGGCATAGCGGCTGACGGTCTGAATGGTTTTCAAAATCAGTTCCCGCAATGCTTTTGTAGCTACCTGATGGGAAACGCACACGCTCGTTTCCCGTTTTCGGGACAGCATATAGGTCGAGCAGTTGTAGGAATCGCTTTTGAATACGCCTTGCGCATCTTTCGCTCCATGCCGATGGTTATACAGCCTTTGCCCGCACTCTGCGCAGTAAACCAGACCTGTCAACGGATTCGCCACGCCCAGCGTATCTGTCCGCTTTATGCTTTTCAGCGCGCATTGGGCAAGCTCCCATGTTTCTTTCGTTACAATGGGTTCATGTGTATTCTCGAAGATCAGCAGCTTTTCCGGCGGGTTGGCGCGTCGTTTATCCTTGTAGTATCGTTTGCCGGAACGAAAATTGACCGTATGTCCCAAATACTCCTGATGGGTCAAAATTCTGCTGATTGTCAAACTGTTCCAGTCGTGCGCATGGGCTTCTTTTGTATAGTCGCTGCGCATCCCGCAGGCGTGTTTCGTATAGTAGTAGCCGGGATTGTCCACTTTCTCCTTCGTCAGAATCCGTGCAATTTCAGACGGCCCGTGTCCCTCGCAAGCCATCTGATAGATTCTGCGGACAATCGCCGCCGCTTCCTCGTCAACCAGCCAGTGGTGCTTGATGTCTGGGTCTTTTCGGTAGCCGTATAAGCAGTTGTTGTTGGTGGGTAAGCCGGATTTGCCGCGCAGCTGATAAGCCGCCGTAACTTTCTTGGACTGGTCTTTCAGGTACCATTCGTTCATGATGTTCAGGAACGGCACAAATTCGCCCGTTTCGGGATGATCGTTATCCACGCCGTTGGCGATGGCGATAAATCGGACATTGTGCTTACGGAACACCACTTCCGTATAAAATCCTGTTTCAAGATAGTTGCGCCCGATTCGGCTCATATCCTTCGCCAGAATCACGCCGACCTTTCCGGCTTCCACGTCGGCAATCAGGCTTTTCCAGCCGGGACGGTCAAAGTTGCCGCCGCTCCATCCGTCGTCCGTATAGTGTTTGCAGTTGGTGAATCCATGCTCGTCAGCATAATTTTGCAGATAGAGCTTCTGGTTCACGATGGAGTTGCTTTCCCCGTCAAGGTCATCGTCGCGGGACAGGCGCTCGTACAGCGCCGTAATCAGATTTTCCTTCAATAAAATTCCTCCTTCACACATTTTTTCTGTCTTGAAGGGTGTAAAAGAACATTTTTACGCACTGTCTGAATATACGGGGGAAAAATGGGAAATCGTCTGAAAAGCGGCATTTTTTCAACTGCTTCGGTTTTGTCGGCTTTTCCGATGCAAAAATGCAACAGATTTGACTTGGCTATTCGAGTCTGATATGATACGTTCAAAGAAAAAACTCAGGAGGATGAATGGATGCAGGAAAAATGGCTTCCCGGAAATACAATGGACAGAATCCGCGACCTGTGCAGAAGCCGAAACATCACGCAGGTTGAGCTGGCGCAGGCTGTCGGTATGGACAAAAGCACATTGAGCCGCGTAATGGCTGAAAAAACAAGCAAACTGTCCAGTAAAAATCTTGTCGCCATCGCGAATTACTTTGAAGTTTCGACGGATTTTCTGCTGGGACTGACGGATATTCCTGCCCGCAAAGAGCATGACATCGAGCGTCTGGGGCTGTCTGTGGAAGCAGCTGCCAATCTCCATCAGGGCAAGCTGAACTGTTCAGTGGTCTGCCAGCTTTTGGAAAATCCGAAATTCGCGGAGCTGACCCGCCAAATCGCGCTCTATCAGGAGGGCATTCTGGCTTCCGGCGTTGCCGCGCAGAATCAAATGTACAACTCTATGAGCAACCTCATGTTGGAACATGGTCAGGCTAACCCGGAGGATATGTCCGCCGTTCGTGGCGCTGTGCAGGAAGCGCAGGCGCTCAAACGCCCGGTCTATGCGGATGAGATCGAGAACATCACGCGAAACTTCCGCCAGATTCTCGCTGAAATGAAGCAGGATGGACCGGAACGTGTCAAACAAACCGCGGCGTTGACCAAACAGAAGCTCAGCGAAATCACGAAAGTGCTTCCGCGCCAGAAAAAAGGTCTGCAACTCAGACCCGAAGGCATCATGGGGATGCTCTCAGCGGCGCTGAACCAAATCACCGTTCCAGAAGAATATCAGGCTGAATTGGGCGAAGCGACCGATCAGCTCAAACAGGCGATCTGGAACTACATGAACACCACCTACAATATCCAAATGGAGATGAACGCCCATCACGAACGAAACCCTTTGCCTGATGATTCAGAACGGAAATCATGAGGCATGTACCCAGTTAATTGAGCGGAATACGATGTTTATTCGCTCGGCCGCGATTCGATTTGAAAAACGATACGGCGGCGCAGTTCTGAACTGTGACGATTACGAGCAGGAGGGTCGAATCGCTCTGCTTCACGCCGCAGAGCGATTCGTGCCGGAAAAGGGAAGATTCCTGACGTATGCCGCCGTAGTCGTTTGCACCGCAATGCTCGACGCTCTTCGGCAAACACATCCCGAAATCAATACGGTTTCGCTGGAAGAAAACCAGGCAGCAGTTGAAGCCATGCAATCCGATAATCCTGCTCTAAGTCGGGATATCTATCATAAAAGCCCCGAACAGCTCTATCTGGACAAGGAAAAGCTGCTTGCACTCTATGACGCAATGAATCGCTCGTCGCTTCGCGATGCCGCATGGGTTCGTCATCGGTTTGGTTTCGATGGCGAACCGTGCGCACTGGCAGCAGCGGCGAGGGACTACGGGTTAAGCATCAGCCGGGCAAGGCGCATCGAAGATGAAGCTCTGCGCCATATTCGAGAGAATCTGGCTGCACAGGGCAGGGAGAAAGCAGCTGCATGACCGCTTTCTCTCCGACTCTGTGATTTAAGCGTAAACCAGTTCGTTCAGCAGGATTTCTTCTGCTCGGTTCTGGATGCT
>ENA-ORTY01001167-ORTY01001167.1-human-gut-metagenome-genome-assembly--contig:-NODE-1167-length-30806-cov-8.779845_pt1 | contig 30806 bp, 17 predicted proteins | sample MGYA00241917_ERZ509198 | MGnify/ENA primary metagenome ERZ509198 (study PRJEB26280, sample SAMEA2338857) | human gut metagenome | biome: human gut; feature: human-associated habitat; material: faeces...
GATTTCGTGGCCGAAGTGACAGCAAATCGGGGGCAATCCCCGAGGCGAAAAGCCTTGGCTATATCGAAACCTTCCCTCTTTAGAGGGGAGTTGTTTAGGACGTACAGTCCACACCCATTCGGTTTCCGAATCAGCGTTCCAGTGGAAAAGCGACGCATCAAGTGCCCGGAATGGTCGCGCTTTTTGACTTCGGATTCCGTCAACAAGCGTGCAGATTACCGAGCGCTTAACCGCGTCAATTGATGCTGTTCATTGAACAGCCAACTGGCACAGGCGAATTAACCGAATGAGCGTTTCGCGGATTCTGTGGTGGTTTGTTTTTGGCGTCGTTTTTCGGACGCGCTAAGCGTGCGTTGGACATGCGGCAAAGTATGGTCGTTATTGCGCAGTTTCTGGAACCTTGATGATGGTCGGCTCTTCGACGTTCGGAACATTGTCCATCTTTGACTTTTTGATGCGCGGTTGGGTATCGTAGATGATTGTTTCATCGAAGAACTTCGTAGCGTGCCGGTCCGCCGTTTCGATGGTGCGCCGCATGGCGTTTACCTGATGCATGAGAAAGCGCAGTTCCTTGAACTTGTCTTCGGTGTCGCCAAGAAGTTTTCGGTCGTTCGGCTCTTGTCCTGCAAAAACGGATTTCGGGTAGTAGCCTGCACGTTCATCCTTGTCGTCGCCGGCACGAATTGGAATGCGGGATGACTGGATGCTGCCGGGCGTGTTTGACTGGCTCGCGAATACGCGAGTCACGCGTCGCCAATAGAGCCTGAAAGAACGGCTCTCTTCGCTGTATGAGAACTCGGGAACAATGCCGGCATTCTGCTTCATTCCGAAGCGCAGCTCTTCGAAGTCATCCTTGGTTTTCAAAGCCGTCACGGAAAGGATGTCCACGATATGATCGAGCTCGCAGAGAATGCGTCCGTAATGAAGGTGCAGCTCTTTTTCCAATTCGATCGGATCAATCTCTCGCCGGCGTTCGGCCGCCGACTTCTGTGCGGCCTTGCTTTCGCGGATTAGCGTCCCTTTGGACAGCTCTTTGTCGTCCTTGGCGCGCACGAGCGGAACCACCAGTCGGTACAGGGATTCAAGCATGGGGTATTTCCTTGTTTTGCGAAGGGGGATATTCGGGTTAGTTCAGTCCCCACATCCTAGAACCCGTTCTGAAGGTGATTTCGCTCCAATCGAAGGAACGGTCATATTCCTGCCAAACTGCGGAACCTGATTATCCTAGTCCTATCGTTACCGCCGATTGGACTACAGAAATCGTGGTGGTTTCGAGCTTAAAAATGGACTACGGCAAAAGAGGCCGATTTTCGCCCTGCATTGGACTAGGGGATGGACGGGAAGGATTGGACTAGGCGAAAGCGTCTCAGGATTGGACTACGTCCGAGAGGAGTGCGGTCGGATGCCTTTGGCCTTCGGCGGACAGTTCGCAAAGACCATAATCGAGCGGCATGAAGTGGAGGGCCGGGGCGAGCAGAAGTCGCGTGCGCAACGCGCTGGGGAGGAGCATTTGCAGATCGAGATCGAAGAGCGTTCGAGGTCGAAAAAGTGGCGTCGCCGTAGATGTGGAGCGTGCAAGAAAGGGCGCGCAGAAGGCCGCAGATGACGCCAAAAATGGGCCGATGAAGATCGTCCTCATCGGCCCTTTTGGAAGAGGAAATCACCGCTTGAGTGGCGTCGATTTCAAGCGGTTTCGAATGTCGTCTTGACGCTTGCTAGGGAACAACATCGTTGTTCCAATCTGCGGCCCTTTCTGCGGATGGATGACGCTCTCCCCAGCGCTCGATAAATGCGTCATCATCACTTGGGATATAGGTCGGATGATCCCTTATGTATGCACTGAAAGCAGCGAGTGATTTGTCTTCAGCAAAGGCCAATTTGATGGGGCACGGATAGATGTCGGAATCGCGTTCATTGTCGTACTCTCCATTGTCCTTTCGGGTGAATGAAACGAAACCGCACACAGGGCATTTTTGCGCCTGATAAAGCCCCTGGATGAGCTTCAGTATTGTGTCCCAAAGTTCAGCCGTTTCCATGTGGCTGGGGTCGAATTGCAGGCGTGTATTTATCGCGAGTTTCTTGAGGATTGCTTCAGCAGTGAAGAAGGCTTGAAGGTCGACGGTTTTGAGTCCGTAATCCTCGCATAGGGTGCAGTAAAGACTAATGAAGAAGTTGTTCTGAAGCTGCATCGTGAGGCTTTCCTGCGTGGCCTTTTTACGGTCGGATTTCTCGATCATGTGCTCGTCGGAACTCTCCGTACACCGCTTATGTCTACGCCCATCGTTTTTCATTTTGAGGGAGCCCGTGACACCGCGCACTTGCGCCTCCGTCATGCCGAAAAGGGATGCAATTTGGTTGTTCGTCAAGCCCCTCACATAGAGGAGCGGCACAAGCGCCTGTTTGGGTCTGAGATCGGCACAAAGGATCTTGCGCCTAGACTTCAATTCCACCTCCGTCAGGCGTTCTTCCTCACCACGGAAACGGTTGCGATTGATGTGCTGGTACGCCAACGTAACTTCGCGATTGAATTCGTTCCCAGGCCTGCATCGGCGTGGCCTCAACAGGGGTGCGTTCAGGTGTGCAACGGAAGATGTCCCAGACCTCGTAGGAGGTGGCTGCCGAGAAGAAAATAGGGTTGCGCTTGAAGCACGCCGAGGACTGCATGGCAAAGCCGGCTTTGAGCAGCATGACGACGCGATTGTCTGCTGCGAAGACCATGTTCTGATCGTCTTTTACCGTGCCGATACTCTTGAAGAAGACGTCAGAATAGATCAGCGCAAAGCGCTGCGGAGCATACGCAGCGAACATCTCGATGGTGTCTGACGAAGCGTCCGCGAGCATGTCAACAATTTCATCAGGAAGCCCGAAAACGAGCTTGCACAAACGTTTGCTGTGAGCGGCCTGGCGTGCGGCACAGAGCCAGTAGTGCGTGCAAAAGCGCCGGGCGAGCGCTGTTTCCTTGTCGTGCCGGTAGTGGATGCCGTTGAGTTCGTCCGCGTAGGCCTCGCGATAGTTCTCGTAAAGACCGTCTGCAAACTCTTCGGGACTGAGCGTGCTGTGAAAGGCTATGTTGATGACGCCAGTGTAGTGGCGTACGAAGCCTTTCATGCCGCGAATGACTGAGAAGCATTGATCAGAGATTTCGCCGAAGATTTCTCGTCTAATCTTTGAGACGGCTGATTTTCGTGAGCCGGAGGCGAAAAGATCAATAAGGATGTTGAAAAGGGTGCTATCGATAAGGAAAGGGTTTTCTGTTAATCTTTCGATAAACAGATCGTCCCCCCCCCCCCTTCGGCGGTTGTATTGGGTTGAAAAAACATGGGCAGAGAAACTTGTGAAAGGTTTGCCGCACGCACGTTGTACGGACGGAGATGGTCAAAGAGAATCCTTTAGACGGGAGTCCTTCAATTGTCTGTAGATATAGTAAACAGTCAGGCCATACTGATTCCGTTTCTTGACATTGTGCGAATGGTAGTGGCCCAGAGCAGCGACCAGATCGGTTGGACTGCGTCTGAAATTTTCAAGGAGAATGTCCGCGCCGATGCGCACATTTGTCAGAGGATCGAGCAGATCTTCCGGACGCTTGACACGGTGCTTGTGCCATCGCCAGTTGATCTGCATCAGTCCGACATCTACGCTAGAAGTGTACTTCAAAATTCCAAAAAGTTCCTCTTTTGCGTGCATTTTGGACGTTGCATAAATCGGTTTGTTGGGTAAACGTAACGTCCATGGGTAGGGAGCGGCTCCGCGCGCGTTTTTCACTGGTGAATATGCACTCTCTGCAAGCGCGACGGCATAGAGCAAATGAGGGTCAATGTTCTTCTCTTGACCGACCTGTTCAAACACTGTTCCGGACAAGTCGAGCGCGTTCGCGTTCGACAATAAAACAAGCCCTGAGAGGGCAGAGATAAGCAGAGATTTCAGCATTGTGAAACTTCCAAATGGGAGTTGAAAAACGAGCGTTCGAGCACATGTTTCGGACGCACTTTCGAGCCACAACGAGCGGTGAAAAAGAGGCGCTTTTGAACGCTTGAAAACGGCCTTTCGGATGCGCTTTTGCGTCGCCTTTGACTAGCAAAATGCAACTCAAAAGCGTGCGAGAAATGCGCTCGTTTCCTCACCAAGAGGAGGGGGGCAGGAACGCGAAGTTTTCGAACGAGAAAACGCTTGGGGAACGAACAATGCCGCCGCTTTTTTGAGTGTTGAGCGAAGCGGTTGCCGTCGCGTGCGCATATGTTCGCAGGCCGTTGCCCTCGTGCCATTTTGACGCTCGACGCTAGGCGGCCACCGCCTCTTTCGCATCTGGAAGTTGCCCTTTTGAGGCGAGACCTCGACCCGCGAGGAACCCTCTCCGCCCTCACTCTTGGTGAGGATGGATTCAATCGTTGGGTTCGAACGACGCCACTTCGACAAGCGCTACGCTGGGTTTGGGAGTTGTTGCGGATGAGCAACAGACTTTTTCGCCGCTGATGTTCTTATGCGATTCCTCGAATCGCCTGTCCGAGAGGTCAAGCGCTCTTTCTTCGATAGAGGATCAGTTTGCTGAAAGGCCGATTTGAGAATGGATGCGACGAATCGGCCCCCAAGGACGTCGTGTTGCTTCACGGCACACACACGCCTTTGAGGACGGGTTCTCAACGGGAAGTTGGGCCATTCGGTTCTGGCTTCGCCCTTAGATCTAATTTGAGAACAAAGTCAAAAAATGAATCGCATCTATAAAACAGTATGGAACGCCGTGCGCGGCCAGCTCGTGGTCGTGAACGAAGCGACCACCTCTCATTCTCAGGCAGACGCTTCTACGAAGACGGGCAGCGTCGTCAGCCAGTCTGCCCCGGTTCAGACCTTCGCCAAGACGGCGCTTGCCGCCGTGGTTGCCGGCATGCTCGTGAACCCGGCTTTCGCCGCCGACAAGACCCTTCAGTGGGAAGTCGACCAGTCCGCCGGCATTTCCGCTGCGGACAACGTCACGATTACGGAAACGGGCGGCATCACCCTTAACAAGACCTATACGGACGACGGCTTCAGCCAGACGAATGAAAACACCAAGTTCACGGCCCGCAAGACGCTCACCAACTCGGGCTACGTCCGTGGTGACGCCAAGCTCGAAGCTGCAAAGATCGTGAACAACGCCCAGGGCGAAATCGAGATGGGGACGGTCGAAATCCTCAGCCCGACGGCAACTGAAGTCATCACGAACGCCGGTACGTTCTCTGCCGACACCCTCACGACGGGTGTGGGCAATGTGACAAACACGGGCAAGATGACCGTGAAGAATGCCTATGACCTTCAGGGCAAGCTCACCAACAACGGCACCCAGCTCAAGCTCGGCACGGCCAATGTAACGGGTGAACTCGCGAACAGTGCGAAGACCGGCGCAACGGTTGACGTCCTGAATGTGCAGGGAACCGGTCGCGTCACGGGTACCGGTACCCTGACCGCCACCGGCGCAGTGGATATTGCGACGGGTGCCAGCCTCGCACAGGGTGAATTTGACGCCGCCGCGAAGGTGACCAACAAGGGCACGGTGAATGTCACCACGATGAAGCAGACGGCAGCAACGGGCGAATTCGTCAACAAGAAGTCCGCCACCTTCACCGACTTTGACGGTGTGGGCACGATCACCAACGAAGCCACCGGCACGATGGCCGTGAATGGCACGCTCAATGTCAAGAAGACCGCCGCGAACGCCGGCACGCTCAATGCAACGGGTACGCTCAATGCTTTCGGCACGTTGACCAACACGGGTACGATGTCGGTCGGCACCCTTGAAGCCACGGGCACCGTCACGAACAGCAAGACGGCCACCATTACCACCGCGCTCAATGAAAACGGCTCCGTGGTCAATGAAGCCGCCGGCACGATTACCGCTGCGAACGGCGCCATCAATGTCAAGAAGTCCCTGCAAAACAAGGGCTCCATTGAAGCCAAGGACGTGACCATCACTTCGGGTGTGTTGGCCAACTCGGGCTCCAAGCTCAAGGCAACGAATCTGAATGTCAACGGCGGCAAGCTCACCAACACCGCCACGACCGGCGCTGAAGCCGGTGTTCTCAACGTGACTCAGGGCAGCATCGATGGTGCCGGCTCCATGAAGGTGACGGGCAAGACGACGGTGGCACAGGGTGCGTCTGTTGCGCAGGCCAATCTTGATGTCCAGGAGCTCGATGTCGACGGCACGATGAACGTCACGACGAAGCTCACCGGAAACGGAACGGCTGCCTTCAAGGCTCATGCTTCGGGTACGGTTGCGTCTGCCGACATGAAGGCTGACATGACTCATCAGGGCTCGATGACCTTCAATGCCCTCAATTCCGCCTCCAAGATTGCCAACAACGCGGGCACGCTCACCGTCAAGACGCTGACGGGTACTGCCGCTGTGACGAACGCCCAGGGTGCGACGCTCGACATGACGGGCGGCAATGCTGCGGCTGCAACCCTTGTGGGCAACGGCACCACGAAGCTCAATACGGCCAACATCACCACCAAGATCACCAATGCCGGCCAGATGACGTCGACGGGCAAGGTGCAGACGGCTGCGTTTGACCAGACGGCACAGAAGTCCGCTCTGCACAGCCTCGATGTGACGGGCCTCGTGAATGTGACGGGCGGCGAACTCGCTGCGACCGAAACCCTCACGGCTCAGACCATGCAGAATGCTGCGACGGTCAACACCAAGGATCTGACGGTCAAGGGTTCTCTCAACAACAGCAAGACGCTTACCTCCACCGGTACGGCTGACGTGACGAACTTCACGCAGACGGCTGCCGGTACGGCCACGCTTCAGGCCGCGACCCTCAAGGGCACGGGCAAGATCGACGGCACGATGACCGCCAAGGGTGCTCTTACCTTCAATGCGGATTCCACCTACACGGGTGCGGGTGCCATTACGGCCCAGCAGGCTTTGAACGTCAACGGCAATGTGACGATGACGAACAAGGTGACGGCCAAGGGGGCTACGACCGTTGCGACGGGCAAGACGCTCACCGCCAAGGGGCTTGATCTGCAGCAGGCCAACGTTGTCGGTACGCTTTCGAACCAGGGCGCAGCCGGTACGATTGCGGACCTCAACATGACGCGTGGTGCGAAGCTTCTCAACAACGACGTGCTTACCATCGCCACGATGTCGAATGCCGACGGCGTGACGTATACCCAGACGGGCAACGCGGCCAGCATCAAGTCGACGGACGGCACTTGGTTCTCTAACTCGACCATCAATCTTGAGGGCGGCGTGATGAACCGTTCTGCCGAAGGTCTCGGCATGGGCAACACGTACAACGTCAAGGCTTCGGGCGCTTCTCAGATTCCGGGCGGCGATCTCAACAATGACGATTGGAAGAACGGGATGTCGATCCTCACCGTGGGTTCGCTCACGCGTGACAACCTCGTGAACCTTGAAGCGGGCGGTCTTCTCGAAGTGGGCAAGATCAATCTTGACCAGGGCTCCAAGGACGGCAAGACGCTCACCCTCAACGGCGGCGCCATTGAGACGACGCTTGACCAGATGTTCGAAGGTCTGAAGGTCGAAGCCCTCAACTACGAAACGGTTGACGGCAACGGCAAGATCGAGGTTTCCGGTGCATCCGTTCTCGGTGTGTCGAAGGTCGGCGAACTTCAGCAGGAGATCAAGGATCACACGACCCTGACGGGCGGCGACATCATCTTCAAGGACTCTATCAACGTTGACCAAGTGACCAAGATCAGTCAGGCGCTCAACGATGTGTCGAGCGGCAACGTCACCGTTCACTTCACTGGCAAGACCGACAAGGTCTTCACGGTTGATGTTGCCAACTCCTTGATCACGGCCAATGATCCGACGAAGATCGTCTTTGACTCTTCTACGCTTTATGCACGTGATCCTGCCACGGGTGCTACGGGCAAGACGCTCTACGTGGGCGGTCAGGACTCCGACGGCGTGCGCATTGACGGCACGATTGGTTTCTCGAACATCGTTGAAACGGAAAAGGTCGTCATTCAGGACGGCAAGGGTCTGGCACTCGTCGGCAAGGCCGATCAGTCGCACAGCTCGCTCGTGGGCGACAACGGCTCCGTTGACGTGAAGGGTGCGGGTTCCGAACTCGTGCTCGGCACGACCTATCGCGAAAGCCTCACCGGCAAGCTGAACGCCGTCACCCTGACGGAAGGCGGCAAGCTCCTCACCAAGGGCGGCGACTATCAGGTTGCGACCATTACGGCTACGGGGGCCGCTGTTGAAACCGTCGGCGGCAGCAAGCTCGCGACTGACGCGCTTACCGTGACGGGCGCAGGCTCCAGGCTCACCAACCAAGGCGCCATCGTTGCCAAGTCCTTCACGGACGATGCCGAAGCTGCTTCGACCAACAAGGGCACGCTGCAGGTGACGAAGGCCACGACCGTGGCCGGCAACATGACCAACCAGACGGGCGGCTCTCTCACGATTGACGGTCGTCTCACGGTGACGGGCAAGCTCATCAATGAAGCCGCTCAGGTGACGCGCGCAGGTTCCACCGGCATTCAGGTGGCTGGCATCGACGTCGTCACCACGGGTACGGTGAAGAATGCGGGCGTTCTCGTCTCCACGGGCACCAACAACTTTACGAGCCAGTTCGAGAACGTCGGCCTCAACAGCCAGACGCATGTCTTCCACAATGAAGCGGGTGCTACGGTTGACCTTTCCAAGGGCGCAACCGTCATTGGCGGCGCGACGACGGCCAATGCTTCGCACGTCCGTGCCAAGGCTCCGGAAACCAGCGTGCTTAATGAGGGCACGATGAAGCTCGCCGATGTGACGGTGAACGACTTCGGTACGCTCCACAACGGCGACACGGGTCAGATCACTGCCGGCACGATTACCGTTGACACGTTCGGTGCCGTCAACAACGCCGGCGAACTGCAGGCCACGTCTGTGAATGGCGACGGCGTATATCGCAACTCCAAGACGACGATTGCCAACACCGTTGCCTTGAACAAGCTCACGAACGAAGGCGACGCTTCTCAGGGCGAAGGCTTCAAGGTCATTGACAGCCTGAGCCTTGTCAGCGGCCTCGACAACAAGACCGACGCCCTCATTGACGCCCGCACGGCTAACGTGATGTTGGGCGACGGTTCCCAGAGCCGCAACGCCGGCATCTTCCTTGCCCGCACACTTTCCCTTGGTGAGGGTGCATCTCTTGTCAACGAGGGCGAACAGGTGATTGAAGACCTGACGCTTGGTGAAGGTGACGAAGGTGTGACCAACAAGAAGGGTTCGAGTGCCGTTCACAACAAGCTCACGATGACGGGCAGCAAGTACGTCACCGAAGCTGGTGCTACCGTTGAAATTCAGGACGTGCTCGATGTTCAGGGCGGCGTCTTTGAAAATCGCGGCAAGGCTTCCGTTCTCAAGTCCGTCAAGATTTCGGGCGAAGGCGAAGTCCATCAGTTGGGCGAAGCCGGCTCCTTCACGGTGGCCGAATCGCTCGACATGACGGGCGGCAAGTGCATCATGACGTCGGGTTCGCTCGCCGTCACGAAGGGCGTTGACTTCAAGGGCGGCGTGATCGACTTCCTCGGCCAGCAGGTCAATGACGACCAGCAGGCTGAAAAGAAGCAGGTTGCGGCTTCCCTCATGCTTAAGGGCGACATTGAAGGTGCGCTCAACATCGACACCGCCAAGGTGACGGTGGGCAAGTGGACGGATGCAGCTGCGGCTTCCGCCAGGACGTCCGAAGCGCTTCCGTCTGCCAACTCCATCCTCATCGCCGACACGGCTCCGCTCAAGATCGGCACCAACGGCAAGCTCGCCGTCGGCTCCGGTGCGCGTGCCAAGGCTGAGACGATGACTGCCGGTTCCGCTTGGTTCGGCGGCGACTCGCTCTTCGTGCTCGACACCTCCAAGATGACGACCATCGAAGAGGGCGGCTCCGCAGCGCTCGTGGGCAACACTAAGGGCGACCTGACGGTTGACGCGGGTGCCAAGCTCCATGTCGGTGCGCTCGGCTGGGGTGACTACTACGTGACCAAGGACTTCGCCAAGGAAACGGTCGAAGGCTGGCAGTCCGTTAGCCCGGCTGATCCCGCCGTCAAGTTCGAAGTCAAGCAGGACAAGGACGGCAACGTGATCCTCACGGTGGGTTCCGGCGACATTCATGACAAGCTTCCTGAAGTCGGCACCGGCGGCATCGTGAACGACATCATCACGAATCCCGACCTGCGTGATCCGAACCGCAAGGACGTGATCGGCTTCATCTCCAAGGCGGTTGAAGACGGCATTATCGCCGCTGAAAATCAGGCCGAGGTGATCAACTCCGTCACGCAGATCGGCGCTGCCGGCGGTCTCATGAACCAGAACTTCACCCTTGTGGGCAATGTCCTGGATCAGGTGGATCGTCACATGTCTTATGAAGACGTTCACTTCAAGAAAGGCGAAGCTCAGGCCTGGGACGGCGTGCGTCTCTGGGCGAATGCGCTCGGCCAGAAGGTCGAAGTCTCGGGTGCCGACTACACGGGCGGTTCCGCCGCGTTTGACGGTGAGAACATCGGCTTCATCATGGGTGCCGACCTGATGGCTCAGAACGGCGTGCGCTACGGTGCGGCCTTCGGCTACCAGAAGGGCGACATGGACAGCGTTGATTCGCTCGTCTCGACCTCGAACGAAGCCGATGCGTTCTCCATCACGGGCTATGCCGCTCAGCAGTTCGGTCAGTTCAACCTGATCGGGTCTCTGGGCTACACCCGAGTGGACGCCGACCTTGAACAGACGCTCCCGTCCGCCATGGACATGGGCAAGCACACGATGAACGCCAAGAGCGACATCATCACTGCCGGTCTCAAGGGCGAAATGCACTTCAAGCTCTCTGACAACGTGGCTGCCGTGCCGTATGTGGGCCTGCGTGCCGTGACCGTTCTCTCGTCCGACGATACGTCGACGATGGGCGGCAAGGACGCCTTCCACTACGACAACGACACGCTCGTGCAGTTCCAGATGCCCGTCGGCATTGCCTTTGAAGGCATGAACACGACGGCCTCCGGTTGGACTTCCCGTGGTGTGTTCGACATTTCCGTGACGCCGGTCTTCGGTGACAAGGAAGCCGACACCACGGTGACGGTCAACGGCATCAAGTCTGCCGACAAGGTCTCCTCCGACTTTGCCGATAGCGTGACCGGTGCGGTGCGCGTGGGCTTCTCCGCTGAAAAGGACAACTTCTCCTTCGGCGGTGAGCTCGGCGTCTCCGTGGGCGACATGCGTGATTCCGCCGTGACCTTTGGTCTTGGCGCTCGCTATCGCTTCTAACGGCTGATCCCTTTCCATGCCTGGGAAATACCTCCTTTCTCTGCCCTCGGCAGAGGAGGGAGGTTCCCATCCCGGGCAGGGAAGGGGCATGGAGACAACGATGTCGATGACGTACACCAAGGCGCAGTTCGCCGAAAAGCACAAGGAGGCCATCAGTCTCTTTCAGGCCGGGCTTGGCTACAAGGCCGTTGCCACTGCTTTGCTCCTCAATCCATACACGGTGAGGGACTGGGCACGCAACTGGCGCTTCCAAATCAAGGCCAATGCTCTTGGGACGCCAGAAGACAGGCAGAAGGCCTTTGCAATGCGTGCCAAGGGTGCATCCCTGATGGAGATCGCTACCGAGATCAAGTGTTCGAAAAGAACCATTCTCTCCTGGCTTTCCGAAGCCAGAAAGGATGACGCTATGGAGGACGCGCGATGATCGGTCGTTCCTCACCACGGGGCATGATGTTCGGCTTCATGGCCGTACTCTTCGGACAGCTTGCTGTGACGGCTCAAGCGACCGAGGTCAATGTCATCTACGACAAGGCTTATCAGTCGCAGACGGACGTCAAGGCATTCTTCAGAGCGCGGGCCATGGGCACGATCATCCAGGCCACGATCTTTGCGAAGGACAAGCCTGCCGTCGAGCGGATTGCCGATCGGTTTTCCGCCACGTTCACGCGTCACGAAGACCTGCTATCCGTTCATAAGCCTGGTCCCATGACGAACCTCAACGCCCATGCAGGCGAATGGGGTGTCATGCCCTGCGTTCCGTCTTCGTCAACGCTTGCCAACGCCAAAGCAAAGGTCGACTGGCGAAAGGTTGAGGTCGACTTCTCGAACGAATCGCAATCGGTCTGTCGAGTCCGCATTGGGCAGGGACAGAGTGTGGATTTGGGCGGGATCGGCAAAGGCTGGTCAAACCAAGTTCTGGCGAAGCAGGTTGAAGACGACGGTGCGCATCGGGCTATGGTTGTCATGGGCGGAAATACCGCGTTTGTCGGCAAGCCCACCTACGGCGACCAGTGGCTCTCGGCCATACCGTCGGCTGAAGATCAGTACGACTACGTCGGCTACTTCAAGCTCGATGCCGGCGACATTGTCACGACGAGCAGCGACAAGGAACGTCATATCGACATCAAGGGCAAGCGCTACGGCCACATCATGAGCGGTCGTACTGGCAAGCCCGCAGAAAACACATTTGCATATGTGACGGTGATTGATCACGACGGAGCGCGTGGGGACGCGCTTTCTACAGCACTTTGGGTGTTGGGTGACAAAGCCTTCGACTTTCTCAAGGCTCATCCCGACATTCAAGCGCTCTTGGTCATGAAGAACGAGAACGCGGCGTATGTCACGCCGAGTCTTGCGGATCGGACGTATGTCAAAAGCGAACGACTCAAACTCAAGGAAATTGAGTGAGAGTGCGCTCGCGATTCAAGGAAAAGCGGTTATTGATTTTGGGGAAAATCATGCGAAAAATGAAATTGAATCAGAAAGCACTCCGAAGGACGGCTTCTGGAACTCCGGTGGACAATCGGATCTTCAAGCCCGCAGCCTTGGCCAAGGCGATTGCAGGTGTTTTTGTAGCCAGTTTCACTGGGATCTCGGTAGCTGTGGAAACTGTAGAGATTGGTGGTTTGTTGTTTGAGTACAATCAATATGCTAATGGTTTCGTGCTAAAGAGTGATCTAAACAAAGATCCATTGGGAACTTGGAATTTTTCAACATCAGCTGCATTTGCGAATGGCAGTTATAGAGACATCAGTTTAGAGGGGGCACATTGGAACTCTATTGCAGGAGGGGATGGTGCTCAAAGTCAGTTTAATCATGATACATTTCAGACTTTAAGCATTAAAGGAAAAGAGGTCTTTACGAGTTTTGCTATTAACAATGCTTATGTAGAGCTTTTGAACAAAGGGACAATCGCTGTTGAAGGTATAAATAGAGGAGAAGCAATTGATTCTGTAGCAAATAACGCAAAAGTAAACATAGAGAACGCGGGATCGTTTTATGTGAAAAGTGGTTCTGGAGTTGGAGTTCGCGCATTCTTTGGCAACTTTGGTAATGGCCGGGTCAATAATCTTTACGGTGCATCAATGGAATTTGGAGGTGGCCCGAGAGACGGTGTGGAATATTTTGCTTTACTGGCTGGTGACAATAGTTTGCAGAATGCTGGAACAATAACGTTTCGTGGATCGAGTGATGGAGGAAATGGAGCAGGTGTTGGTGTTTTTGCGGCAGATAGCATGAGCTCCATTATTAACGCGCATGGTGGGACGATTAACGTTATTGGTTCGTCTCAAGAGTTTGGTAACGGGATTCGATCGTTCGTACACGGTTATGGCAAATTAACGATAGACAATTCAGGAACGTTCAATTTTGTTGGATTTACCAATGGAGGTTTTGCTGTTGGAGATGCTACAAACGGGAACGCTACAACCACGTTCACGAACCGCTCAGATGGTGTTATCAATATTAATAACAAAGGATTTGAGTTTACAGCCTCTGGGGCAGGTGGAACCTTTACGCTGATTAATCAGGGAACGATTAACGCCGAAGCTGAGACGTTCTTTTTGAAAGACGAAAAAATAGAAATTATTGAAACGCCAGTAGACATTATCATCTTCACACCTTCGCAAGGGCAAACCAAGACAGTCAATTTGGATTCCTTTGCTACGTCAGAGACAAATCATCATTTAGATTGGAAGTTCGACGAAAAGTGGGCAAATTGCTTGAATTGGCAGAGTGGTGGGGTATTAAACATCACTGACATAGTAGCTGGTACAAAGGAAGCGGAGCTGTACAAACAAGCCTTTGAGAAGCAATTTGGTGTAGGGACTGGTACTCGCCTTAATTTCATTGGCACACAGTCCTACCCAACAGATGCTGATAGCCGTATCACAAAACCTCAGTTCACTATCGTTCATGTGAATGAACTTATTAGCAAAGGCGAGCTTCAAAATGGTTCAATTGTTACGTCAGAAGCACTACACCATAAAGGAAAATTCACTATCGGCAATACGGGTGACATGACCCAGGACACGGGTTTCATGGGCATTCTCGGTTCATCCGGCATTACGGTAAAGGACGGCAAAACCCTGACCCTCATGGGCTCTCAGGCGTCTATGGCCATGGCCGTCGGTGCCGATACGCGTGATGCAAGCTACGTCATCACCGACAGCACGCTGGCGCTTACCAACGGGAATCTCAACCTCGGCCACAAAGCCATGTCCGCCACGGAAGGCACGCTTGCCGACGTGACGTTTGACCGCATGTCCACGGTGAACGTTGAGAACGGCATCTACACCCTGGCTTCCTTGAAGGGCGAAGGCACGCTCAACCTGAATGCAGGAGCCCGTACAGATGTCACGGGCGAATTGTCCGCCACTCAGGTGACGAATGCGGGCACTCTGACGGTTGCCGGCCAAACGGTGCTCGGTGCTGCGCCCGAAGGAGCTTCGACCTATGCGAAGCCGAAGGCTCAGACCTTCGTCAACGAAAACGGTGCAACGGCCAACTTGACGGGCGGCCTTGTCGTCAACGATTTCGCTACGGTGAAGAACAAGACGGGTGCGACGATCAACGCCGGTGCCGTGACGGTGGATACGTTCGGTGTGATCAACAACTACGAAGGCGCAACGCTTGCCTACGCGAGCGTCGATGCCGACGGCATCGTGCGCAATCTGGGCACCTTGAACGTCACGGGCACCTATGCCATCGGTGACGAAGGTGAGACGACCTTTGCGGGTGACACTAAAGTCGGCACGCTGTCGATTGGTCGAACTGCAAAGACGATGCTCATGGCGCGTGACGGTCAGGAGGCCGTTCTGCACAATACGGGCAAGACCTACGCCGACGAGCTCGATCTCGTCTCCGGTCAGGTCATGGTGGAAAAGGATTCGATCCTTGCGGGCAAGTCTCTGAAGAACGGTGCCGTGGGTTCCGACATCATCGTGTCTGCCGGCGGCACCTTCGGGTTCTCGCACGACAAGTCGAGCCTTGAGAATGCGTTGAAGAACTACACGGGTTCGAAGGCCGACAAGGCGATCCTTGCGCTCAATACCGATCTGCACTTTGGACAGGGCGGTTCGCTGACCGTCGGTTCCGTTGATGAAGCCAAGGGAACGGTGAATCTCGGTTCTGATGCCCTCTTGCTTCTCGGTACGACGCAGCTCCATGGCGAGGCCCTGCTCAACGGCGAAAGCTCGCAGCATCTGCACGTGGAAGACGGTGCCGTGATCGCCATGACGGACGATCTGCTGTGGGGCAATCATTACCTCATGAAGGGCTTTGACGATGCGTCGACGGCTGAAATCCTCAAGGTCGGGATTCTCGACAAGGATGGCAAGGCCCTCGGCACGAAGAAGAATGACAAGGGCATCTTCGTCACGGTGGGTTCGGACAACATCCTGGAGAAGGACAAGTCCTATCGCATGGTGAACCAGATGAACTGGCTTCTGGACGGTCGCCAGGATCTCACTTCCGTGCATAGCGATGTGGCTTTCCTCACCAACGCATTGGTTGACAAGAACGGGGCCTTAGCGACGAATCGCATGGAAGCTCTTGCTGCAGATTCGAGTGCCTTGGCCGAAACGCAGCGCATGGGTGCTCAAGTACAGACGACGATGCTCGATCATGCTTCCTCGGCACGAAAGGGTTATGGAACCTTCTGGGTTGACGGGATCTACTCGAAGACCGATAGCGGTGACTTCACGCGCTCGACGGGCGCCTACGACTACGAAGCCGACACGACGGGTTTTGCGTTCGGTGCCGATCTGCCCATGGGCGACGACACTTGGCGTCTGGGCGCGGCTTTCTCGGCGCAGCGTGGAGACCTTGACGGCAGCTACGGTCTTTCGTCCGACATCGAGGGCTACGGCTTCTCGGTCTATGGCGGCAAGACCTTCTCCACTGGTCTCAATCTCTCGGGAGCGCTCACGTACATGACGGCCAATCATGAAGTCGATGCGTACAACCTGGGAAAGGTGAAGGCCGACATCGACGCCGACATGTGGGTGCTCGGTGCCCGCATGAGCATGCCGTTCGGACAGAACCGCGTTTGGATGACGCCGTACCTTGGTGTGGATGTCATGAAGCTCACGCAGGACGGCTTCACGTCCTCGTGGTCAGGAATGGACGCCTTCCGCTACTCGGATGTTGATGCCACGATCGTGCGCACGCCCGTTGGCGTAAGGGCCGGTACCTTCATGCCGCTTGAACTCTTCGGACGTTCGGGCACGGTCAACTGGGATGCGGACATCTCCTTCATCCCGCAGTTCGGTGACAAGGATGCGGACTTCAAGGTTTCCGGCATTTCGAACGGTCATTCCGACGGCATGAGCGCCGAGTTCGTGAACGACTGGCTGAGTCAGGCCAAGTTCGGCATGAGCTATCAGGGGGCTGCAGGCTCCTTCGGTCTCTACTACGCCGTTGAGAAGGGGGGACGTTCGTGACTGGTCGAGCAGCGTGAACGCCAAGGCCAGTTTGTTCTTCTAATCTCAAGCTTGCTGTAAAGCAACAGAGGGCTCCGTTCGAAAGAATGGGGCCCTTTGTGCTTAGGTGTTGGATACGTCGTGTTGTTGCGTTTCTGTCAAACATAAGGGTATACCCTACCCCCCCCCTTCGAAGAATAATTCAAACTGACAGAAAGTCAACTCCTTGCCTATTCTCAAGATGGAGGCAACTAAATGAAGCAAAAACTTCTTGCAACAGCTGTTTGGGCGGCATGCTCCACTATGGCTTTTTCGGCTAATGCTGCCGTAAGCTCTGGTTCGATTTTCAATAAAGACACAACCATCTCAGAAGATGTCGTCCTTACGAGCAACGGTTATCTCAATTTCACAGACGGAAGCAAAGCTGCATACGGTGTCTATACAGGGGCTCATTCGGTGAAGTTCACGGGTTCGAACGTTGAAGTAAATGTCAACGGTACGGATATGAGCGCCTACGCGCTTATGGCGAATACAGGCGGTACGATTGAACTTGGCCATGCGGGCGGCACGGTGACTGTCAATGCGACCAGTAATCAAGGCGTTATTGGACTATGGGCCACTGGGGCTGAGAATCAGGTCGGCGGCCAATTTACGGTGAAGGCCCAGGATCTTGTGATCAATGCTACGTCGACCGGTACGGGAGAAGAAGGCTGGGTCTATGGCATTTATGCACAGAACACTTCAGTAAGCACGACAGCTAAGAGGGCGACTCTTTTGATTGATGCTGAAAACACGGTCATCAATGCGTCTTCTGTAGCTAGCAATGCAGCTGGCATTGTGGCGATGTCTGAGGGTGACTTGATTATCAAAGGCAATCTCACAGTGAATGCTGATACGGCGATTATTGCTCGCGGCGATGCCAAGGTCGTCATCAACGAAGACAAGTCCTCGGTCGTCAAGCTCAACGGCAACGTTGACTTTAATTATGACGAGAAGACCTCCGGAACGAAGGTTGATGCCGACGTCACCGTCAACCTCAGCGGTGCTGACTCGTATTGGAACGGTACGGCTACCTACAGCTATGGCACGGGTGAACCGCCCTCAGACAAGACTAGCGTCACAGGGATGAAACTCGGTCTCTACAATGGTGCTCAATGGACACCGGTTTATGTTGCGGATACAACGGGCTCTGAACCGTCCGGAGAAATGCCTGTGGCCATCAATGATCTTTCGATGGACGGAGGGATTGTTAACGTTAAGAACGAGAAGGTCGCCGTCAAGGTCAACAATATGTCCGGCCAGGGTACTGTGCGACTTGCTACTGACGGCAACACTGCTGGTACCTTCACGGTCGACTCTGCCGCCGAAAATTCATCCCTCACGGTGAAGCTCACCAACGAGGACATGTCGAAGGAACTTACGGCTGACGATGTGACGAGCGAACAGGCCAAGGATTTACTCGGCAACGTTGCTGCTAAGGATGTTGAGACGACCATGAAGGTTGACGAAGGCATGTACAACGGCGCCTTCGACGTGATGGACGACGGCTCGACCATTACGCGCGGTCCGAACTCCGTCATGCAGTCCACCCTTGAACTCGCAACCGTTGCACCGCTTGCCTTGAATCGCATCCTCACCAACGATGTTCACAAGCGCATGGGTGACATCCGTTCGATGAAGCAGACCTCCGGCGCTTGGGCTCGCTACGACGGCGGCAAGCTCTCTGGAGAAAGCGGTCTCGAAAACGACTTCCACACGATCCAGGTGGGCGTCGATACGGTGCCGGCTGCCGATGCTCCCCGCTTTGGTGTTGCGTTCTCCTACACGACGAGCGATGCCGACTACCAGCGCGGCGAAGCCGATATGGACGTCTACAGCCTTGCTGCCTACGGCTTGTGGATGGGTGAGAGCGGCCAGTTCGTTGACGTCGTGGCTCGCCTAGGCACGGCCAAGACAGACATGACGGTTGACGGGAACAAGAAGGGCTCGATGGACAATATCGTCACCGCGCTCTCGGGCGAATTCGGCTGGCGCTTCGACATCGCAAAGTCCTTCTACCTCGAACCACAGGTTGAACTTGCCTACACGCATGTGGATGCTGACGACCTGTCGCTCTCCGACGGCTCGACCTATCGCTTTGACGACGGCGACAGCCTGATGGGACGTGCTGGCTTCATGTTCGGCATGCAGTGCCCGGAAAACGGCAACACGGCTTATCTGCGTGTCTCCGCGGTGCACGAGTTCCTTGGTGACAATGCCGTTACCGGCGGCAACGGCACCGTCTATGAAATCGATGGCAAGGATACGTGGGTTGAATATGGTCTTGGCGCCAACTTCAATCTCACGGACTCGACCTACGTCTGGGCCGATGTCGAACGCACTGCCGGAGGTGTGCTTGACACCGATTGGCGCGCCACTGTGGGAGTCCGCTATTCCTTCTGATAACAAGATGACCGACCGCAAGGCGGGTTGATCCCGCCTCGAATCCGACACCACAACGACCGCCCGAGCGTGCAGAAGCGCTTGGGCGGTTTGCTTTTGGCCGAAGGAAAGCGCGTTAGGTAATGTCTATCGCTCAATAGATTGGCGGATTTCCGAAGGGAATCCCGTAATTCTTCAGGGAAAACCCAGATGTCGAAATAAAAGAGTCTGCCTATCAGACAGGCGCTTGTAACGGATTGTTGTACCAAAATGACTTTCTTGGATTTCGTCGCCTGATCCCGCGAAATGCGCAAGCGCTTTTACAAGAGTTACAAAAAACTGTTGTAAGTCGTGACGTGGTGGAAACCCGAAACGGCCTAGAGAGGTTGATTTAAATTAAATCTCTGGGGGGGGGCTGGGTAGCCTGTCAGGTGCACTTTCTCGTCATTTCGGGAGAGGCAGGACCAAACCAACCATTATTTGGAGTAAATCATGAATCGCGTTTTCAAGACCAAGTGGAGCGTGGCTCATCAGGAGTACGTCGTCACAGACGAAAAGCATACGACCAAGACCAAGTCGACGAAGAGCGCCGTGGCGTTGGCTGTGGCAGCCATGATGTTCGCCGCCGGTACCGCTTCGGCTTCCTTTGTTGACACAAGCTTTGTCGCAGACAATCCCTTCGTGTTCCAGCAGGCCAAGAAGTCGTTTGAAACGGCTGAATACCAGAAGAACTGGGGCCTCTCTGCCATGAAGGCTTCTTCGGCTTATGCGCTTGGCTATCATGGCCAGGGCGTCAAGGTCGGCATGATGGACTCCGGCTTCCTGACGACGCATCAGGAACTTTCCGGTGATCGTTGGCACACCGTCAAGGCTGAAGGCAACTACTCTCAGAGTGGCGAACGTTATCCCCAGTACGCATACGGCTCCAAACCCAAGGATCCTGTCAAATATAACAAGGGCGATAAATTCTCGGTTGATGGCGCCTACAACCCAGACTTCAACGACAACCACGGCACGGGTTGCGCCGGTGTCTATGCTGGTAACCGCGATGGTGTCGGCATGCACGGCGTAGCTTGGGGTTCCGAGTTTTATTCGGCTAACACCGGCGGCACGGACGACACCAACTACGGTCCCTTCCCTGATTACAACTTCTTCAAGGCCGGCTACGACGCTCTGGTCGCCTCTGGCGTCAAGATCATTAACAACAGCTTCGGCACCAATCTGAAGCAGGTTGACGAAAACGGCAACATCCTCGACTACTACCACAGCGGCCCCGAACTCACGACCGTCAACGACATCGAATACGAATACTTCCTCTTCAAGAAGCAGTACAACAATAACGACGCCGATCCTGAACTCAAGGGCAAGAGCTTCGTTGATGCGGCTTGGGATGCCGTGAAGGACAAGGACGTCATTCAGGTCTTCACGAACGGTAACAACGACCGTGCCAACCCGTACCATCGTGCGCTCTATCCGTATTTCAACCCTGAAGCTGAAGCCCAGTGGATCGCCATTGCCGGCCTGCGTCAGATGGACCAGAACACGGATCCTGACAACTACAAGCTCGAAGCCAACTTCAATGAGGCCGGTTACGCCAAGTACTGGACGCTCTCCGGCCCGGGTCAGAACGGCTATACGGCCAACAAGGCCGGCAACAACGTCTATGGCAGCTACAGCGGCACGTCCATGGCTGCTCCGTTCATCTCCGGCGCCTTTGGTGTTCTGGCCTCCCGTTATCAGGACATGAGCGCCGTTCAGGTTCGTGAAGTTCTGCTGACGACTGCCAACCACAAGAATGCCGACGGTAGCGACATGATCGGTTGGGCCAATGCTGACGGCAAGACGCCTGCCGAAGGTGAGGTCTCCGATCGCATGGGTTGGGGCGTGCCTGATCTTGAAAAGGGCATGTATGGTCTTGGCCAGTTCCTTGGTCACTTCGATTACAACCTAAAGAAGGGTCATACTGACGTTTGGTCGAACAACATCACCCAGGTTGCTCTCGAACAGCGTGAGCGTGAAGATATCGCCTGGCTGAAGTCTGCACTGAAGAATGCCGATCAGTTCAAGTTTGATGGCTCCGAAAGGATTGACCTCTCTAAACTTAAGTTCAATATTTCTAACGATCCTGCCGACTATAAACTCACAAATACCAGCACTGGCGAAGCCAATAAGGATGGCAAGGAACATAACTATGACCTCGCTGGTATCAAGGACAAGAACATCTCGCTTGAAGATGCAAAGAAGTGGCGTCTTGAGTACTACACGAAGCGTGCCGAAACCATCATTAATAAGATCAATGGTGGCCTCTACGACGGTTCTCTCACGAAGAGCGGCGAAGGTACGCTCGTCCTGACGGGCGACAACGATTACGACGGCAAGACGACTGTTGCCGGCGGCACGCTTCTCGCCTTCTCTGAGTCCATCGGTACCGACCATACGGTTACTGTTGGCGACAAGGGCACGTTCGGTGAACGATACGTTCACGCAGAAGGGTCTGCTGAACAGCCAGAACAAGGACGAAGACAAGCTGAACATCGTCATCAAGGACGGCGGTACGCTTTACATCGACGGCGCTTCTGACGTCAAGGTTCAGGGCGTTACGTTTGAAGGCGCCAAGAACGTCAAATTCGGTCTTGCCGGCGCTGATCATAACAAGCTGATTCAGGTTTACAACGGCGAAGGTTCTTCCGTTGCCGGTTCCTTCGCGTCTGACTCCGCTCTCGCACTTGAACAGTCCGATCTTAAGAAGGGCGAAGACTTCGTCGACTCCCTCTTCTTTACGGTCGACAGCGCCACGCTTTCTACCGACAAGAAGAAGATCGAAGTTTCGATGAGGCGTGATGAAGGCGTCACGTTCCAGTCCTTCGCCAACGGCGCCAACCAGAACAGCATCGCCAGTGCCATCGCTGCTTCCGGCAACACCCTGATGGGTGAGCTTCTCGCTGCGTCCGACAAGAGCCAGCTCGAGTATGTCTACTCCACGCTCGACGATGACTTCTATGTCACCGCCCGCAACGCCCTCGTGACGAACGCCACGCAGGTAACGCGCGCCGTCATCGATCAGGCCTCCGGCATGGGTGAAGGCCGCCGCGCTGAGTTCGACGAAGGTCGTGCTCATGTCTGGGCTACTGGTATGGGTCGCTGGGGTGAGGCCGACGGCAATGCCCACAGCCTCGACGTCGACTTCACGGTCGGCATGGTCGGTGCTGAATTCAACGTCTGCCAGGCTACGAAGCTCGGTGCCTTCTTCGGCTACGGCGACACCGACTACAGCGGCGCTCAGGGCAAGATCGACGGTGAAGACAAGCACTTCGGCATCTACGGCTTGACCGACATCGGCAACATCTCGATGACCTACGGCATTGCCTACACTGACGAAGATCGTGATACCACGCGCCACCTCGGCGGCGTTGCGACGAGCCACAGCGAAAACGCTTCCGTCCTTCAGGGCTTTGTTGAAGGTGCGTACAACTTCGACCTCGGCGTCGCCAAGGTCTCCCCGTACGTCGGCTTCACTTGGGCCCGCGTTGAGACCGATGACGTCGTTGACGGCGCTCTTGACCACAACTTCAAGACCGAAGGCGTGAAGGACGACATCCAGATCGCAACGATCGGTGCCCGTACCTCCATGCCGTTCACCATGGGCACGATGCCGGTCGCCGTCAAGGCCGACCTTGGCTACTCGCACTTCTTCGGTGACAGCGACGGTGTTGCTCGTGTCCAGATGGGCGAAGGCGGCCAGTTCGCCACGATCGAAGGCTCCGACCTCAAGGGGCAGGTCAACTTCGGTCTCGGCATCGTCGGCAAGGTTGCCAAGCATGCGACCGTTGGCGTGTCCTACACCGGCGCCTGGGGCTCCGATGTTGACTCGCACGGCATCATGGGTAACCTCCGCATCAACTTCTGATGATCTGAGGACGTGACCCGATAGGTCATCGGGTCGCACGGTACCGACCGAACTCGCAGTCGGTCGGTACCTTTCTCAAGCGTCTTGCCATGAGGATGCTTGCGAAAGGCAGTTGGTCCTGCTTGGGTTGCAGACTCTCGCTTGCAACCATTTGCGCCCTGTCGGCATCCGTCGACAGGGCGTTTTCTCTAGTCCAAATCGGGAAAGCATGCGAGGGTGGTGGCAATTAGAGGCGGCGTACTGCCGCTGTATAATGATGGCAGTTTTGTTGCGATTTTTCCTTCAGTCACGGCAAAACTGTTCGAACGTCTATAGCTACGGAGATATCATCGATATGAATGCTGATATTTTAATTACCCCCCCCCTCCCATGCCCAATTAATGGGGGCTAATAAAGTTAACCTGAAAAAGACGCTTTTGTGCGTTGCCACGGTTTCGGCCTTAACCATGATTGCAGGCAGTGCGGCTGCCGCAACAAACGAATATTCATTGCAGTACAACGGCATTGGCGTGAAGGCCAAGTATGCCGACTATGCTTCGGAACACAGCCACTTTTTCATTGGTGGCAACTTTGTCAATCATGGACCAACAGAGAAAGAATCCGGAGACACCGATTACTACTACAACGCTGTCGACCGCTACGGCGACCACACTGCCGACCCCAACAACGTTGAAAAGTACAACACGATCGGTGACATTTCATTGACGTATACGGAAAGCACTTTCCGCAACGCAATCGCCGATGAGACGCTGGCGGCTCCCAAGGATTTTGAAATCTATGGCGGCGGCTTGGTGTTTGGTTCCGTCTCCAGTGGTGATCAACTCGGTGGCAACCAGGCCAATGTCAAGGGCGATGTGAATCTTGTTTTCCAAGATATTACGACCCGAAAACATGAAAACGATGAGGGGCTTCAGGGCTTCGATGTGTTTGGCGGAGGCGCTATTCACACGAATTTTGGCAGAGCGATCCTCGAAGGCAACACTCACATCACGCTGAAGAATGTCAATAGCCCCGTGAGCGAAGTCATGGGGGGCGGTTTGGTCAATGGCGGTGGCCTGAGGGAATCCGAGGCGGACCCTTATCGCCCTAAGACCAATGCAGATGCAAGCGTTAAGGGCAATGTGACGATCGATGTGTCTGATTCGACCCTGGGAACCATCGCCGGCGGCGGCGATGTGACCGGTGACGGCACGACCACCGACGCCAAAATGAACATTGAGGGAGATGTCACCATCAATGTGAAGAACACCACGCTCAAGCTGGGTGGCGTTGATTTCGACTACGGCGTTGTGGTGGGAGGCTCCTTTGCTACGCAAAAGGGCGTGGCAAATCTCGAAAAGGGTGTCACGATCAATGTCCAGAACTCCACTATGGACTTGCTGATCGGCGGTGGCGGCACAGCAGACGAACTGTATCCGGATGATGGCGACAGGGTCAGCGTGGCCGGTCATTCCGCCGTTGTGAAGGGAGACGTCAATATTACGCTGGATGGGACGGCGGTTAGCCATACGCTGCTCGCGGGCGGCTATTCCGACAGCGGTTTCTTCGGCATTAAATATAATCCTCAGGATGGAGAGTACGGTGATGCTGACGTCAAGGGCAATGCCACCGTCACGCTCAAGAACGGCTCGTCCGTCAAGACCGTCTACATGGCCGGCTACGGCAAGGGTGCCGACGTGGAGGGTGATTCCACGCTCATCATCGTGGACCCGACCGTCAAGGTTCTTGAAGGCGGCGTGATTTATGGCCAGGGCGCTGTTGTGGATGGGGCGTACACGAGCACAACCGGTTCTTCGACGCTAGCTTTCGGTACGCAGGATCAAGCCTACGTTGGCGACTTCAAGGCCGCTTTCCAAGACTTTGACGTAGTGACGGCTTCAAAGAACTCCGTTGTGAATCTTGGCGTCATTGACAATGACAAGCATGGTCGCGTCACGGAGGAAGGCACGGAAAGCTGGCTCAAGTTCTCCGGTGCAGGTTCGTTTGCTGCCGACATTGATATTTCGAACAACAACAATCTCTGGATCAACACGGCCTTCAACGCAAAGAACGTGAAGATCGATGGTGCGAAAATCACCATCGGAAAGGGCGGCACGCTGACGGCTGAGAATCTTGGCGGCACGGGTTCCATTCTGATTCAGTCGGAGGGCGTCCTTTCGACCACCTCCAACCAGATCTTCACGAATGCTCTCAATGCGGATGGCTTGAACATCGATGCGGGTGCACTCAAGTACAACGGACTCGTATTTGAAGAGGGCGGTACGCTTACGCTGACCGACGGCAAGTACAACATCGTTTACGCGAAGAATGCTCAGTCCATTCTGAACACGGGCAAGCTTGAATTTACCGGCACCTTGGTCGATATTACCGGCGATGAGTTGCCCAATCTCGACCTCGACAAGACGCCTGAGGACGTCACTCTCGGCGGTACGGATCTCAACGCCACCGCAGATCAGAACGGCACCGTCACGGTGGACAAGACTGTGGGCGGCAAGACACTCGTCGTGGACGGCGGCACCAAGGTTACAGTCTCTCAGGATAAGACGCTGACGCTGGTCGGTGGTGCCGATGCTTCGGGCGAGCTCATCAAGTTCAAGGACGCCGCGGGCGACAAGACCGTGACGGCTTCTGGCGAAAAGGGCGGCGTCACGCTTGGCAGCGAATCCGACCAAAAGACGGGCACGCTTTCCGCGACGGTCAATCTGACGCAGAAAGCGACGCTGACGGCTCAGAACGGTGCTTTTACGGTCGAGGCTGTCAAGGCTCAGGATGCTAATGTTGCTGTCAACAGTGCAGAGCTGATTGTCAACAAGCTTGAGATGTCGGGTACGTCCGCCATTTCGTCTAATGCCACCGGCAAGACGAAGGTTGCCGAACTGTCCTTTGGTCAGGATGGTACGACCACCGTTACGGGTGCCGTTTCCGCCGACAAGATCGTGGCTCAAGGCAATGCCACCATCAACATCGGCAAGACCGGCGAGGATGGCGAACGCGGCGATCTGACGATCGGCGAAGGCTCGATCAAGGGCCTGACGTTCTTCCTCGACCCGACCTGGGTGGACGGGCAGGAAGTGACCGAGGCTTCCCGTCTCGTGCTCAAGCAGACCACGCTTGACGGCAACGTCGTCGTGGGCGAAAACAGCTATGTCGTGCTCGGGACCGACACCGATGCTGAATTCGTGAAGCTCTTCGCCGACAAGACCCTGACTTGGGGCAAGGGTGAAGGCAAGACGCTGGCAGCCGCCTACGTTGCCAAGCCCATCGATGTTACGGCGGGTTCTCTCGTCGTTGATGGCACGCTGACCTCCGCGCCTGCGAATGAAGCTACCGGCACGGTGAAGTTTGCCAAAGATTCGGTGTTGGTGGCCGATGTGACCGACCTCACCACGGACAAAGCACTCATCACCGGCAGGACGTTTGACGTTGATGCAACTTCCAAGGCCGTCATCATCGGCAAGCTGAAGAATGGCGAAACGTACAAGCTTACGACTGTTGCTGGTGCCACTTTCTGGAATACGGAAGAAACGTTGGTTGCAGGCAACAAGCTCTGGGACTTCACGGTCAACGATGACGGCTCCTTCACGACCAAGCTCACGGATGCCGCACTCGTCTACGGCGACCTGATGCAGGGGCATGAACTTGCCAACGCCGCCACTGAAGCCGGCAATGCCTACGGAAACGAGCTTCTGACGGAGACGGAAGGTTTGTCCAATGCGGCAATTGCCGCACGCTTTGACGCCGCGATGAACACTGCGGGCGCTGCCGCCGTCTTCACGACGGCCTACGACCGCGCGTCTGAATTGCGCGACGCCGTTCGAGGCGAAGCCCTTGAGGGCGAAGGCAACCGTCTGTGGGCTCAGGTGACGGGCGGCAAGACGAAGCTCAACGGCCTTTCCTCCGGCGCTCAGTCCATTCATGTCGACACCGATGCCTACGGCCTCGTGGTGGGCGGTGACGTCGCACTCTCGAACGGCGTCCTCGGCGCAGCCTTCACGGCTGGCACCGGCGACAGCGAAAACGACGACGTGGGCGTCAAGGACGATTTCGACTTCTACGGTCTCTCTGTCTACGGCAAGACCTCTGTGGGCGGCATCGACCTTCTCGCCGACGGTTCGATGACCTTCGTGAAGTCTGATCTCACGATGGGCGGTGTAGCCGACGTCGACACCGACACGACGACCGCCGTCTACTCGCTCGGCGTGCAGGCTCAGCGCACTTGGGACTACGTCGTTGCAATCACGCCCTTCGTCGGCATGGACATCTACCATGTCCGCGGTGACGGCTACGACAACGGTCACGGCGCTCAGGTTGACGACGCCCATGCGACCGCCGTCGAATTCCCGATCGGCGCAACGATCGCCAAGGCATTCGAGACGAACGGCTTCAAGCTGAGCCCGAACTTCTCGTTCGCCGTGGTTCCGACCGTGGGCGATCGCGACATCGACAGCAAGGTGCGTTTCGCAGGTGCTGAAAGCACCTACAACTTCACCTTCGCCGACGATGTCAAGGTCCGCACGAACCTTGGATTTGCCGCCGAGAAGGACAACTTCCGCTTCGGCCTCAATGCCGGCTATGACTGGGGCAACGAAGAGCGTTCGGCCACGAAGCTCATGCTCAATGCGCAGTATCGATTCTGATTGACTGCGTTGTGCAACAGGCTTGCTCGTTGACGTGAGCTTGTTGCATCAAGACAAAACCGCTCGGCGAGGGTGACCAGCCGGGCGGTTTTGCATGGGCATCTTCTAGCTATCCTGGGCCACGACCTTTCGTTCGACGCCGTCCTCGGTCAAGCGGAAACGCTGTCATTGGGCATCTTCTTCCATCTTGAGGGCATGCGCAGCCTTGACGAAATCTTCAACCGAGACAACGCGCCAGATGCCCTCGACAAGATCGAGCGCTTCGCGAACAAGGTCGAGATTACGCTGGCCGTTCTCGGTCACCTCCGGCTCCTTGGCAAGGAGATGCATGGCTTCGCGAAGTCGGGTGGCGATGGCTTCGCCGTTCTCGACATGCTTGCAAAGCGATTCGCCAAAGCGCAGGACCGAGTAGAGCTCGCAGCGATCCTGCCAGTCGTCGGATCCCATGTACATGCGCAGAAGCGCCGCGTCGTGCTTTTGCTTCAAGGCTTGGATGCGGGATTCCGGGACTTCCAGCTTGTGAATCAATCCGACGGGAATGCGACCCGTCGTAGGGCGGTATTTCTTGTTCTTGCGGGGAGATTTGGACTTGGGCATGGCTTTGAAGGCGCGGGCGTTGGATTGAGCTTGCAGGATGGATGAGGGACGCATTGAGCGGCATGCTCCGCTAGAATGCGAACTGCGGAGTGAGCGTTGCAAGCTCGCCTGCCTCCACGTTGGATTGGGTCAGAAAGAATTGGCGGCGATGGTCGTCATGGCCGCGTGCAATTGTGCCGCGGCCAATATGCGAAAAGCCCAACCGCGCCAACGGTATGGGCTTTTTGCTCTTTTGGGAGGTAAGGCGATGAACGGTAAGAAAGTCTCGCCAAACTCCGCAGAGATAGTAGCACAACTCGACGCCAGTCGAAAAGGGGTCAAGGCGCAAATTTGCCTTCGATTCCGATTCGCTTCGGCTGTCTTGACGCTACTCATTTCAGCGGTAATCAAGCTACTCGGTTGATCTGAGCGCGACTGATGTCGCACAGCTTGAGGAGGGCGTCCCGCAAGGGGCGTCCTCTGCCGCCTTTTCCGAGGGACGCCTCTCGTCACCCTCCAAAATGTACTAGAATTTCAGAGTTGCACATGATCATCAACTCCTTTGAAGCGGCCCGCTCAGTGAATACCAGCACACTGATTGGGCCGTTTTGCTTTTTCAGGTTAACGAGGGATGTTCCCACGACTGCGGCAAGCAAACGAATCCGCAATTGCAATAGCAAAACCTGAAGCGCGGGCATATTCTCCCATGTTTTGGAAGAACACGCCCGCTTTGTTTTTGGGGCGTTAGAAGTCGACGCGCATCGTCAGCTCAACCGCATGATTCTGCCGTCCGGCATCGCCCGCAGAGAGGCTGTAGCTCATGCCGAGGTTGAGATCCTTGTAGGTCGACATGTAGCCCACCTTGAGGTCGCCCACGAACTTCCCGGCCACGTCGTATTGAAGCTCCTCTGTCTTCAGACAGGGGAGCTTCAAGGAAAGGGTGGTGTCGGGTGCTTCGTCGGCAGCGAAGGCGGGGGTGGAAAGCATGGCTACGGCGGTCAGAATGGCCGATGCGATGCGGGTGCGCTCGAAAGTTGTAGGCATGAGTGGGGCCTCGGAGGTTAAGAATATGGAGGCCCCAAGGTATCAGTGCACCTGATGGAGTCCGAGGGGGGGGGGGATTCGGCAAAAAAGCGCCAAGGAAGCTCTTCAAATCCGGGGCGCTCTCGATTCGCCCGAATTTGCCGAAACTGCTGAGGTTTTGATTGAGCGCGTTGCCAAACTGGTTCCCGATGGGTCATTGCGACCTTTACTTGGAACCGAAACAACATGTCAACGCCTGAATTACGCGAACCCACCTTCGATCCGAACGCGCAGCCTGTTTCTCAGGAAAGCGCGGCCCCTTCACCTTCTGTGCCGGAGGAAACCAAGAAAACCGAAGGATTGCTCAGTGCATTGGGCACGACGGCGCTCGTCTCGATTCTTCTCTCCTGGGCGGTGATGGTCGCCTATTTCTCCTACTTCCCGCCCGTCTCCAAGCCGGAGCATCCCAAGATCGTGGCGGTGGACATGATGATGGTCGGCGTGACGATTGCTCAAATGACGAACTTTGACGAGGAGAAGACGGGGCCGCTCTTCGAGACGGTGCACCAAAAGCTCGCGCAACTGCGCGATGAAGGCATCATCGTGCTCGATGCCGGCACGGCTGTGGCACTTCCGCCCGAACTCGTCATCGAGCCGCAGGACTTGATCCCGAACGTTCCCGAGGACGTGATCAAGCGCAATCAAGAAGCCATGAAGATGAAGACGCAAACGAAGATGAACATGGTCACAGTGCCCGACATGGAATCGACTGGACCATGATCTGCGAACGTTTGCGCATGCCCTTTGACCTTCACTTCACCATGCCTCCCAAAAACTGGTGGGTGAAGGTTTTCGCCATCAGTGCGCTTCTCTTCCTTGCGGGGTGGTTGTTTTCATTTCGCTTTTCCATCGGCATCAATTCGCAGGTGATGGGCTGCATTCGCGGGACAGTCTTCATTGTCGACCATCAGGACAAGACGCCCGTGGTGGGTGAGGTCTTTGCGTACCGTGCGATGCAGGCCGAGCCCGTGTACGCGAACGGGACGCTGATGGCGAAGTTTCTGGCGGCTGGGCCGGGCGACACGGTTGAAGTGACGCCCGACTTTCGCATTCTCGTCAATGGCCGGCAGTTTGCCCGCGGCCTTCCGCACTTGAAGGCGCTCGACGATGAAGCCGTCAAGCGCTATGTCGGTCGCAGAGTGCTGCAAGCCGACGAGTTTTGGATGTTGGGCACGATGCCTATGTCCTTTGATTCACGTTATTGGGGTCCGATCAACGGCAGTCAGATCGTGGGGCGTGCCCATGTGCTTTTTTGAGGAAGAATAATGTTTCGCAAGCGTCATGTCTGGCTTTGCGCGTGTCTCTCGGCGGTGTTTTCTACAGCCTTCTCGCGATGCGCTGAGTCCCCCTCTACAACTAACTCAGAAACCGCCGGATGCCGAAGGCATGTCCGAACGCTCAGCACTGATTGAGCACTGCGGTGTGGGAGGGAGTGTCCGCAAGGACACTCTCTACCCGATCATGGTGCGTCCCGCATGGGCGATCTCTACAGGGTGAAAGTCCCGAAGGCAGGG
>ENA-ORTY01001177-ORTY01001177.1-human-gut-metagenome-genome-assembly--contig:-NODE-1177-length-30653-cov-9.351755_pt1 | contig 30653 bp, 24 predicted proteins | sample MGYA00241917_ERZ509198 | MGnify/ENA primary metagenome ERZ509198 (study PRJEB26280, sample SAMEA2338857) | human gut metagenome | biome: human gut; feature: human-associated habitat; material: faeces...
CTTTCTCATGTTTGGCGGGTCCCAAGTTCAAAAGTCTTATCGTGCAAGCACGAACGACTTTTTGACCTTTTGACCCTGATATCATATTATGCAACTGAAGGAGATGGATTTATGAGAAACAAAGAGCTTTTCAGAGGCAGGAGAAAAGCTGGCAGGCTTGTTGGCCTTGTTTTGACTCTTGCACTTGCAGTCAGTCTTCTGAGCGGCTGCGGACAAAATAAAGAACGTCTGACGTTCGGTACCGGCGGTACGGCGGGAACGTATTATTCCTACGGTGGTGTGCTGGCCCAGTATATTACCAATAATACAAATGTAAAGGTTACAGCAGTTTCTACAGGTGGTTCCAAAGCGAACCTGCAGTCAGTACAGGACGGAGATTTCCAGCTTGGATTTGTCCAGTCAGATGTAATGGCCTATGCATGGGACGGCGTAAGAGCATTTGAACAGGACGGTGCAACCCATGATTTCAGGACTCTGGGCGGCCTGTATGCAGAGACTGTCCAGCTGTTTACCATGGATCCTGACATTAAGACAGTGGAAGATCTGAAGGGCAAGAGTGTATCTATCGGTGCGGCAAATTCCGGCGTATATTTCAATGCGTTGGATGTTTTAAATGCAGGCGGCATTACCCTGGATGATATCCATCCCCAGTATTTGTCTTTTGAGGACAGCAAGGAATCTTTGAAGGATGGAAAAATTGATGCTGCATTTATTGTTGCAGGTGCACCTACAACAGCTATCACAGAGCTTGCAACTACCAATGGTGTCTATATGATCAATATTGACGGCGCGATCAGGGATTCAATTTTGAGTGACTGTCCATATTATACATCCTATCAGATTCCGGCAGGAACCTATCCGGGACAGGATGAACCGGTAGAGACAATCACCGTTAAGGCAACAATTGTTGTATCTGAGAATCTGGACGATGATACAGTGTACGATATGACGGCTGCTATTTTTGACCATGCAGATGAGATTGCATCCGAGAATGCAAAGGGAGAGGAGCTTTCCCTGGAGAATGCCACTACAGGTATGACGATACCGTTCCATGAAGGTGCTGCACGTTACTATGCAGAGCATGGAATTACAGTTGACACGAAAGGGGAATAACCGGTATGAAAGAATATAACAGTAAAAAAGTAAATACATCTCCGGTGGGACAGTCAGAGTCTGAGGGAGCTGATGTAGATGCGGTTATGAAAAAGTATGACCGTGAGTCTAATATCCGTATATGGACAGGAAAATATAAGATTGCTATCCGCGGAATTCTCATCGCCTTCTCACTGTGGTGTATTTATGTAACACTTTTTGCAACCTTCCTGGAGGAAATCCGACTGACTTCTTTCCTGGGACTGATCGTTCTGATCGGGTTTCTGACTTATCCTGCAAAGAAGTGTGACATCAGAGAGAATTATATGCCGATAAGCGATATTATTTTTATGTTGCTTGGCACAGGTGCTTTTTTGTATTTCACCTTTAACGCAAATAAGATTATCAATCAGGGTACCAGATTTGAAATCTATCAGATTATCATCGGCATTATTGGCATTCTGGCACTTGTTGAGCTTACCAGACGTTGTGTTGGTTTGCCAATCCTGATTGTAGCCGGCTTTTTCCTGATCTATGCGCTGGCTGTAGGACTTACAAACCCGGCGTTTTTTGGCAGGGTGAAATTTCTGGTGCGTAACCTTTTCTATACAAAAGAAGGTATTTTTTCCACACCAGTAAATGTATGCTCCAAGTATATTGTAGTGTTTATTATTTTTGGGGCATTCCTGGAGAGAACAGGAATTTCCAATTTCTTTATCCAGCTTGCGAACTGTGTGGCCGGAAAATATGCAGGTGGCCCTGCGAAGGTAGCAGTTATCAGTTCTGCTCTTTGTGGAATGGTTTCAGGTTCTTCTGTAGGTAATACAGTTACCACAGGTTCTGTTACTATCCCTATGATGAAAGAGACCGGATACAAGCCGGAGTTTGCAGGTGCAGTAGAAGCGGCTTCTTCTACAGGCGGACAGATCATGCCGCCGATTATGGGCGCTGCTGCATTCCTTATGGCTGATTTTATAGGAGTACCCTATTCACAGATCATCGTCAGGGCAATCCTGCCGGCATTGCTGTATTTTACTGGAATCTTTATCGCAGTTCATCTGGAAGCTAAGAAACTGGGGCTCTCCGGTATTCCGAAAGAAGAACTTCCTGTATTTAAGATCCTGATTCGTAAGATTTATTTGTTATTACCGTTGATCATGCTAGTTATCTGGGTATCAGGAAACTATATGACAATGCAGAAAGCCGCAAGTTATGCAATCGTTCTTTCTATTATAGTAAGTCTGTTTGATAAAGAGAACAGAATCAGTGTTACAAAATGTTTTGATGCCTTGGAAGCAGGTGGAAGAGGTGTTATTTCTGTAGCTGTAGCCTGTGGTGTTGCAGGTATTATTTCCGGTTCCATTACTATGACAGGTCTTGCAAATGACCTGATCAACGGAATCATCAGTGTTGCAAACGGAAAGTTAATCATTGCGCTTCTTTTGACAATGCTTTGCTGTATTGTTCTTGGTATGGGTGTTCCGACTACTGCAAACTACTGTATCATGGCAGCAACCTGTGCACCGATTCTGGTACGTATGGGAGTGCCGATTATGGCAGCTCACTTCTTTGTATTTTACTTCGGCATTGTAGCAGATATTACACCGCCGGTAGCACTTGCTGCTTATGCAGGTTCTGCAATCGCAAAATCGAACCCAATGAAGACTGCATTTACAGCTTCGAAATTGGCTATCGCGGTATTCATTGTGCCGTATGTATTCTGCTTCAATCCGTCCATGCTTCTGATCGATACCACTGCTGTCAGTGTAGTTCAGATTTTTATCACTTCACTAATCGGCGTATTTGGTCTGTCAGCATCACTGGAAGGTTTTCTGTTTGTGAAGATGCCTGCAATTGTCCGCGTTATGTTGGCTGTAGGAGGACTGATGCTTATCAATCCAACGCTTATGACGGATATTTTGGGACTGCTTCTGATCGTTGCCGGATGTGCATGGCAGAAAATGCAGCAGAATAAAACGAAGGTAGTGGTCTGACAGATAAAGTCCTGATTGTTTGTTCTGCAGTGGGCTGGAAGGATAGTTTCGTAAGATAGGGGGAAATATGCATAAAAAAATATCAATTGAACAGTCAAAAATATCAGACGGCATTAATTTTGTTGAGAATGGTCTTACAGAATTAAAAATTGCAAAAAAGCAAAGAATCAAGACAATGCTTGTGGCAGAGGAAGCGCTGGTTAAACTGACTGAACACGCAGAGAGTCAAGATGATCAGATTGGTATCAGTTTAAATAAAAATCTGAACAGGATTTATGTCAATATGACTCTCAGGGGACAGGAATTTCAACTGATACAGGGATATACAGTTGAGGAGGTACTGAACCGGGAGAATGATGATCAGCAGTCTTCGCAGGAAGAAGAGGGAATGATCAGAGATATCCTTCTGAGATCTAATAAAGACCAGCTGCGCTATAAGAATAAGAATCATACAAATATGGTGGAGATCATGGTACAGAAAAATCCACATGCAATGGCAATACAGACAATGTTTGCCCTGGCAGCAGCCATTGTGGTGGGAATGCTTATGAAGACCTTTGTACCTGATATAGTTAATACTGCATTAAATGATAATATCTTTTCATCTATCAGTACCATGTTTCTGAATGCATTAAAAATGATCGTAGGTCCTGTGGTATTCTTTTCCATTGTAAGCAGTATTTCTCAGTTTGGAGATCTGAAGGAGGTTGGCAGGATCGGTGGTAAGATTATGGGATTTTATATGCTTACGACTGTATTGGCTATTCTTTCCTCAACTGGTATTTTTTATGTTTTTCAGCCCGGAGATCCGAGGCTTGCATCAAAGCTGACTGCAGATGTGTCAGCAATTGCATCTTCGGATGTCAGTATCTCTATTAAGGATACTATTGTTAATATTATTCCTTCGAATTTTGTGAAACCTTTTCTGGAATCCAATATGCTGCAGCTGATTTTTCTTGCAATTCTGATCGGGATCGCACTTGGAAAGATCGGAGATTATTCCAAAATATTGAAGGATATATTTGAAGCCTGTAATTCACTTTTCCTGAAGATTACGGTTATTCTGGTTCAGTTTATACCGATTGCAACATTTGCATCTGTTTTAACAGTTATATTAAAGACAGGACCGGATGTATTACTGTCAATGCTGGCAATGTTGGGAACTTTTACAGTTGGTATTATTGTAATGCTGGGAATTTACTGTCTGCTGATCCTTTTGATCGGACATCTGACTCCTGTACCATTTATAAAGAAATACAGCCCTACTATGCTGCAGGTGTTTGGACTGGCATCCAGTAATGCTGCGATCATAGTAAATATGGATGCCTGTGAACATAAGCTTGGCATTCCAAAGAAAATCTATTCTCTGTCAATTCCTTTAGGTGCAACAGTGAATATGGATGGAACCTGTATATATCTTGTAATATTCGGCATGACACTGGCAAGGATCTTTGGTGTGGAGATCAGTGGAGGAATGCTGTTGTCCATGTTTTTCTCTGTTCTGGTCCTGTCGGTGGGAGCGCCGGGAGTGCCGGGAGCAGGGCTTGTGTGTCTGTCAGTATTGCTGACTCAGATGCAGGTGCCTTTGGCTGGAATTGGTCTGGTCATGGGAATGGATTCGCTTCTGGGTATGATGCGTGCCATGAGCAATAGTCTTGGTGATGTGGCAGCATCCCTGATCGTTGCAAAATCAGAGAAAATACTGGATATGGAAAAATATATGGAGCGCAGCAGAGAAGAAGAATAGCAGAAGAAAACAGAAAAAGAGTATAAAAAAATACAGCTGACAATCGGTATAATATATGCCGGCTGCCAGCTGATTTTTTATGTTATAGGAAATTACTCCGTCTTGTTAGAAATCCAGTTCCTTGAGATAACGTCCCAGTGCATCCTGCCAGGTGGGGAGTGGTGTGAAACCATTGGCTGTCAGTTTGCTCTTATCCAGGCGGCTGTTAAACGGTCTGGCTGCTTTGGAAGCGCCATACTCTGCAGTTGTGACGGAGTTGACTGTCATGTTTTCCGGGAGATATTCCGGGTGTCCCATGGCAGCGGCCTGACGGAAGATTTCTTTTGTGAAATCATACCAGCTGATATATCCGCCCTCATTGGTTGCATGATAATAACCGTATTTTTCAGTTTCAATCATATCTACCAGAAGTCTTGCCAGGTCATAGGTATAAGTAGGTGTACCGATCTGGTCATTGACTACGGAGAGAGTATCATGAGTTTTTCCGAGGTTGATCATGGTTTTGATAAAGTTCTTGCCGTTTTTGCCGAATACCCATGCAATACGGACGATAAAGAACTTATCAACTGTGCCGGATACGGCAAGTTCACCGTCCAGCTTTGTCTGTCCATAGACATTTAATGGTTTATAGTCTTTGCAGTCCGGCTCCCATGGAGTGGTTCCCTGACCATCGAACACATAGTCAGTGGACAGATACAGCATCTTGATGTCAAGCTCTTTGCACACATCAGCAATATTCTGGGTTCCGGTTACATTTACCAGACGGACTTTCGGCTGATTTTCTTCATCCTCGGCAGCATCTACAGCTGTCCATGCAGCACAGTGGATCACAGCGTCAACATTTGCTTCTTTGATGACTTTTTCTACAGAAGTCTTGTCAGTGATATCCATCTGCACATAAGGCATTGTGGTAACTGCAGTGCCGTCTGCGATTCCGCTGTAGGAAGGAGCAATGTCGCTTCCCACACCTTCATAGCCGCGTCTCGCAAGTTCGTTCATAACATCATGTCCAAGCTGACCGCCTACACCTGTTACAAATATTCTCATAAATTATGCCTCCCCGCGGTTTGCGTACATTTTTTCGTAGTAGTTCTGGTATTCGCCGGAGATGATAGTTTCCCACCATTCTTTGTTATCCAGATACCATTTGATGGTCTTCTTGATACCGTCTGCAAATTTTGTTTCCGGTAACCAGCCGAGTTCGTTGTGAATCTTGGTCGGGTCAATGGCATAGCGCATATCATGACCTTTACGGTCTGCCACATATGTGATCAGACTTTCCGGTTTGCCAAGCTCTTTACAGATGATCTTAACAATATCAATGTTTGTCATTTCGTTGTGACCACCTACATTGTAAACTTCGCCTACACGTCCTTTGTGGATGATCAGGTCGATCGCGCGGCAGTGATCCTCTACATACAGCCAGTCACGTACATTTTCACCCTTTCCGTAAACAGGAAGTGGTTTGTCATTTAATGCGTTGGCGATCATTAACGGAATCAGTTTCTCCGGGAAATGATATGGTCCGTAGTTATTGGAGCAGCGGCTGATAGATACAGGCAGTCCGTAGGTTCTGTGGTAAGCCAGTACCAGAAGGTCTGCAGAAGCCTTGGAAGAGCTGTAAGGGCTGCTTGTGTGGATCGGAGTTTCCTCTGTGAAGAACAGGTCAGGTCTGTCTAATGGAAGATCTCCGTAAACTTCATCAGTGGATACCTGATGATAACGCTTGATACCGTATTTGCGGCATGCATCCATAAGAACAGCAGTACCGATGATATTTGTGGTAAGGAAAACTTCCGGGTTTTCGATGGAGCGGTCAACGTGACTCTCTGCTGCGAAGTTTACAACCATATCAGGGTGTTCTTCTTCAAAGAGTTTGTAAACTGCTTCGCGGTCTGTGATGCTTTCTTTTACGAAACGGAAATTTGGGTTGTCCATGACAGGTGCAAGAGTGGAAAGATTTCCTGCATAGGTCAGACAGTCCAGACAGATGATGCGGTAATCCGGGTATTTTTTTAACATGTGAAAAATAAAGTTACTTCCGATAAATCCGGCACCGCCGGTTACGATAATGTTCATTAAAATTCTCCTTTGATTTTGAAATTATAATTACATCTTCTGCTGTAATCTGTCAGAAACAGAACTGCTGACAGATTACGGAAAGAAAGGATTACGGGCAAATAGTTCAATTTCTGTTTAACTGAAAAAATACGGCAAAATCAGAAAACAGATTTTGAATCAGTGAAGTACGTCTAAATATTTACCATCCAGAACGTCTTTTAAATACTGGCCATACTGATTTTTTTTCAGTACCTCATAAACCTTCAGGACATCCTCTTTAGTGATCCAGCCGTTAAGATATGCAATCTCTTCCAGACATCCGATTTTACGGTGCTGGTGGCTTTCCATTGTTTTTACGAAATTGGTAGCTTCTACAAGACTTTCATGTGTGCCGGTATCCAGCCATGTGAATCCCTGTCCGAGAAGCTCTACGTTTAATTCGCCCTTTTCCAGATAGATGCGGTTCAGGTCTGTGATCTCAAGTTCGCCTCTGGCGCTTGGTTTCAGATTTTTTGCATACTCTACGACGCGATTGTCATAGAAGTATAAACCTGTGACACAGTAGTTGCTCTTCGGATGCTCCGGTTTCTCTTCAATTGAGATAGCCTTGCCTTCATGGTCAAATTCTACAATACCGAATCTCTCCGGATCATCTACATAGTATCCGAAAACAGTAGCACCTTCGCCGGATTCTGCGTTCTTTACAGCAGCTTTCAGTCTTTTCTTCAGTCCATGTCCTGCGAAGATATTATCGCCGAGAACCATGGCAACTGTATCATCACCGATAAATTCCTCGCCGATGATAAATGCCTGAGCAAGTCCGTCAGGGCTTGGCTGTACGGCGTAAGTAAGGTGTACGCCAAACTGATGTCCGTCACCAAGAAGTTCCTCGAAACGGGGAGTATCCTGCGGCGTAGAGATGATCAGGATATCGCGGATTCCTGCGTTCATCAGTACAGACATGGGATAGTAGATCATTGGTTTATCATAGATTGGCAGAAGCTGTTTGGATGTTACCATTGTAAGCGGATAAAGGCGTGTGCCAGAACCGCCGGCTAAAATAATACCTTTCATGTGTATTCTCCTTTTTCATTTGTCAGTGCAGTGAAAAATTGATGACTCTTTTAAACATATAATGTAGTCAATCGGATATTCGCAATCCGCTTTCGCTACTTGCTCATAACCAATAAGTCACTGTACTTATCGAGTTCAATATAGTGTCAGTTTGCCGGAAATCTATTTCCCAGCGTTGGTAATTGTATTATAAAAGGTGACCTTAGGTCACCTTCAAGTACTTTTTACAAAAAAGTTAAAATTTGGTTATTTTTCACAAAGAAAAATACCGGCATCTTTTGTGATAAAGAAGCCATCTTTTGTTTTTCGTGATACAAATCCTCGAAAATCTGTATATTTGTCCAGAAGATATTGGTTCTGATTTCCATGGCAGGACAGAATGTAGGAAATCAGTGGCTCTGCATCCGGGACAAGAAGGGAGTCATTATAGGATTCCCAGGAAATATCAGAAAAATACGGTGCAAGGATATCGGCACCGTTTTCTCTGCCGAAACGTTCATAAAGTCTGTCTGCGGAAAGAACGATCCTGTTATCGAAATCCTGGACCAGCTGACTGACTTCCTGCATATGATGACTGCCATAAGTGCTGCAGATTAGTTTTCCACCGGGAACGAGCACACGCTGGATTTCATTACACACAGCAGGAATGTCTTCACAGTAAAAGAGAACATGATTGGCAATCACCAGGTCAAAATTACAGCCTTTATGTGGAATTTTCGCACAGTCAAAAACTTCGAAAGAAAAACGTTTGTCTTTTCGCCCGAGTGCACGTCTGGCATCACGGATCATTCCGGAGGAAAGATCAGAGAGGGTAATGGAAATATCCTGTGGAAGAAACTGGATGTTTTGTGTCCAAAGTGCACCGTCACCACATCCAAGCTCAAGAATACGCATGCCTGGATGAATTTGGCATTGTTTATAGATCCATGGAAACCATCCCTGCTTATTTTGGGAGTAGAGACTGTGCAGGTTGATTCTGGAAGAGATATTGGAAGCATTCTGGTATTGATTCTTCATGCTTTTTTCCATACCGGTGAGGTGAATCAGGTCAAGCATCTGATTCCAGTCTATCGCGTGCTGTGAACGGATTGCTTCGGTTGTATCCTGAATGGCTTTTTCTACCAGCTGCATCTGCTCGATGCGGTCGCGGACGAGTTTCAGCTGAATATTCAGGGAGTTTTCCATGAAATGGTAATCAGAATCATCAATAGTCATTTCACGGATATCGTCAAGGGAAAAGCCAAGATATTTCAGAAGCAGAATCTGGGAAAGTCTTGCGAAATCTTCGTCTGTGTAAAAACGAGCGCCGGATTCTGTCACATAGGATGGTTTTAGAATATTTTGTTTATCATAGTAGCGAATGGTACGTAGTGTTACATGTGCCATGCGCGCAAATTCTCCGGAGGAGTAATAGCCATCTTTTTTCACGAAATAACCTTCTTTAAATAGTATTGTTCAAAAATAAACTGGATTACAGGAAAAGGATCACATTAGTTGAATTTTTTGCCTGTTGCCAGAAGTATAACATAGTTTACTGACAGGTTACAAGTAGCAGGTAAGAGGAGAAAATGTTGAAATATTGATATTTTTGAAAGATAGTAAAGCTTGTCTTTTCGTGGTGATTGTGCTATGGTAAATAAAAATCAAGTCAAAGATATCGATATACTTGTGGATTTTTTATACAAATCACAATATGGCAGTTCTGCCATAGCTTTTCCAAAATACAATAAATAAAAAGAAAACAATATCAAAGGTGCAGGAACAGGAGGAGCCTGATGATTAATTTATTCGATTTTACTTACTGCGGCGATTATAACCGGCAGATTCAGAATCTTGCAAGGATGGTGCCGGAGAAGTGGAGCTTTTCGGATACAGATGATAACGGAATCCTGAAAGGATACCTGGAACATACATTTAAACGCCTTTACGAAGAAAATAAGGTGTGTGAGAGAAAGAATTATGCAATATTCAATACAGGACTCTTTAATTACTATTATCAGCCGATTTATGCGTACTTTATTCCCAATCTGGTGCCGGACAGGCAGTTGTGGTTTCTGGATGGCTTTTACACAGAATATTATTTATTAAAAGAAGGAATCACCAACCTGCCACCAAAGGCATGTTATGTGGAAAATCCCGCTGATCTTGTATTTGACACGAAGCTTCCGGTGATTCCGCAGTATGAGCACATTTTTGGAGATGAGGAGAATGCATCACGTCTGCCAAAAGAGGTCAGGGACAGCAGTATGAGGCTGCAGCTGTTTGATGGTGCACTAAAACAGACCAGAAGAATGCTGGAGGCAGATTATAAGACTGCAATTCCACAGTACTATAATCACTCGATTCAGCTATTGATCCCAATCTGCCTGAGGCATCCGGGAAAACCTGATCTGGCGCTTGCATGTATGAAAACACCGGATGGAAGTAAATATCTGGGGCGAACTTGCCTGACATTGCGTATGGCATATCATAACGCGAGACTTCTTGCCAGAGTAGACAGAAGCTGGCTGATGTCTTCGCCCTCGGCCTGAAGATTGACATGTCTTGAAAGCTTTGCTATATTTAAAAACCAGCTATTGAGATATTTTTACGAATTTTGGTTTGTAATTGGAAGTACGATTCAATGGAATACAAGCCAATCTCTACTTGTGGTTTACTGTTTTTTGCAATTGAAACAGGGTACTTACTTGATTTGGTTAAATCATTATATAAAAATTACTACAGATAAGGAATGGTGGGAAATGAGAAATAAAAGTCTGGATGCGGCGAAGGCGGTTGCTGCATGCCTCGTGGTGTTTATTCATGTAAGCTTTCCGGGGCAGGTGGGACAGATCATAAAGGTTCTGGCCAGATGTGCAGTTCCGTTTTTCTTTATGATATCGGGATATTTTTGCTATTATGAAGGGAAGACAGCAGAGGATAAAATACCATCTAAGATTTTGCATATTTTAAAACTTTTTTTCATATCGCTTTTGTTTTATCTTGTCTGGGAATATATTATGAAGTTTCTGTCTGGGGAAGATACAGGAGAATGGCTGAAAGAACTTACGGACAGTAGTCATCTGAAAGAATTTGCTTTATATAACAGTACTTCTGTAGTGAGAGCTCATTTGTGGTTTTTGCCGGCGCTGATTTATTGCTATGCAGTTGATTTCTTTGTTGAAAAATGGAAACTTAGGAAAGCTGCATATTGTTGTATACCTGTATTGCTGGCAATGCTTTTGTGGCGGGCGGAATTTTGCAGATTTTTCGGGGGATTTTATCATACGATGGAATACAGAAACTTTCTGTTTACAGGATTTGGTTTCTATCTGACAGGACAGATGATTCATGAATATCAGGATAAGATGTATCAATGCTTTGTTCAAAAGCATACAGAAAGACATATAAAATGGCTGCTTATTGTTGGTATGGCAGCAGGGGCAGCGCTTAGTATTCTGGAATATTCTTTTCAGAATGCGAGAGAAATTTATCTGGGAAATTGTATCGCGGTCATCTGCCTGTTTTTATGGCTTGTCTTATATGGCAAAGAAAAGAAAATTTCACCGATACTGGCGGAAATAGGGCGAAAGTACGCATTTTTGATTTATCTGCTTCATCCGGCGGTTGCTGATGTAATGAAAAAGATTTCGCATCATGTGGGAATTGACAGCAGTTTATGCTATTTATGGCTGCGTCCGCTTTTGGTGTATGGGATTACTCTGGGGATGATACAGGGCGTTTTTACGTTAAATATGCGTTTAAAAAACTGTTCACGAAGATAGAAATATGTTATAGTAATCAGTAATTCGGCACACTGGTTACAGTAAATGCAGTAATGAAATTTGCAGAATGCACAAAGGAGAAAAAATGGCAGAACAAGATCAGGACACAAGACAGAGGGAGAAGAGAGTGAATCAGACAGAGCAGCATGATGAGAGTGTACTCAATCCGGAGATCAAGGATGAGCTGGATCTGTCGAAGAAGGAAAGACGCCTGATTGAAAAAGAAAAGTTAAAAGGAATGGGAATGAAAAAGAAGCTGGAATATATCTGGATGTATTATAAACCAGCTATCTTTGGAGTGATCATAGCAATTGCACTTATCTTTGGCGTGAAAGATTTTTACGAACAGTCCAAGATAAAAACAGTCATGTCCATTTCAGTGGTAAATTCAACAGTAAGTGATACCGATGAGTTCGAACAGGAAATCAAGGAAGCACTTGGTTATGGCGATGATAAGTACAGCAAAGTAGAAATAGGAGTCAACCTTACTACGGATGCTGATCCGTCAGAGTTCAATTATACTGCGCAGATGGCTTATGTGACACAGGTTCAGGCAGGAACGATCGATATTATGGTCATGCCGGAGGAACTTTATCAGACTTTAAATGAAAACCAGGTATTTGTGGATCTGAAGGAACTGCTGGGCGCAGATAATTTTGAAGCATTTGGGTCGCAGACAGATACTACACATATTTCAATCACAGACAGTGAGCTTGCAGAGAAACTGGGTGTATCTTATGAACCGATGTGTATTGTAGTGCCATATTCAGCACCTGATCAGGAGAATGTTGTAAAATGGCTGGAAACACTTAATCCGGCTAAAAATTAAAAATATAAGAGATACTTGACAGATATCAGGAATCTATGGTATGTTTATCACGCCAAAATTGGTGTGGACTTTTTAGTCTTATGATAAACATAAACTTTTTTCGCCACACAATTATCATACATTAACTGTAATGATAATTGTGTGGTATTTTTTTGCGGTAATTACGGCAATAATGCAAAACTACGGGTTGTTGTAAGCGGTAGCAGATATTTTTAAAGAAAGGGGAAAAGAATGAACAATACTTTTATGAAAGAAAAACCGGTACTGCCACTGTTGGCATCTATGGCCCTGCCGATGGTACTGTCCATGCTGGTAAATTCACTGTACAACATTGTAGACAGTTTTTTTGTTGCAAAAATCAGTGAAGAGGCCATGACGGCATTGTCTCTGGTGTATCCGGTACAGAATTTTATCAATGCGATTGCGATTGGTTTCGGTGTTGGAATCAATGCACAGATATCCTTCCACCTGGGGGCAAAGAATTTAAGGAATGCAAATACGGCTGCCACGCATGGTATGCTTTTTAATATTATCCATGGCATAGTGATCACCGCGTTATGTATTCCGTTTATGCCGGTATTCCTTAAAATGTTTACAAAAGAACAGGAGGTCATTACGCTTGGAACACAGTATTCCACTATTGCCTTTGCATTTTCGGTAGTGATTATGGTCAGTCTGTCTTTTGAAAAAATTTTCCAGGCAGTAGGAAGAATGAAAATCACAATGATCAGCCTTCTGGTAGGATGTATTTCCAATATTATCCTGGATCCACTTCTTATCTTTGGCGTAGGATTTTTTCCGAAAATGGGAATTAAGGGTGCAGCACTTGCAACAGGGCTTGGTCAGGTGTTTACAGTTATTGTATATCTGATTGCATATGCGAAATGCAGTCTTCCTGTAGAAGTCAGCAGAAAATATCTGAAATTGAACAGGAATCTGGATGCCAAGTTATATATGGTCGGAGTTCCTGCGATACTGAATATTGCACTTCCATCCGTGCTGATTTCTTTCCTGAATCAGATCTTGTCCGCTTTCTCAGAAAGTTATGTAGTAGTGCTGGGAATCTATTATAAATTACAGACATTTCTGTATCTGCCGGCAAGTGGTATCGTGCAGGGAATGCGTCCTCTGATGGGATATAATTACGGAGCCGGAGAGACAAAGAGAGTAAAGAAAATATTCGGACTTTCTCTTTGCCTGAATGGAATGATCATGCTGGCGGGAACGATTATCTGCTTCGTAGCCTCAGGACCATTGATGGGATTGTTTACTGAGAATCCGGAAACAGTGAGACTGGGAACAGCAGCACTGAGAATCATCAGTATCGGATTTATTCCATCTGCAGTTTCGGTTACCGCTTCCGGTGCATTGGAAGGACTGGGAAAAGGTACCCAGTCACTGGTGATTTCTTTATTAAGATATATTATCATGATCATTCCGGCAGCTTATGTGCTGTGCTTCTTTGCAGGAGCAGGAGTTGTGTGGAATGCGTTCTGGATCTGTGAGCTTGCAACAGCAGCAGTAGTATGTATCGGTATTAAATACTATTGGAACTGACTTCTGAAATAAATCAGACTGTCTGGCAGCGCTTTTGCAGGTGACGGTTGATCAGGAGCAAAAATACAACCGTAGAGAGAACGGAGCAGACTCCGTCAGCTACAGGTTCCGCAAAAAATGCAGCTTTTGCGTCAAAGAAAACAGGCAGGATGGCAGCACTGAGAACGAAGAGTGATTTTCTGGTTACGGAGAGTGCAAGTCCTGTTTTAGGACGATCTAGGGCAGTCAGACCGTCTACGAATACATATTGAAAGCTCAGTGGAATGATCATCAGAGTATAAGTATGGATTGCCCAGACAGAGAAACTGATATATTGTGGATCTGATGTAAATAACAGAACAAAGTACCGGGGAACAAGCCGGGAGAGAAGGAACATAATGGTGGTAAAGATAAGCATTACTCCCAGAATGTTCCTTTCTGCATCTTTGACTCTGTCAGCACGTCTGGCACCATAATTATAACTGAGGATTGCCTGTGTACCTCCGCTGATTCCAATCATCGATGAGGTGATCAGAAGCAGGTAACTTTGTGCGATGGTTGCGCAGGTAATAAACATATCTCCCTGAGATTTCCCGCCATATTTTTGAAGAATTGTGTTCAGCAGAATCAGAATGAGACTGTCAGTAGCAAGAATCAGGAAGGGCGAAAATCCCAGGGAAAGAATCCGATTCATGATTTTTGTATCATACTGTCCGAATGTAATCTTCACAGGGACTTTTTTACCAAACAGAAATCTCATGGCAAATATACATGAGAGAATCTGTGAAATCACAGTTGCAACAGCGGCACCTGCGATTCCCATATGAAAGCCAAAGATAAAAACAGGATCCAACAGGATATTACACCCTGCACCGATGAGAACGGTAAACATTCCTACAAGCGGAAAGCCCTGACAGTTGATAAAGTAATTGAGTCCTGTAGCCATCAATGCAAAGAAAGTTCCCACAGTATAAATAGTCAGATATGTATTTGCATATGGAAAAGTAGCTTCGCTTGCACCAAACCACATGAGCAGCTTATCTTTTAGTAAAAGAAAGCTGATAGTCAGCAGAATAGAGAAAATACTGAGCATAAGAAAAGAATTTGCCAGTATCTGTTCTGCTTTTTTTGTATTTTTTTCACCCATTCGGATTCCCATGGTAATGGAACCTCCGATTCCTACCAATGTGCCAAATGAAGTGAGAAGCGTGACAATAGGGCCGCATACCCCTGCACCTGCAAGTGCGAGCGTACCATGACCGGCAATATGACCGATGTACATTCTGTCAATGATGCTGTAAAGTACATTGACAAACTGGGCTGTCATGGAAGGAATGGCAAGCTGAAGCACCAGGGTGCGTATCGGAGCTTTGCCAAGATCTGCTGTTGTATTCATTTTAATTTCCTCATCCGTTTGAAAGGGACTGCTGCATCAATCTTTGCAACAGTCCCTGTTATGAAAGGTCAGATATCCTCTACGATATCTGACCTTCTATTATATATTTTAGTTTCTGATTGTGTAACCGAATTAAGCAAGTTTCCTATCTGACATCAGGCTGCAGCATCTGTATCAGAGCCATCAGATGCATTATCGAAAGTTTCACTGTTTTCTGAAGCTTCTGTGTCGGAACTATCTTCTGTAGCGCTTCCTCCACTGAGAATATAAGTGATGACCTCATCCGGTACTCCTGCTTTTGACAGATTATCCATAATTGAAGTAAAGTCAAGTGTAGCAGCATAAGCATTCATATCATCGTTGTTGTTTGCATCATAAACATCTTTCAGTGAAGCCAGATCCGGAATCTCAACAGCTTCGCCGGCACCGCCTGTAATGCTGAGAGTACCAAGCGTACTGCCTGCGTTTTCTATTGAGAGAGCAACAGAACCGGAATCTTTTTCGGAATTCAGATCCAGAACAAGTGCAAAGTTCTCAAGTATTGAGCTATAGTAATCATCTTCATTGTCTGTATCGGAAGATGGGAAAGTAATCTTATAATTACCATTTAAATTGCCTTCCTTTGCAGAAACTGTATCATAATCTTTTACTTCAATAATGGCTGAAATACTGTCAGCGAGGGAGAGTTCATAAGTTCCGTTTAATTTATCTCCATCAATCTGACCTGAGCCGGACAAAGAGTAAGTGTTGATATCATCTGATGCGATGGTAAGAAGATAACCAAAATCGGAACCATTTTCAGGCATCTGCCAGGTGAGAATTGGTGTTGTGGTGTCACCTTCCTGAATTTCAAGTGCGCGTCCTGCGATTCTGCCGTTTTCATCTACCCAGATTTTAGTGGAGAGGTAAGAATCTTCGGAATCACTGGTGTCAGTGTCTTTCAGGGCGTTAAGACCTTTATCCACAGCAGTAGTGAAACTTTCGTATAGATTTTCGTCACTGGAGAGTTTATCGTTCCAGGTATTGAGAATGCTTTCGATGTCGCTGTCTGATTTGGCTGCTTCCAGGAGTTCAGTTGCGGTTTTGACAGCGTCCGCAGATGAAATCTGTCCTTCATATACGGTACAGTCCTGACTGATATCTCCGGCAGTAAGAGTTTCCTGACTGCTTTCGCCCTCGGTCAGATTATCAAAGAGCATGGAACCGTACTTGTCCAGAAGCGCCTCAATTACAGATGCTTCCGGCAGTGCTGATGACAGATCAGACATCAGGGAAGCTGACAGGCTGATACTGTCTGAATATGCTGAGGCAAAATTATCAGTTGGAATATCAACATCTGTATCATCAGGAGTTAACTCTTCAATATCACTTTCAATATTGGAAGCCTGTTGATCAGCCGCTTCTTTCAGATTTGTTTTAAAATATTTATCGGAGAGTTCTGGAATACGCATGTAGACATCCTGACTTTCCGGATCAAGATAATATTCTAAAGAACAGATCTGATTATCATTGAGGAGAACTTTCATCAGAAGCCCCTCTTTTCCATCAGTAAAAGAGACGGTATTGGCAAGTGTGACGTCATTTAACCAGGAAATATCAAACGGTGCAACAAATCCAAGAAGAGAGCGACCGGAATCTTCGATTTTCAGAGATATATCGCTCTGCATTCCGGACACAAGAGCCTGGCTTTCTTCTATAGAGGCTGCATAGGAAGATGCCATATTTTTTACTTCCTCTGCCCATGCATTTTTTTCAATGGAAGCATAGTCGTCTGCAGCAAACGCTGTAGATGGAATGACAGCGATGCCCAGAAGAGCTGCTGTACAGATTGCTGTTGTTTTTCTTAACCATTTTTTCCTTGTTTTCATAAAGAGCCTCCTTCTGTTCTTATATGAATCTTATGTAGTAGTTTTTGCTTTCAGAATATCTGTTTTCGCAGTATTGGAAAGCAAAAGAATATTATTCAGACAAAAATATTGGCTGAAATTATAATCTACAACAATTTTACCAGATGTGTATGAAAAAAGCTATGAATTTTCGACAAATTGTGAAAAAATATCGATTTTTTGTTACTGGTCACGTAGTGAACAGCAATAATTTTTTAAAAAATAAATGCTATAGAAAGATATCAATATATAAATTAAAATTATATATCCGTATAAAAATTTGGTATATGCAGATTTCTTGACAGTTTCACATAAAAATAATATACTACTATTCATACTAAAACACTATGAAATAGTAAAAACAGAAACTCTATATGTTGATACAGATATTTTGGAGCTTTTGATATGATTATATATTTTACAAGGGGAATATGGACATGGAATTTCAGACTAAATTATTACATGGAAAATCAGTAGATAATTACGCAAATGGCTCCACAGTGCCGCCGATCAGTCTGGCAAATGCGTTTGCCTATGAGTCATCAGAACAGCTGGAGAAAGTATTTCAGAACCGGGCACCGGGTTTTGCGTATACCAGAATTGCAAATCCTACAGTGGATGCCTTTGAACGAAGAGTAAATGAGCTGGAAGGCGGAATCGGAGGTGTAGCCTGTTCCTCCGGAATGTCAGCAGTTACCTTGTCGCTGCTTAATATTCTGCAGGCGGGCGATGAGGTGATTGCCGGAAGCGCATTGTTTGGAGGAACTTTGGACCTTCTTCATGACTTGGAGGCATTTGGAATCAAGGTACATTTTATTCCGAGAGTAGAAAAAGAACTGATTGAGCCGCTTCTGACTGAGAGAACTAAGGCGGTATTTGGTGAAATCATAGGAAACCCGGCGTTGAATCTAATGGATGTGCGTGAGACTGCAGATTTCCTCCATGGAAAAGGTGTGCCGCTGATTGTAGACAGTACAACGGCTACTCCGTATCTTCTCAATCCGATTCAGTATGGTGCAGATGTGGTCGTACATTCCACTTCAAAGTATATAAACGGAAGTGGAGATGCCATCAGCGGAATTATTATTGACAGTGGAAACTTCTCGTGGAATCCGGAGAGATATCCGGGAATGAAAGAATATAAAAAGTATGGAAAATTTGCTTATCTGGTGAAGCTTAGAAATGGAATCTGGCGAAATATGGGAGGCTGTCTGGCTCCGATGAATGCCTATCTGAATATTATCGGAATGGAGACACTTGGTCTGCGTATGGAGCGGGTCTGTGAGAATGCTTTCCAGCTTGCGCAGGCATTGGAGAAGCTGGAAGACGTATCTGTCAATTATCCGTTGTTGAAATCCAGTCCATACCATGAGCTTGCCCAAAAACAGCTTCATGGAAAAGGTGGTGCGATCCTGACTATCCGTACCGGCTCGAAAGAACGGGCATATCAGCTGATCAATCATCTGAAATATGTAAAGATCGCCACGAATATCGGAGATGTGAGAACACTGGTAATTCATCCGGCGTCTACGATTTATATTCACAGTACGCCGGAAGCAATGGCTGAGGCCGGTGTATATGCTGATACGATCCGCATCAGTGTGGGAATTGAGGATGCGAAGGACCTCATTCAGGACTTTACAGAAGCTGTAGAGAGCCTTAAGGAAGACTAAGTAAAATATGTGGCTCGATACCGAATAACTGCTCCGCGTTTTATCAGGAGGGACTTGCCGATTCGGTTAAATGCACAGGTTCAGTCTGTGAACGATCTCCTTGATATCATCTATTTCTATAGAAGAATAATTCATAATATATACATTATCGGGCGCCTCGCCGGGAACATGATAGTAACCGGACAGAGGCGCCATTTTTATGCTCTGCGTACCGGCTGACTGGATCAGTTTTTCTTCTGGTTGTGAGGTTTCAATTTTCATAAGAAAATGAACGCCGGCCTCCTCGCCTGAGATTGTGACGAAATCATTTAACCGGCTGTTTCTGATAGCAGTAATCAGGGCATCACGCTTGGAATGATAATAGTTTCTAAGTCTGTTGATATGTTTTTCAAAATAACCCTCCTGAATAAACTTTGCAAGTGTATACTGTTCGAAATTAGACACAGTGCAGGAATAGAAGGAAAGCTTTTTATAAAATTCATCCAGAAGTTGTCTGGGCAGGACCATATAGCTGATACGGACAGTTGAGGAGAGTGTCTTGGTAAAAGTGTTCATGTAAATGACCTTATCAGAGACATCAATGCTCTGTAATGTGGGAATCGGCTGCCCGCTCAGGCGAAGCTCGCTGTCGTAATCGTCTTCGATAATATATCGGTTTTCTCCCCTGGAAGCCCAGCCAAGAAGCTCATAACGTCTGCTGATTGGCATGACGATTCCGGTAGGGTAGTGATGGGATGGGGAGATATGCAGGATATCAGCCTTCTTTTCTTCCAATTCGGAAACTTTTACCCCGTCATTGTCCATATCAATATACTGGCATGGTACCTGCCAGCTCTTATAAATCTGAGGAATCTTTCTGTATCCCGGATTTTCCACTGCGTAAACCTTGTCTTTGCCAAAAAGCTGGATCAGAAGTCCGTACAGGTATTCCGTACCGGCACCTACGATGATCTGTTCCGGCAGGACGGTCATTCCACGGAATTCTTTTAAGTATGTGGCGATAGCCTTGCGGAGGAAAAAAATGCCGCCGCATGGAGGGTTCGTCATCAGCTGCATCTGATTTTCATTTAAAACTTCGCGGACCATTTTTGTCCAGATGGTGAACGGGAAAAGCTCAGATTGTGTCTGATTACTGGAAAAATCAGCCAGATATCCGGAATCTCCGCTTGTGAGAGGAATCATTTCTTTTGTGATATTTTTTTTTTCGATTTCCACAGCTTTCTTAAAATCGGTAACATAGAAGCCACGTTTTGGCATGGAATAGATATAACCTTCTGCAATAAGCTGTTCGTAAGCATTTTCTACAGTAATCACGCTTATACCCAGATTTTTTGCAAAAGAGCGCTTGGATGGTAATTTTTCCTCAGGCTTGATATTTCCCTGTAAAATGTCATTTTTGATGCATTTATATAAATATTCATACAGAGAATCTGACCCTGTATTTGTGAAATTATAGGTAATCATTTGTAATATTTTCTCCAATCTGACCTTACTGAATATATCTGAATTGACGATTTAAATATATTCACTTTTGCATTATACTCTGTCCATGCTGATTCGTACAGAAAAAATTGAAATAAATTCTATGCATCGCGAAGCGTGTTACTGAAAACGGAGTGAACAGTAACATGATTACTACGATTAACGGTGGAAAAGAGAATCAGAAAATTACAAGATACGAAACAGAGAGGAGATTTCACATGGAAAACAGATATGAATTAAATAAGCAGCTTGCACAGATGTTAAAAGGCGGTGTCATCATGGATGTTACCACACCGGAGCAGGCAAAGATCGCAGAGGCAGCAGGTGCATGTGCAGTTATGGCACTGGAACGAATTCCGGCAGATATCCGTGCAGCAGGTGGTGTTTCCAGAATGAGTGACCCGAAGATGATCCAGGGAATCCAGAATGCAGTTTCGATTCCGGTCATGGCGAAATGCAGAATCGGACATTTTGTGGAAGCACAGGTACTCGAAGCAATCGAGATTGACTATATCGATGAGAGTGAAGTGTTATCTCCTGCTGATGATATTTATCATATTAATAAGAGAAACTTCAAAGTTCCGTTTGTATGCGGTGCAAAAGATCTGGGAGAAGCACTTCGAAGAATCAATGAAGGCGCGTCCATGATCCGTACAAAAGGTGAGCCGGGAACAGGAGATATCGTACAGGCAGTACGCCATATGCGTAAGATGAACAGTGCGATCGCACAGCTTACAAGTATGAGAGAAGATGAACTTTTCGAGGCTGCAAAACAGTTCCAGGTACCATACGAACTGATAGAATATGTACATAAAAACGGCAAACTTCCGGTAGTAAACTTCGCAGCGGGTGGTGTTGCGACTCCTGCCGATGCAGCTTTGATGATGCAGCTTGGCGCAGAAGGCGTATTCGTTGGTTCTGGTATCTTCAAATCCGGTAATCCTGCAAAAAGAGCCAATGCGATCGTAAAAGCAGTGACAAACTATACAGATGCAAAGATGATCGCAGAATTATCCGAAGATCTTGGAGAGGCCATGGTTGGTATCAATGAAAGTGAAATTCAGATCCTTATGGCGGAAAGAGGCAAATAATGACGATAGCAGTTTTGGCAGTACAGGGCGCATTTATTGAACATGAGAAAAAACTGGAGAAACTGGGTGCAGACTGTATTGAACTTAGAAAAGCAGAAAATCTGTCACAGCATTATGACGGGCTGGTGCTTCCGGGAGGCGAGAGTACTGTACAGGGGAAACTTCTGAAAGAGCTTGGAATGTTCGATACCATTAAATCCCAGATAGAATCAGGAATGCCGGTTCTGGCTACCTGTGCGGGAATGATTCTGCTTGCAGAAGAACTGGAAGGCGGCGAGGCAGGGCATTTACAGACCATGCCGGTGACAGTGAAACGAAACGCTTACGGAAGACAGCTTGGCAGCTTTCATACAGAAGCCAGACTGGAAGGAATTGGAGAAATTCCTATGACATTTATCCGTGCTCCATATGTGGCAGAAGTGGGAGATGGAGTACAGATACTTGCGAAAGCAGAGGAAAAAATCGTGGCAGTGAAATATAAAAATCAGCTGGCACTGGCATTTCATCCGGAACTGGACGAAAATGATGAAATTCATAAAGTGTTTCTGAAAATGTGTGAGAGATAAAGAAAAAAGAAATCCTGAAGATCAGATTTAAATGAAGCAAGAGAGCTGCTGAGATATCTGATTTTTCAGGATTTCGTTTTTATCAGAACATTAAATTTAATTTGAAGTTAATTTTGCGGCTGCCTCGTTATAACTGGTAGCGGTAAAGAAAATAACAATTATCTGTGAGTCCTTTTTTCAATAAGTCCAAGGATTCCGTACAGGATAATGGCGATGATGCACAGGATGATAATGGACATCAGCACCCAGGTAAGTTTAAAGGTCTGGCTGGAATAAATGATCAGATAGCCAAGTCCTTTCCGGGCACCGATAAATTCTCCTATGATCACACCTACCAGACACAGACCTATGTTTACTTTCATAACACTAAGCAGCAGCGGAACAGAAGATGGAAGAATAATTTTTGTAAGTTTTTCTTTCTTGCCGCCGCCGAGTGTTTCGATGAGCTTGAGTTTTTCCGGGTCTGCTTCACAGAATCCTGTATAGAGATTCAGAATCGAACCAAAAACAGCGACTGACATTCCACAGACGATAATTGTCCGCTCATTGGCACCAAGCCATACGATAAGCAAAGGTGCCAGTGCCGATTTTGGAAGGCTGTTCAATACAACCAGATAAGGCTCTGTGATTTTCGCAATTCTGGGACAGATCCACAGAAGAACTGCCATACCTGCACCCAGAAGCACCACGAAGAGAAAACTGATCAGAGTTTCTGTGATGGTTACAGTAAGGTGCGGAAAAATAGAACCATCTTTGCACATGCTGTAAAAACTATGCCAGATCATACATGGACTGCTGAAGATAAAAGAGTCGATCAGTCCTGCTCTGGCGGAAATTTCCCACAGAATCAAAAAGAGAAGAAGAATAAAAATTCTCAGGAAACTGATGAATTTCTTTTCTCTTTTCTGACGGCATATATATTGTTGCTGATAGTATGAAGATTCAGGCATCATGGTTTAACTCCTTCCAGATGAGATTAAAGTAGAATTTGAAATCTGGTGCATTTCTGGAAGACATCGGGGTACGGTTTTCAAGATTGAAATGGATTGGTACGATTTTACGAATAATGGCAGGCCGGGATGAGAGAATAATAACCCGGTCTGCCATGCTGATGGCTTCTGAAATGTCATGTGTGACAAGAATCGCAGTTTTTTTCTCCTGCTTAAGGATTTTACCGATGTCATCGCTGACATTGAGCCTGGTCTGATAATCGAGGGCAGAGAATGGCTCATCAAGCAGCAGAAGCTCCGGCTTTAATGCCAGAGTCCGGATCAGTGCAGCTCTCTGGCGCATTCCGCCGGATAACTGCGAAGGGCGTGCCAGACGGAATTTGTCCAGACCGTAATCAGAAAGAATCTGATCGACATAGGAAAGTTTTTCGGTGGTGAGTTCTCCGCGAATTTCCAGTCCAAGAAGAACATTTTTATAAATTGTCCGCCACTCCAATAGATGGTCTTTCTGCAGCATATATCCGATACGGCGGTCACCGGAAGTGACAGGGATGCCATCGAGAAGAATCTGTCCCTGTTCTGGCTGGATCAATCCGCAGATCAGATTCAGTAATGTGGATTTTCCACATCCGGAAGGCCCGACAATGGCGAGAAATTCGCCGGGCATCAGTTGAAAGGATATATGAGAAAGAGCAGGGGTTTCCCCCGTTAAGTCGTGGTAGGAGAGACTGACATCTGTAATATCCAGCAGTGGTTTCATACAGATACCTCCATTTATAATAGTGGGATTATAAGTTTTATATTATCGGATAAAAAACGGTAATGATTTAGTATCCTGAGGAATTTTGACATTTTCATGTCAAAACGCCTCGCGGGATAGTGTCGTGTGAATAGTAACGACGTATGAACAGTAACGTTTTTTATAATTTATGATATGCAGAAAGCGTAAGGTATGATATAATGGATAAACTATAGTATTTTGACTGTAATTACAAGTAAGACCGAAAATCATACTAACATAAAGTATAAAAGGGTTACTGTTCACTCGCCACTATCCCGCGAGGTGTTTTGGCATGAGAATGCCAAAATCCCGAGACATACCGCGCGAATTTATGCGAATAGCATAAATTCTGTGCATCGCGAAGCGTGTTACTGGGCACGGAGTGAACAGTAACATAAAAGGTGTTTCTGAGAACGGAGTGAACAGGAACTAAAAGGTTACTGCGCATACAGTGAACAGGAACTATAAAAGATCAGACGGATGCTGTAAGAAACTGTAAAAGAAAGTGTAAACAAATGAGAGATAAGAAAAAAGCGATACTTAACACCGTCTTTCTGATCCTTGTGTTTTCCCTGACCGTATATATGGTATTTCGGGGCGAGGATCTGGGCGAGATCATTCATACAGTGCAGCAGGCTGATCTGGTTTATCTTCTGATCAGTGTGGTTTGCGTAGTATTATTTATACTTGGGGAGTCAGTGATCATTTTTTATATGATGCGAACCCTGGGAGCAAAAGTGAAGATGGGACATTGCGCTCTGTATTCTTTTGTAGGTTTCTTTTTCAGCTGCATCACTCCGTCAGCATCCGGCGGACAGCCAATGCAGATTTATTATATGAAAAAGGACAAACTGCCGATACCGGTCACTACACTGGTTCTGATGATCGTTACCATTACTTACAAGGCGGTTCTGGTTGTAATCGGTCTGGTGATCTGGCTGTTTGGAAAGGGATTCCTGAAAGGCTACCTCGGACAGTATATGTGGGTGTTTTACCTGGGAGTAGGGCTGAATATTTTTTGCGTTACCTTTATGCTGATCCTTGTATTTGCTCCGGGTCTGGCGAAATGGATCATGGTAAAAGGTCTGAAACTGATTGAGCATTTTCGTTTTCTTAAGCCCAAGAAGACAAGACTTGAGAATCTGGAAGCATCTATGGATCAGTATCATGAGACAGCTGCTTTCTGGGCAGGACATAAGATGGTGATTTTGAAAGTATTTCTGATCACAATGGTGCAGAGAATTATGTTATTTACAGTTACATACTGGGTATATCGTTCGCTGGGATTTCGAGGATATTCGATCGTGACCCTTACGATTTTACAGTCAGTTATATCTGTTTCTGTTGATATGCTGCCTTTGCCCGGGGGAATGGGGATCAGCGAATCTCTTTATCTGGTGATGTTTGCGCCGGTTTTTGGAGAGGCATTGCTTCCGGCTATGCTGCTTAGCAGAGGAATTTCCTATTATGCACAGATGCTGATCAGTGCGGCAATGACCTGTGTGGCACATCTCGTGATAGGAAGAAAAGAACAAGAAGAAAAGTAGGGGGGAATTATGTTATTAGGATTTTATGATTATACGGTGGTGCTGACATATATCAGTCTTGGAATCTCAGTATTTGGAATTACAAGAGCGTTGGAGGGGAACTTCAAGATTGCGATTTTCTGTCTGGCACTTTCCGGATTGTGTGATATGTTTGATGGAAAAATCGCCAGGACGAAGAAGAATCGTACAGATGATGAGAAAAGTTTTGGAATCCAGATAGATTCTCTGTGTGATGTGGTTTGTTTCGGAATCTTTCCGGCAATGATCTGCTATTGCCTTGGAGTTAACACATCAGGAGGAGTCGCAGCATTGATCTTTTACAGTGTTGCATCAGTGATTCGTCTTGCATACTTCAATGTGACAGAAGCAAAAAGACAGAGTGAAACCTCTGAGAACAGACAATATTATCAGGGGCTTCCGATTACATCTATGGCGATCATTCTGCCATTTCTCTATCTTATGAGACGGTATTGTGGATTATATTTCCTGATTGTGATACATATTGCGGTAATCGTAGTAGGTCTTCTGTTTATCTTAAATATTAAGGTAAAGAAACCGCAGAATCCTGTGCGTGTTCTGCTGGTAGCAGTGGTGGCACTTGCACTTGCGAAGATGTTCCGTTTGATATAAAATGAATATGACTGTTGACTGGCCGCAGCGGTTCCTGAATGTAGGGAGGCTGCGGCTGTATTTTATTTTGCTGGCATATTACTGTTCAATAGTGCATAGTAATATGATTTGCAATGAACGGCATCACATGCAGTTACAATTGGAGGAAAACAAATGAAGTATATTGACAGAAAAGGGAATATAACCATTGAAGAAAACAGTCAGGATAAACTCTTGAGACATTTATATAATGATCGTGGCGGACGACTTTGCCTGAAGCTCCTGATCAGGCCTTTTGTGTCAAAAGCGGCGGGAATAGTATTGAACACCAGACTTTCTGCCAGATTTGTACCTGATTTTGCAGAACACAATAAAATAGATCTGAGTCTTTATGAGAAACAGAACTTTTCTTCATGGAATGATTTTTTCAAAAGGCGTATCCGAAAAGAGGAACGGCCGATAGATATGCGGGAGAATATACTGGTAAGTCCCTGTGATGGAAAACTTTCTGTACACAGGATCAGTTCGGATTCCCGCTTCAATATCAAAGATACAGAATATACAGTCGGACAGCTTCTGAAAAATGAACAGCTTGCCAGACGATACACAGATGGATATGCACTGATTTTCCGCCTGACAGTGGATGACTATCACCACTACTGTTACGTTGCGGATGGCAGAAAGTCCGAAAATGTGACACTTCCCGGAGTTTTTCATACAGTAAATCCGGCGGCAAATGATGTATACCCTATCTATAAAGAAAATGCCAGAGAATATTGTCTGTTGAAGACGGAGAAATTTGGTACGATCCTGATGATGGAAGTTGGAGCGATGATGGTTGGGAAAATTTCGAATCTTCAGAAAAAGACTGCTACAGTAAAGAAAGGGCAGGAGAAAGGCAACTTTGAGTTTGGCGGTTCTACAGTAATTCTGTTATTACAGCCAGGAAAAGTCCGTATCGATTATGACTTGCTCGATAATACGGAAGAAGGATATGAAACCATTGTAAAAATGGGGGAACGTATCGGAGAATGTAAAAAAGCATTACGTTTTGTAAAAAACAGTTGAAAAATGAAATATGCATCAAATATGCATCTGAAAGATATACGGTGCTAAAAGAGAGGAATAAAAAAGCATTGAATAAACGAAATTATCAGAAAGAACTGGAGAAACTTATAGATCAGGCACAGAAAGAACAGAAAGTCCCAAGTCTGTTTCTTCACAGTTGCTGCGCACCTTGCAGCAGTTATGTGCTTGAATATCTGTCTCAATATTTTAACATTACAGTTTTTTATTATAATCCAAACATTTATCCGGAAGAGGAATATCAGAAACGTGTACATGAGATCACACGTCTGGTAAATTCCATGGAATTTGTTCATCCGGTAAAACTGGTAGAGGGTCACTATGATCCACAGGAATTTTTCCAGATGGCAAAAGGCCTGGAGAATGTACCGGAAGGTGGCGAACGCTGCTTTAAATGTTATCGTCTGCGAATGGAAGAAGCGGCACGTCTGGCAGCAGAAGGTGGATTTGACTATTTTACGACCACTCTGTCAATCAGCCCACTCAAGAATGCTGCCAAGATTAATGAAATCGGAGAAGAACTGGCAGAAATCTATCATGTAGAGCATCTTCCATCTGATTTCAAAAAGAAAAACGGCTATAAACGCTCTATAGAACTCTCACATGAATACGACCTCTACCGCCAGAATTATTGTGGCTGCGTCTACTCCAGGTGAGAGGCAGAAGATCGAAACTACTACTTTGCAATCCAGAAAAAATATGATACACTGACACATAAAAGTAATTATGAAAAATAAGAAGAAACGAGGAAAAATACTATGGCACAGCTTTGGGGCGGACGTTTCACAAAAGAAACAGACAAACTTGTATATAACTTTAACGCATCAATCTCCTTCGACCAGAAATTTTACGAGCAGGATATCAGAGGAAGCAAAGCACATGTAGCGATGCTTGCAAAACAGGGAATCCTGACATCAGAAGAAAAAGATCAGATTGAAGCAGGACTGGACGGAATCCTTGAAGATGTAAAATCTGGAAAACTTGAGATCACATCTGAATATGAAGATATCCACAGCTTTGTAGAAGCAAACCTCATCGACAGAATCGGAGATGCAGGAAAGAAGCTTCACACAGGAAGAAGCCGTAACGACCAGGTAGCTCTGGATATGAAACTTTATGTAAGAGATGAGATCGACGAGACAGATGAGCTTGTGAAGAAACTTCTCGAAGCACTTCAGAAAATCATGGAAGAAAATGTCCACACATATATGCCAGGCTTTACCCATCTTCAGAAAGCACAACCAGTTACATTGGCTCATCATGTTGGCGCATACTTTGAAATGTTTGTACGTGACAGAAGCAGACTTGCAGATATCCGTAAGAGAATGAACACCTGTCCTCTGGGTGCAGGTGCTTTGGCAGGAACAACTTATCCACTTGACAGAGAATACACCGCACAGCTTCTTGGCTTCGACGGACCGACAAGAAACAGTATGGATTCCGTTTCAGACAGAGACTATGTAATTGAACTTCTGTCTGCATTCTCCACGATCATGATGCACATGAGCCGTTTCTGCGAAGAAATCATCATGTGGAACTCTAACGAATATCGTTTCGTGGAAATCGATGATGCTTACAGTACAGGAAGCAGTATCATGCCGCAGAAAAAGAATCCGGATATCGCAGAGCTGGTAAGAGGAAAGACAGGACGTGTATACGGTGCGTTAACATCCATTCTTACCACCATGAAAGGAATCCCGCTTGCATACAACAAAGATATGCAGGAAGATAAAGAACTTACCTTTGACGCAATCGACACAGTAAAGGGTTGCCTTGCCCTCTTTACAGGAATGATTTCTACCATGCAGTTCAATAAACAGAACATGGAAGCAAGTGCAAAGAATGGCTTTACAAATGCAACAGATGCAGCAGACTATCTGGTAAATCATGGAGTGCCTTTCCGCGATGCTCATGGTATCGTAGGCCGTCTGGTGCTTACATGTATTGATAAGGGAATCTCTCTGGATGAACTTCCACTTGAAGATTATAAAGCAATCAGCCCTGTATTTGAAAACGACATCTATGAAGCAATCAGCATGCGTACCTGCGTAGAGAAACGTATGACCATCGGAGCTCCGGGACCGGATGTGATGGAGAAAGTGATCGCAGAGAATAAAAAATATCTGGAAGAAAATTAAAAAAATACTTGCATTTTACTTTAGTTTGGTATAGTATGTACAAGAAAGACAGATGTGCGTAATGTAAAGACACACAGATAAAAATGTCCGCGAGAGATATCAGGTCGCTGATAAGTATCAGGGTATTTTCCGGATGCAGATTTATGTAGCGAAGTAGATGGAGAACATCCAGCTGGCCAGATTAGTACAATGAAAATGCGGATAGTAGATAAAGAGGAGAAAGATATTATGAGTGAGAAGCTTAGAGTTGGTATTTTAGGTGCTACAGGTATGGTAGGTCAGAGATTTATTTCTCTGCTTGAGAATCATCCCTGGTTTGAAGTGACAACCATTGCAGCAAGTGAAAGGTCAGCTGGCAAAACCTATGAGGAGGCAGTTGGGGACAGATGGAAAATGACAACCCCGATGCCGGAAGCGGTCAAGAAGATCGTGGTCATGAACGTCAATGAAGTAGAGAAGGTTGCTTCATCTGTAGATTTTGTGTTCAGCGCAGTGGATATGACCAAGGAAGAGATCAAAAAGATCGAAGAAGAATATGCTAAAACAGAGACACCTGTTGTTTCCAATAATTCAGCCCACCGCTGGACACCGGATGTTCCCATGGTAGTGCCGGAGATCAATCCGGAGCATTTCAAGGTGATCGAGTTTCAGAAGAAGAGACTGGGAACCAAGAGGGGATTTGTTGCCGTAAAACCTAACTGCTCTATCCAGAGCTATGCACCGGTTCTTACTGCATGGAAGGAATTTGAGCCTTATGAAGTAGTAGCAACAACCTATCAGGCAATCTCAGGAGCAGGAAAGACATTTAAGGACTGGCCGGAGATGGTAGGAAATATCATTCCTTACATTGGCGGTGAAGAAGAAAAGAGCGAAAAGGAGCCTTTGCGAATCTGGGGAGAGATCAAAGATGGTGTGATCGAACCGGCTAAGAGCCCTGTTATTACCTGCCAGTGTATCCGTGTTCCTGTATTGAATGGACATACAGCGGCTGTATTTGTAAAATTCAAGAAAAAACCGACCAAGGAACAGCTGGTCGAGAAGCTGAGAAACTTCAGTGGACTTCCTCAGGAGCTGAAGCTTCCGAGTGCACCGGAACACTTTATCCAGTATCTGGAAGAGGACAACAGACCGCAGGTAAGCCTCGATGTTGATTATGAAAACGGTATGGGTATCAGTGTTGGACGTATCAGGGAAGACAGTGTTTACGACTGGAAGTTTGTAGGACTTTCCCACAATACAGTCAGAGGTGCAGCAGGCGGTGCTGTTCTCTGCGCAGAGCTGTTAAAGGCACAGGGATATATCACAAAGAAATAGAGATTAATGTTTATGAGGGGTTAAAAGGGAACTGGCA
>ENA-ORTY01001179-ORTY01001179.1-human-gut-metagenome-genome-assembly--contig:-NODE-1179-length-30611-cov-14.634442_pt1 | contig 30611 bp, 34 predicted proteins | sample MGYA00241917_ERZ509198 | MGnify/ENA primary metagenome ERZ509198 (study PRJEB26280, sample SAMEA2338857) | human gut metagenome | biome: human gut; feature: human-associated habitat; material: faeces...
TTTTCGCTGTCACGATAATTTTTTTCATTTGTGTCTTGACAAGGGGGACATTATATTAATATTAATGTGACTCCAGACGCAATATATCAGAAAAATAATGACACACTTTATTTTCAAAGCCTATCAAAATTAAAGAAAATATTTAAAGGTATAGAGGAACTATATCGTGAAGCAACGGATGAAGAAACAACTGAATTCCTCAATTCGTCATTTATTAATCTGACGAGTGGATACTCAACTTTAGAAGTTAAAACCGCAAATAGAAAACGTATTACAATGGCATTAGAGACACTTAAGAAATTTAATCCGAAAGAAAAGAAACAAATCGTTAAGTACATTTCTAAATACTGCAAGAATCTTAAAACAAATGAGGATAAAAACACATTTGACATAGGTTCGGAAAAAGAATTAAAAGAATTAATATACGGAATTGAACAACGATACTATACTACAGAAATCGGCAACGAAAAACGTTTGGCGAATTCTGTGATAAAACTATAATGATATTCATTATTCCGATCGCTGATACCTCACCGCCTTCTCAAAATTAATAACCCCATTTATCTTCCTGACTTCGTCAGTACACATAGCCCTAAGCTTCACCATTGTTTCATCATCAATATCATTGATCGCCGCAAGCATATGTGATACTGCACCAAGTTCAACTGCAATTTTAAATAAGGCACGGGACAACCTCTGTTCCGTGCCTTTGACTATTCCTTCCGCCATTGCCGTTAGCTGCGGGGCAATAAATTCCGTTGCCGTATGCTCCTTGTTCAAAAGATACCCGCAATAAAAACGCACAGCCTTTTCAATAAATTCCGAGCGTGATTTACAATTATCGTGCTTAAAAAGAGTGTCCACTATTTCCAAAGTTTCGGGAAAAATCTTTAGTCCAAATCTTTGCTTTTTATACTCAGATGTGACCTCGCAAACCTCTGTTTTTTCGGCTTTTTCTTCTGTATTTTTAATTTTATCCGACTGCAATTTGCAAAACCTCCATTCTATGCGACTGCACGTCAAAGTTTTCAAAACTCCGCAAATTCGGCGAGCTTTGCTCGACGATGTGTCTGTTTGGTCGCTTCAAGCGACCAAACTTTAACCTGCAATATATTAATTTTCCCCCAAACCCTCCCGAATTCTCCCGAATCCTCCATTCTCCAACTCCGCAAAAAAATGCCCCAAATTCGCCCCAGCTGCCTTTAGGGTAAAGTTACCCCACCCATGCTCTGAAAACGCCACACGAGGGCACACAGTGCGAACCGTGGCGAATTACTGCTCGGACAGCTTTTCCGTTTCGGCAGAAGCAGTGATCTTCTGCTTTCTCGCAGGCTTTCTGTCCGACATCATATCAATAAAATCTCTCACATTCTGCGGAACGACCTTGCCGTAAAGCTGATCCGCATACTTTTCAAGTTCCGCCGCAAGAGTTGTGTTTTTCTGCTCCAGATACATTTCTATCGCAGACAGCTTTTCCTCATTGACCGATATTGAAATTGACTTCTTCAAAGCAACATTCCTCCCATCTCAAAATCCCCCGACTCATCTTCTTCAAGTTCTTCATCAGAAAATTCTTCGCTGATATCTTCTGTAAGCTGCTGTTCCGACTTAACAGTAATAGCAGAATACAGTTCCTGACCCCTGCCTGAGATCGCTCCGTAGGAAGTGATCTCGCCCTCCTTGCGTCCCAGAACACTTTGACCAAAGTCGTGCAAGTCTATATCTTCCAGAACAGAATTATCAAAGTTTGTAGGAAGATTTTTCGCCAGATAAGCCTTGCCGAACTCGCTTTCATCGGAAATAAACATATCAAATTCGTACTCCGACAGATGTTCAATGCAGTCCATAGTATCGGAAATATCACATATTTCCTCGCTCTCTGTGACCGCTTTCAGTTTTACAAAATCGTGATTTGAAAGTTCTGACAGCCTTTGAGCAAGAACATTCAGTTCGTCAATTCTGCGCATATCGCCAAACGATTCCTCTGTGATCGAAGGAATAGCCGACTGAAAATCATAATAGACCATGTCCTGAACTCTGCCTATGCAAAGGTCTTTTGCAATGTCGTTCAGATTTTCTTTATCGCAAGGCAGGGACAGCCATTGGGCAAACTGCTCGGTGGATTCATCATTTGCCGGCGCAGGCGCGATCAGCAGACGGAAAAAGCACTTATCCGGCTCGCCGATCTCAATATTCATATCCGGTCTCTCATAGCAGGACGGTACACAGTAATAGCTGTCCGCAAACATACCGCCGTCACGCTCGCACATAATTTGTCCGATATGCTCACGGTCGAGCAGTTCCAACATCTCATCGGAACAGTCCTCCAATTCACACAGCATATCGTTCTCAATTGCCATTTCGCCGAGTTCGTGATAATCTTCGCAAGGGAAAGCAGGAACAGAATCCAGACCGTATGTCATCAAAAGCATATCGTCAAAGCTGCTTTCGGGATTGGCTTTCAGCAGACTTTTAAACGCCTCTGCCTCCGGATATTCCAGCTTTTCATACCTTTCGGCGAACAGGTTAAGCTTGTAAATATCCGCTGAAAATTCTTTACCACACAGGCTTTGCGGCAGCTCTGTGTTTCCAAATTCGGACAGTCTGAACAAAACCTCGCGGCTCTGAAACTTTCTCAGCCTGTCAAGCGTATCACGTATTTCAAATACACTCATTGGGAAGTCCTTTGCTAAAGTGTAATTGCCGTCTTTTAAATATATTTTCATTTAACATCACTCCGTTTCTTCATTTGATTCTTCTGTATTTTCTTCCGTCACATTATTGATTTCATTAATGGCGTTTAGAACCTCCTGCGGATAATCCACTCCCTCATAGGTGCACCAGCTTGTCCAGCTGCCATTTGAAACAGGCTCTTTAGTGACATATCCAAGAGTTTCTGAACTGTAGACGACTTCGCCGTTGCCGACATATATCCCGTGCTGACTTCCGTCAAACAGTCCTATTCCTGCGACGTCCGGCATAGTATCAAGACCGCCTTGCTCCGTGTAAACTAGCGTATCGTAATCGAAACCGAACATTTTGTCCGTAGGGTTGTAATTCAGATACCCAAGCATAAGTCCTGCGTTATCTGCGTATCTGATGCGGTCAGTGTCGTTTCTTTCGCCGATAAAACCATTCATATATCCCCAGCCTGAGACATACGCATTCTCCGCCCAAGCCGCGAGATCGGAACAATTTTTAGTAGTGCCGTCCGTAAACATATACTCGTTAATGGTACTGTTCATCACCCAAGTGTAGCTCCGCATATATTCGTCGTAGTCTATTTCCAAACCATAGGTTGAATTTATCGCCGCAATTAAATCACTGTCGTTAGGAGCAGCGGCGAACAGATTTGCATATGATTCGGCATTGAAATTCTGAACCCCGTCGAAGTATGACATATATATCAGCTGCGCCTTTATGGTCTGAGAGCGAACTCCTGCGCCTGTCATAGCGTCCTCGATTGCCTGACCGCTGTTTTGGATTTCGGTTATTTTTGCCTGCTGCTCGCTGTCAAGTCCTGCTATTATTGCGGACTCATTAAACAGACTTTTGTCTATTTCCGGCGGCTCAACTTCCATACTTCCCATGCTTGAAAGTACAGCTACGGGCAAACACATCAAGCCGATAAACCCAACGACGATACTCCCGATCAGCACAAACAGCTTGCCTCGTTTCTTTTCGTCACCAAGAATGTAAATGGCTATCTTTTTAAGAGCCGCCGCTACTGTTGCCGACATTATGACACCTCACGGACTTCAAATTCCGTAAACACACTCTGAGTTCTCATCTCCATACTATGCATATATTCGAGAGCTCCAAGCTCTGTGGAAAACAAAACGGGTTCGCCATTTTTCTGACGAACCCAATCCTCAAATATATTTCTGCTGTTTTCGGCATAGCGAGTTTTCCATATGCCGTATTTTTTCTTCTGCATTTTTATCATACCTCCCATTGTAGTCAAACTAAAATTTCACGCTTATTGCGAACAGTTTTATCTTCCACCAGCCGAACCGAACAGCTCCGCCTTGTAAGCCGGAGCAATGACCTGTAGTAAATATCTCTCATTACCGCACCGATACAGACAAGTACCACGTTCTGGGTATTTGATAAGGCTGTATTCCGATTCTTCAAGCTGCAACGTATCAATAAACGCAGTCGGCGAAATATTACCGGGATTGAACAGAAAATGATGTGATGGAATGGAAAACAAAGGCTTTGTAAACTCCTTGATCTCAGGCAGCAGAAAGTCCTCGATATTTTGCGAAGCTAATATGAAAGAGGATTCTTTTTTACGCACACGCTTCATACCGTTGCGAATATATTCGATTGCCGTCATGTTGGTCAAAAAGAGGTAGAGCTCGTCAACTGCCGCAACAGTATTTCCTCGCCCTAAAAGCTGATTGCTCATATAACTGAGAATGTTGAACAGCAGAGTATCTTTCAACCTCTTGTTGGTGTCCATAAGACCTTTCACTCCGAAACAGATAAACTCGCCGTCCTTGATATTTGTGTGTCCGTTGAAATATTTTGACTCGGCACCCTTACACATACTGTGTAATCCTAAACAGATATTCTGCAGCATTTCTTCCGTGTATAGGTGCTTTTTATCGTGATCGAATGCCATAAATTCCTTTTCTATGAGTTCGTAGAGGTCACTCATAATCGGATAATCCTCGCTGTTCAGCGTACTGAAATCCGTGAAATCATCAATACCGAATCTTGCGTAGAGCTTCATCAGCATAATTTCTATCGTATCGACTTCGGCGTCTGTGAAATCCTTGTACGCTCTGAAAAAGTCCTTTAAATACGATATATGCTGAGATAAACGTGTAACTTTTCTGAACGCTTCGGGTGAATCGGATTCCAATCTATCGCCGTCGCCCCATGCTTTCGGTTCAAGCGGATTGATCATATTCTCACCCGACATCATATCGATATATGTTCCACCCAGGTTTGAACATAAGTCCTCATACTCATGTTCGGGGTCTAAGACTAACACGCTTTTCCCCGCCTCACGCTGATTGCACAGCAAAAGTTTCATCAAGTACGACTTACCCTGACCGCTGTTTCCGAGTATAAGGATGTTGGAATTAGTCTTGTCCTCGGTACGTCTGTCGAAATCCACAAGAACATTGCTGCCGTACTTATCTCTGCCGATATAGAAGCCGTTCTCGTCGGTTTTTCCGCTGTAATTCAAAGGGTACAGATTCGCAACAGAGCTTGCAGGAAGAACACGTTCAAACTGACTTGCGAACACATTGTTGCCCGTAGGAAGAACAGCGAGAAATCCCTCTTTCTGACGGAGCAAAAGCCTGTCCACAGATATTTTGGCACGTGTAAGCTCCATAGTTATATCCGCCTGCAATTCTTTCAGTTTGTCGGCGCTTGCGGCTTTCAGTTCAATAAACACCGCTGTGTGCAGAAGAGGCTCTTTGTTTCGGCGAAGTTCTGAAAGCAGTTCAACTACATCGTCGATGTTGTTCTGTGCCTTGATGCTTTCGTTTACATCATTGGTGGTGGTCATCATGTGATTCTTACGCATTGCCTGCTGAACAGTTTTGCGCTGTTCCATACTCGTCACAAGGCGGTTGTAGATTCTGAGCGTTACGCCGTTTCTGTCCGCAAGGTGGGCGAGGATAGCCGTTTCTTCCGTACTTGACGGATACTCCGTTACCGCCCAGCAGGACTTGTAAAAGTTGCCGCAGATGTAGTGGTCGGTGTAAAACCGAATCACTCCCGGCACTGTGCGGTCAAAAAAGTCCTTTGTGTCGATTATCTCAAGCTGCTCTGCGGACTGTTCTTTTTTCTTCTGCTTATTCTTCATTTGTTTTCGCCTCCAAATCAAATTCAGTTTCTCCCTCAATATCGGGGATTTCCTCTCCTGAAATGCTTGTTCCGAAATACAGCGCAAGCATACGCTTGATGTCAGATTTGCTCATTCGCCGAGCCGCAAATCCGTGTTCGGAAATCGCTTTATCCACTCGGTTGATGATGTTAAAAATCTGCTCGTCTTTTTCACGTCTGAACCGTACCGCAAACATAAACTGTCTTGCCGAGGACATCTCCACCTGAATCTCGTCAAGAAAATCATAGTCCGCTTGCAGCAGTTTTCTGACCGCCTCGTTCTGCTCGGTCTGCAACCGCTTTTTGACGTAAACCTTGTTGGTATCGAAACACTCGCAGGAGTCCAGAGCAAGTATCTCAAGGTCGGGGATCGTGCTTAACAGCATCATCAGGTGGTGTATCTTCACGTCAATATTCGCCGCAGACAGCACGGAAATATTGGTCGGCTCTACGCTGAAAAATGCAATTTCAGCCTTGTCGGATTTTACTCCGAAACGAGTAAAGCGTTCAAGACCTATCAAGCCCTGAACGCCGTTGTTCTTCTTTGCCATTAAATTTTATGCTCCTTTCGTCCAATAAAAAATCTGCTGTGAGGTCACAAAAAACTTCACAGCATTGAAGATATAGTCCATAATTGCGGTTTCGTCGACCCGAAGCGAGAGAAACGCAAAACAGGCGGTCGCCGCAAAAGGCAGGACGTTCCACAGATTTACAAGCACAATCACCGACAGAATTATTCCGCCGCAGATGATGATAAAATCACGCACGCTCCAGAACCACAGCTTTACGTTCGCTCTCAGGTTTTCGGGGTAGATGTAGGTTTTCATTTTGCTCCTCCTTTCAGCATTCCAATAGCCTTAGCGCCCATAGAAACAGTATTGCTCACGCTCATCATATTGACCTTAACACTCGTATCCAGTCCAAACATCTGCGCAATTCTCGGTATTTCCGCCGCCGACAGACAAATTCCCACCGCCAGCAGAGCGTGCTGAGTGTAGGTCAGCAGTCCGAGATATAAAATAGTTGTCTGCAAAAATGCAGTCAGACAAGTAGCGATCACTTGCTTGCACCATGAGTAAAAACCGTCCGTGTAACCTCTCGGAACACTGAACAGATACAGACTTCCCACAGCTATCTGACACAGCATTATGCCGCCGCGCTTGATGTTTGAAAACACTACCTTGACTGTGCAATAGCCGAAAAGTATGATAAAAAACAGGCTGAACAGCGAAACGTCCGAAGCAAGGGCAATAATTACGGAAAGTCCCGTGCCTGCCACCGACGATGATGTAGCCCCTATAAAACCGCCCAGCAGTTCATGGGAGAAAGTGCCCTGCATCGCCACACAGAATGCGTACAGCCTTTGCGGAACAACAGTCACCAGACTTGCCGCCATAAAGCCTTTCAGCACGTTCAGACAGGTGTTTTTGATGTTTGCCTGCCCCGATTCGTAGGCTATTGCCGTATCGAATACCGCCACAATAAGTCCGCAGACAAACAGCATCCAGGCAAGGCTGTGGAACAATGCTATGAACGACTGCACCCACGACAGAGCGAATATATTGCTTGTGCTTTTGTTTATGAATTCAAATAAGTCGGCAACTGCGCCGTAAATGAGGTTGAATAGCCAGGAAAACATTATGTCCCATATTTCGTCGGTAATTGCGTCCACCGCCGAGCCTACCGTGCTGTCCCAAAGGCTTGATATCCCGTCTCCGATCCAGTCTATGGCGTCGCCGATCCAATCAAACATTCATGTCACCTCGATTTCCCGTTGGAGTGATCTCTCCCTTGATCTTATACAATGAACTTCTCCGTCCGCCTTGTGTGTGGTATCTTGCTTCACGTTCCAGCAAGCCGTTTTCTTCAAGCTCGTTAAACGCCCGAAATACCGTGCATCTGGACAGGTTCAAATCCTCCGCAATTCGACCTACGGAGGGATAGCATTCGCCGTTTTTGTCAGCTCGTCCGCACAGATAGCAGTAAACGGACACAGCCTTGTGGCTTAGTCCTAAGTCGTAAATTCTTCTCGGTAGTATCAATTTGCATCAACTCCCATTCGTTTTAATACTGGTTTTCTTTTTCGGAGGCTCATCCTCGAATTCTTCGTCTTCCGTTATCTCAAATTCCGTTGGAAGAGCCGCTTTTTTCTTCTGCGGATATTTGACCTCAATGTCCTTGATCAGCTCGTCACGCTCCTTGTAGGAAACCGCCCTTGCAGTCTTGTCCGGCAGGCGGTATTCATCCTCAAATTTTATGCCCCATTTGAAGAACAGCTTTAGCTTACTTATCATTGGGTGAGTTCCCGTTTTCATAACAATAAACTGACCTTTGGGCATAGACTTTAATTCATCCACAGTCATCAACGGTCTGCCTATCATCTGCAGCGATTGGGATTTATCCCTGCCGTGCGAAACAGAACCGCTTAACACTGTCTGTTCGCCGAGGGATTTTGACAGAACCTCCGCACTCTGACTGTTTGGGGCAAAACCGCCGAAAACCGTGAGCTGGGTGTTGTCCGTAATGATCTCCATACCCTGTTTTCCGTAATTCTGTTCAAGCTGTGCAAAGGACTGAATTACCGCAATAATACTAATTTTTCGGCTTCTACCTGCGGAGAACATAGCCTCCATACCCTCAATTTTAGGGAAAGTTCCCAGTTCGTCACAATAGAACATTACACGGTTCGGAAGTGCGCCGCCATGCTCATCGGCTATAACTAAAATTTCACGGTATAACTGTTGAATTAAAAGCGATACCATAAAATATTTGCTCGTATCTTCTTCGGGGAGAACAATAAAAATAGCCGATTTTTCATTGCAGAATTTCTCGGCGTCCACGGCTGTTCCGAAACAGAGCATTTGCTCCATTTCCGTATCAAGAAAGCTGTTAAGCCTTGAAAGAGCAGTTGACATAACGGACATCATAGACTGATCCGATGAATTAAGTGCCGCACCCGCAAGCCATTTCGCTTTATGCTCTGAGGGAAGCTTGTCCATAAGTTTTGAAAAATACATCTTAGGCTTTGCTTTCGGCGCAGGCTGATACTTTGCTAAAAGATCTTGTATCAGCTTGAAAACCGATACAATATGACGTTCGTTTTTGTCGCCGAACTCCGCAAGTAAAAGAATAACCGAGGCGAGCAGACCCTCTGCCGCGTCGTAAAAAAAGGCGTTTTGCCCATAGCTTGAGCTGTCACCGCCGCCGATATTGATTATTGTTTTAGCTGTGATTTTGGCATATTTTTCTGCCTTTGCTTTCGCTGAAAGGTTGGTTTTATCGGATAGATAAATGTCCATGTATTTGTTGACAAGATGCAGAATATTGTTCTCGTCTGAGCGTGTGGGATTACGCAGATCAAGAACGGAAACATTGTAGCCATAGTACTTTTTGGCAATAGTTCCGTAGTTTCGTGCTACGTCGCCCTTTGTATCCGTCGAGATAAACGACATTCCGCTTGCACAAGCAAGTTCAATGTTAGGGTACAAGAAGTATGCGGTCTTGCCAACGCCTGCAGCTCCGATCATAAGCGTGTGAACATCGCCGTCATCCACAAGCGCAATAGTTTTCTTTCCTGAACCTCTGCACCCGACTACCGTACCTTGTACAGTCGGAAGATTCTTGCCTTGCCGCCAGAGATCAGGCTCGAATGGCAAAGAGATAAAAGTACGATTTATCTCTGTTTTCGTCGCCCACCTCGCAGTTCCGTGCTGCCCGTCACCGATCCTCTTGGACTTGATTCCGTTAAGCGATTTGCTATCAAGCAGATTTACTATCACTAAAAAGTCTATAAAAATCACAACAAGTACGCCTATTAAAATCATCTGTTTCTCATTCAAAATTTCATCTCCGATCTGTATAAAATATTCTTACCTTTGTATTTAATAAGATAGTTAGTTTGTTTTATTCAAGGTATTGCGCTGTGAGGCGGAGGGTATCGCATTACCCGAATTCCATACAAGGTTCGGGTTCGGAAACGATATCTATATCCTCGGTCTGCTCCTGAATGGGAGCGCTTAAAGTTTCCTCAACCGATAATCTGACGGCATTATCCGCAAGCTGATACAGCAATTTTGCTGTATTTATCGACTGCTCACGGGTACGGGCTGTCTGTTTCAGATCACACAAAACCTCCTGTACACAGTCCTGCAAATCCCTTTGTTTCTGCGCCTTTTTGCCCTTGCCGGTGTAAGGCTTATACTCCGCTTTAAGTTTACATCTCAGCTTGTCAAACATCGTATTTTCGCTGTTTTCTGCAACAAAAAATGCCGAGCCTGCAAGCGCATACTCGGCGAGATAGTTGTATTGTCCGTTTTTGAACGTTGCATAGATCTGCGAGGTCAGCTTATCGGGGCGGCATTTGAGATACCCCAGTTCGCTCACTTCTTTCAGATATTCTTCTTTTCGCTTATGCGGAACAGCAGGAAGAGGTTCAACGCCGTTCTTCGCTTTCAGACATTCGTTCCAGTCCTTAAACTCAGGCGAAAGTCGTTTAACGTTTGGATATCCGTTCTCCGCAAGAATATCTTTTAATCGGTCAACAGCCTCAATTCCTCCCTCATCGTTATCTACACACAATATTATTTCATTCAGATTGGAATGGCTCTTCAACCCCGTTAAAACGGCATTTTCATACACTCCGTTCATTGCGATGTAGCTGTGTTTCTGCCAGCCTTTCGGGTACAGCGTTAGAAAACTCATCATATCGATGGGAGCCTCAAACACAAACAGCTTTTCCGACTTGCCAAAGTGAGAAAAGCTGTACCGAGTATCCGAACCCTCGCAGGTTATGCGGAATGCATTCCCAAAAGAATTAGTTGAACGCTTGTGAGCCTGACGTGGAACTCCGTTTTCATCAACGCCTACGAACACCGCATTGTGGTGTTCCTTGTCCTCGTAAAGCGTGTGCTGTTTTGCAAAATGCGAGATAATGTTTGGATCAATAAACCGCTGTTTTATGAGGTAGGCATAAACTCTATGCATATTTGCGTTTGCCTCGGGAAGTCTGAACTCTTTCTTTTCTTCCTTTGCAATAGCTTTCGGCGGACTGTGGGACAGCGGAGTGATAGTCTGACCGAGCAGTTCCTGTACCGCCGTCTGAAAGTCCATATCATAGAATTCCTGCATGAATTTTATTGCTCCGCCGCCCACTTGATTTTTATGGTCGAACCAAGTCGAGCCACGGAGCGTTATGCTGTCGTGCCTGCCCGAACCGTCGTAGTAAATGAGCTTATGCTCTCTGCCGACACGTTCCAGCTTTTCACCCCGCATACGCAAAAACTGCTCCAAGTCTACCGAATTTGCAAGGACTTTTTGTTCGTCTGTAAATGGGATATATGGCATAACTACACCAACCTTTAATACTTGACATTTTCATCAAGCTTACCCAAAAGCTGCGAAAAACTCTGTCTTTCCATCATATCCGTACCGAGATATGCTCCTGATACTACTGTCAGCTTGTTTTCACTAAGCACAGCATAGGTTTCCGTGTACCCAAACTGCGTCACCATACCGTCAGACTTCTGAACAGAGCCGTACTGCTGATATTTTCCTTTTGAATATACATTTGTTGTCATACGATAATTTGACACAAAATCATCCTCAGTGATACCGCTCATCTGTGCGGAGGTCTGTCCGAAATAGTAATCCCCGAAGTTTTCAAGGATATATTCCATGTCGTAATCAAGATTACTTTGACTTAAATCAATGCATAGAACATTAACTATTCCTCCGCCGTTTTTGCCTTTAAGCATAATTTTCTGTATTCCGTTTGACTCATCTTTTTCCGATTCAAAGGAACAGCCTTTCATCGACTCAGTAACCAATTCGCTTGTATCTTCAAAGCTGATATTTGAATCGAAAAACTCTGCGATAAAGGTATCGGATTGTATTTTTTCTGAATCAACTTTGCTGTCAGAGTCCGAAGATGAAGATAAGTCCGTCAAGCTTTGCACATTGGTTTCGGCTGTTGTAACTGCCGTTGTCGTTTGTGCTGTTGGCGGAGAAATCGTTCCGCAGGCGGTCATTATCATTGCAATTGCCGCTGAAAACATAGCTGAATATATTTTTTTCATACACAAATTCTCCTTTTTAAACGATTGACCAGATATACAACGGAGCCGTCAGAGTAAAGATCAAACAGCCGAACAGAATAGCCGCCGGAGTCCATTCTATCTGACCGTGCTTGCGGTAATCCATGTAAAGCATACCTATCTTGACAAACAACAAAACCGCCAATATTACGTCAATCACAGGAAACACAACGTTGTTTACAACCGAAACCACCTGCGATCTTGCGGTACTCCAAGTGCTTTGCACAGCTCCCGCAACATCTCCCGATGCGTAGGCTGAGGTCGACATCATCGCTGCAAAGCACAATGCGCTTGCGACCGCTGCAAGTATCTTCTTTTTCGTCTTTTTTAACTTCATTTCACATCACTCCTCTATAATTTTTCCTACCAAAATTGTACGACTGTTACCCTCCGCAGAAGTGCAGGTGGACAGCGTTATCAGGTTATCATCGGGAGAAATACCGATCTCCTTGTAAATGCTCGCACAGTTTCTAAGCTGTGAATCCCACTCTTCAAAGGTTGGGTCGGCAAGATAAAGTCCGCTTGTATCAGAAGTCCTTGCCACCGCAAAGAAATCTATCAGCCGAACATCGTCATCGGTAGTCAGCCAGCCGTAGCTGTGGTTCATAAAATATTCTTCGTTTTCGTAATTCGGAATGTCCGCAAAACACGTTGCGTTTCCCATATTGTGACCGTAGATAACACTATTGAAATCGGTGAAATCCGAGGAATTTCTGTAGTCCATAAAAAGCGAGCCTGCGTACAAATATGAGCCGTCCACCGCTCTGTGAGAGTAATATTCGTTATCGCCCGACTGCATGATCGGGTAATCGATATTCGTGTCGGGAATATACAGCCATGCGACAGAATCGCTATGATCTTCGGAAAGCTGCCGGACCTGTGCGGTCAGTTCGTCTTTTGTATCCTCGGGAACTCTGTCTGCGGACGGCTTTTCAGAACGGTTATCTACCGCCATATCAAGCGTTTCCTGCGCTATCGGGGTAGGAGCGTATATCATAATATCACGCCACTTAATTTTCTGTGCCAAATCGTTTTTCACAAGAAGATAAATTCCTCCGCAAAGGAGAGCGGCTGCACTGACGGCAGCCGCAATTCTAATCGCTTTCTTATTCATGCTTTTTCCCTTTCTTTGTGATGATAAGGACAGCAATAATCAAGCTTGCAGCTCCAAGCATTGCGTAAGCCGCAAAATTGCTGTGGTTATCGCCTGTATACGGGGTATCAGGAACATCAGATATTTTCTCAGCCTCGTCTACCATAACAATCAGCGGATTGCCGTTCTCAGAAACAGCGGTTGCGTCCACATTTTCTACAGTAATCTTGCCATAAACATCAACTGTAAATCTGATGTCGGTTGCGATAACATAACCGTCGGGAGCAGCAATTTCCTTAAGTGTGTAACCTCCCGCAGGAAGTTCGGTAACAACATGGTTTGTTCCATCGGAAATCCATTTATCAACGACTTCGCCATCAGAATTTTCAAGCTGCATTTCTGCACCTGCAAGCTCGTTTCCATACACATCTTGTTTACTTATCTCAACAGTTATAGGCTTATTTACTGCTATAATTTCGATAATTTCTCCGTCCTCAGAAATAGTCACGGGGTAGCTTTCATCGCTTAAAATGTAGCCTGTGGGAGCTTCGATTTCCCTGACGATATACTCACCATATGGGATCTTGTCAAATTCAAAGTGTCCGTTTTCATCGGAAACAGCGGTCATATATGCGTTGTCGGCAGTAAACTCAGCGGTATCAACAGCAAACAGTCCGAACAGAGCATTTTCAAGAGGTTCGTTGCTCTCATTTACCTTGATTCCCTCGATTTTACCACGTTTCAGTTCATTTACGAACTGCCCGCAGTCGATTGAAACAGTAGTTACTTCCTGTCCCATATACTCGAAGTTTACAAGGTACTTTTTACCGTTCAGAACATAATGCTCATCGGTTGCAATTTCCTGAACGTAATACTTGCCGAAAGGCAGAGCAGTATCAAACTTTGCGGACATATTTTCAGCAAGACTTATTTCAGAAATCAGTCCGTCAGCAGGAATTACCGAGCCGTCAGCGGCGGTAATATTCTCGGCTGCGAACAGTCCGAAACGAACTCGGGTATATTCATCGGAGTTACCGATGTTAAATAACTCGTCCTTTTCCATGACCTTAGAAAGTGAAATTTCTACACCCTGATAATCGTTGACAAATGACGTATTTACGGTATCACGAACAGCAATTTCCTGTCCTGCATAGGTCAGTTCAACAAACTGAGATTCTGCGTTAAGAGCATAGCCGTCAGGGGCAGTAATTTCTCTGACTTCATACTTGCCAAGATACAAAAGGTCTGTTTCTGCATATCCGTTTTCATCGGTCGTGATCTCAGCTACAACATCGCCGGCATTTGCTCTGATCGTGCCGTCAAGCGTCACAATATCTTCTACTGCGATAATCTGAAATACTGCACCGGACAGATTTCCGCTTGCAAAAACGGGAGTGTAAGTTGTCGGATTTACAATAGTTTCGCAGTTTTCGTCCGTGTAAGCAGATGATGCTGTAGCGACCGTTGTAAAAATATCACCTGTTTTCTGAACAGAAATTCTGCCCTTCTGTGCGGTATTTGTTTTCTCCACAACTACGGTTTCCACTGAACCGTCAATTGTAAATGGAACAGGCTTTTTATCAAGCACATATCCCTCTGCCGACTGCACCTCATGAAGCTCGTAATCGCCGTAAGCAAGCTCGTTCGGGAGCATAAGCGAGCCGCTTTCGTCTGTGTAGAATGTGTCAAGGATCATCTCAGACGGATAGTTAATTTTCTGCGAAACATATTCGGAATTTGCACAGTCCCAAACCTTGAAGCCTATGCCCGAAACGGGAATTATATTGCCTGTTTCTGCGTCCTTCTTTACGATTTTTACAAAGGATTTTTTCACTGCGTCATTGATAAGATAGAAATATTCTTTTTCGTTTTCGCTGATAATCACTTCAAAATCATCGATCCATTCGGTATTTTCCCAACCCTTTGTCTGATGCACAATATACGTGCCGTAGGGGAGCATTTTTGTCGCAGCATAGCCGTTTTCATCGCATACGAGGTAGTCTTTTTCGCTGTCTTTTGCGGCTTCATAAGAGCCTGATGACTTGAGATAAACCTCAAATTCCGCACCGACTTCGGGAGTTTCGATCTGCGTTGTTCCGTCATCGGAATGCTTGATGATTGAAATATTGCCCTTGATAATATCCTCGGTCACTGTCATGGAAATGGGGTTATGCTCAATAGAATAATTCTCAGCTTCTGCACCAACCGGGTACACAGTTTCATCAAGCAGATATCCCTCTGAGGGAGAAATCTCCTGAACCGTGTAATTCCCGCAGACATATTCCTTGGACTTGAAATATCCGTTTTCATCGGTTGTGTATTCGTCTTTCAAAACACTGTCTTTAAACACGCCGTAAACCGCTCCCGCAAGGCTTGCATTCCCCTGTGCAGAGCCATTTTCAGAATCCTTTTTTGTAACTTCCAAAGTGAATTTTTTTAGCACATTTTCAAACGTTACAGAGGTAGTTTCATCAGCCGTTAAAGTCACTGTCTGCTCGGCAGGAATAACATATTTCACTGGTACGTTTTTTTCAGAAATCGTGTAAACAATTTTCTGATTGTTACTGTCGTATACGGGGATATCGGAAAGAATTGCAACACCGTCAGAACCTGTTTTTATGCTGTAAGTCTTGCCGTTACCTGTGACAGTAAATTCTCTGCCGCCGTTATGATTATCCTCAGACTGCTTGTTGATCTTAATAGAACCTGTTTTAAGTTCGTTGTTGAATTTCACATTTATGGTCAGGTCAACGTCGCCGTCGGTAAGCTTGACATTCTTCGCCTTGGGAGCTTCATATCTCGTATCTACGTTGATTTCGGAAACAGTGTAAGTGATAGCCTTGCCTGTGGACATATCATAAACTTTCAGATCGTCAAAGGTCGCAATGCCTTTTGCATTTGTTTTTGCAGTTTCAGAAAGAGATTTTCCATTGTATGAATAGGTGATTTTAAACTTTCTGCCGCTGATTATGCCATCCTCTGCTGACTTATTGATTTTGATTTTTCCCGTCTGGAAATCCTCCTTAACCTTGTTCACGCCCGCCTTGATTTTGTACACGGTTTTGTCCAGTGCGTAACCCGTAGGAGCCTTGATTTCCTTTGCGTAATAAGTCTTGTTTGGCAGCTTTACAGAGCCTTTTCCATTGCTGCCGATTTTGATTTCAGCAACCTTGTTTTTGCAGGATTTATCGCTGTAGATTCCATATACCGCTGTAGAATTGTCAACGCTTGATTTTCCCACAAGATCACCATTTGTATTATACTTATCTATCTCAAAAGTCACGTCGGTCTTTGTGATCCTGAACGCCGACATATTCATAGCAGTTGCAGTTTTACCGTCGGTCTTGTTGTTGATCACAACACCCTCCGAACCGTTGGACTCTATTCTCCAATGCCTGCCGCCTGCGCCTTTTCCGTCGCCGACTGTTTTGGAATTTATGAGGCTTTCGGATACACCGATAGATTTCAGATATGAAACAACATCGTTTTTTGAATCAAATTCACCCATGTAAATCCACGCATGATCTTCGCCATATGGATTCTGAGCCACCACTACAGAACCGGGAGTAATCGTCGAACCGTCGGAACACTCCCAGTATGGACGGTCTGTGGTCTTGATGTTTTTCTTTTCAACATCGATCTTAGAAGTTTTACCGCCGTAGCTGATAGTGCAGTTGTCGTTTACCGACAGCCAGTGATCGGTATCCACAGGAACGGGGTTGTTCCATGAAAATCCCGATGTTTTGTATCCAAGCTGCGTCAGCGTATAGTACACAAGTCCCGAACAGTCGATGCCGAGATTATTTATCGTCTGCACCGACAGAGGAGTATACTGTCCCTGATTGTATGCGTACCAGTACCCCTTATTCCCAAATGTATACGGTGTTCCGAGCAAAGTTGCCGCCTTTGCGATCACCGTATCGGAAGACGGAAACGCAGAGTTTTCGGTCGAAGTACTTGCGGCATTTGCTGTTATCGCTCCGCTCACAGATGAACCGAGCATAGAAAAAGCGCAGAGGCCTGCCATAAACCCTGCGCCAAGCTTTCTCAATATTTTTGATTTTGTTTTAAACATAAAGTACATTTCTCCTTTGATTTCACGCAAAGAAAAAGAGCCGAAATTTCTTCGGCTCTCTCACTTGCATATTTGTTACATATTATCAATAAGCCGATTCGCTTATCGAAATTTCAATTGTATTATCATTTTCATCAAATATTCGGGTTATTTCACCGTATTTATCTGATTTTAAAAATCTGCCGTCCTGTGTATCGAACACATACCATGTTCCTTCCACACATACTAAGTTTGCCATATGACCGTACCAGGCATCCGGTGAGAAAAACGCATACCGACATTCAAGTCCCACACCTTTACAAGCGTACATTGTTGCTGCTGAGAATACTTGACAATTTCCGCTGACGTTCCCTCTGATCCAATTGTAAACAGCTTCGGCTTTTCCATAATCAGAGCCGTTGTGCCCCAATCCTGCACCTATATTGTAATATTCATCGGTTGTTCTTCCGAGCGAATTTACATAATTCAAAACGCTTTGCAGGCTTGTTGTATCTTCAATTATATCTTCCGGAGGTTCAGTCTGCGGCTTTGGTGTAGTCGTAGTCGGCGGATTTGTCACCGCAGGCTTTGCCGTTGTAGTCTGAGGCTTATTGTCAGATGATTGGTTATTCTGTTGCGCACCGTTATTGCTCTGATTGTTATCGGGCGGCGAATTATCGGCCTGCTGACTATTCTGAGCAGGCTGATAATTTTCCTGACCGTTGTTATTCTGAACAGCATTGTTTTGTCCCTGAATTGAGTTTCCCGAAGCACCTGACGAACCTGATTTCTTTGTGGTAGTTACAGTAATACCCGTCGGCTTTGAAGATGAGGATGCCGTCTGCGAACTCTTTTTCGTAGTAGTTGTGGCTTCGCTTGTATCCTTTTCTTCTTTTGCCGATGAAGTTTCCGTATCGGTTGTGCTTTCAGAAACCGTTGTCGTAGTAGTTTCCACTTTGGATTCTGTATCGTCTATCTGTCCGCAGGCTGTAAGCAGCAGACTGCATACAGCTAAGATCGTTATCGCTTTTTTCATTGTATCACCCCGATGAATTTGTTTTTTTAACTATAGCATATAACCGCCGCAAAATCCAGTAATCTCGGTGATTTTCTACCTATTCAATGAATACAAAGCCTGAGTTTGTATCACATTGACATCTCAGGCTCAGGTTCATCCGCCATTTCCTCGTCGGGAGTTTTTTCAACCTCAATCTCTGTTGCCTGTATCTGCTGAAGTTTGACATCGTAAGCATTCAGAACAGCCTGATTAAGAGCATTTCTCGCCGATTTTGTGACTGCGTGAAAAATGTCTGGATACTGCTTGTTGCCGTCACGGTCGGTATATGAAGTTGAGGGCATATTTACAAATCTGCCTTTCTCGGTTTCCATTACTTTCAGTCCGTGAACGGCAAACATTCCGTCCATTGTAACGCTGGCATACGCCTTGATATTGCTGCCGGGTTTGTCCACCAGTCTGTTGATTGTCGCTGAAATTTTCATTTGCATCACCTGCTCCTTTCGTTTATGACATCGTAATTTCGGGTTCTTCCGATTCCTCAAAGTCCTCGGTCAATTTCTCCGCTTGCTCCAATACGATAACGGGAGTTTCAAACATTGCGGAATATTTCTTGATCTGCTCATCGGTAAGCGAACAGCTGTCCCATTCGCCGTATTCGTTCATATAATTTCCTGAAACAAAGAAAGTTCCATGTACAAGAACATTTCCCACCATGCGATTAGGCTGTGAACCGTTAAGCAGAAATTCATCGTTGCACCAAACTAAAGCGTCCTGCTTCGGCTCAAAATATATGGGCTCGATACACCCTCCGACCACAGACTGCATAGCATGGATATCGTGCCGAATTTCCGCTTTATACGGTGTTTTGCCGTTCTCCACTACAAGAATTTTCATCATATCATTATGGTCTGTCCGAGTAATATCAAAGTCAATAGGCTTAAATCCAACGCTGTCGCAGAAGTAAAGACCTTTATTTTTGCCCTCACAGACCTCTATAACATTAGAAACGGACATCGACTCGCCGTAATATCCGGGAGGTGTTTTGTCCGAATTGCAGAGGGCAAAAACGCTTTCAAGGCTTTTGCAGTTTACCGTACCGTCGTAGATCTGACGGTATATGGACGAATCCACGCCGCCGTGTGCCTGTGCGTAATCATAATTCATAAAAGCAAGCTTGTTACTGTCCTTGTCGTGATCGATCTGAAATATGCGTATTTTCATCTGCGGAGCTTCTATCTGCGCAAGCCGTTCAACTGCCCATTTTGGAATCTGATCATAGTCCGCAACTCCGCAGAAATCCTCACGGTAAAAATGCGCCTTCTCGCCGTCCGCAAGAAACTGCCCGAACACCTTTCTGCCCGATTTTTCGGGATCGCAGCCAAAACCTCCCGTTGCGTAGAAATACTGATTTATGGGGCTCTTGAACTGCTCATTAAGAATTTCCGGCTTAAGGATCAACAGCTTTCTTTCGTAGTCCTGCGGCTTATCGGAGTGAACGCACTGCTTTTCTCCCACAAGTCCGAGCTTGCTATATTCCTTTCTGACCTCATCGATAAAGCCGTTAAGCACGGCAGGATGAGAATCAACGCAATATTCCCGCATTTCTTTTTGGGAAATATATGGGGGGATAACAGACCTTGCCCACTCCTTATTTTCATGTGAGAAACGTCCGTCATCATTCTTATTCAGAATACTTACCGCCAGCACCCACATTGTGCGGTCATAACCGAAATCGGCAAGCGCTGTCCTGACCGCTGTATCGCTTAAATAATAGCCGTCAAAATTATCCGCAATAGCTTTTTCTATCGCATTTTTACATCGGATATTTTCTTTCTGACTTTCACGGTATGCCTCGATCTCTCCGCTTTGTTCAGCGTTTTCAAAAGAATGTCTATAAAGATAACTCATGATACAACCTCCTCATCTTCATTGCAATAATCCCACAGCGGACAATCTCCACAATCATCGTACATAGCGCAAGTCCTCTCTATTTCTTCCTCCGAGATTCCGCAGTCGGGACGTTCTCTTTCGGGAGCATTGCGCCATATCGTAAGCGTCACTCCGCTATCGTCACACTCCGTTTCTATGCTTACGGGATCGCCGTTTTCATCAAAAAGCCCCGAAAATACGGTAGTTCCGTTGGTCGTGAGTACCTGTGCAAAAATTATCTTTTTCATAAAATTATACCTCCAAAATTGTCTGTTTCATCGTCAAACAGCGAAAGCTGGCGTACCGCCTGTAATCTCTCGCTTGTATCGTAATTGGATATGAGCAGTTCTGCATACTGACAGCCGCCGTCGTATCTCTGCGCCAAATTATTTATCCTTGAAATTTCCTCAATGTGAATATTCGGTTTGTCCCAAAGTTCACGGATTTCGGGACAGTCATTGTAGGAAACAAGAAACTTGCCCTTGATATCCATAAGACTGTCACGCAGTCTGATGTGATCCTTGGCTTTAAATCCCACGTCTTTGTAATAGCTTTCGGTTGCAAAGTACGGTGGATCGCAATAAAAAAAGCTGACAGGGCGGTCGTACTGCCGTATCAGTTTTTCAAAGTCTTTATTCTCAACTACTACCTTCTGCAATCTCCTTGCTGCCAAGTCTATCATCGGGAAATCCGACCATATTGAATGCGGCTGACTGCCGAAGCTGTCAAGTCCACTTGCGTAGCTGTAACGGATAAGCTGATAAAACTTCGCCGCCCTGTCAACATCACGAAATCTGCTGAACAGACCTCGCTTATGAAGACTAGCAATCCAGTCGAAATCTTCACGAGAATCGAGGACATAACGAAGCTTGTACTTCAGCTTATTCGGGTTATCCCTGACACAGCGATAAAGATTTGCAAGATTTCCGTTAAAATCGTTGTATACCTCAAAATCCATACCGGGCGGTTTATGGAATAAAACCCAGCCTGCACCTCCGAAAACCTCGATATATCGTTCATAGTAAGGCGGAAATCTTGCAAGTACTGCGTCACGCAATGCCTTTTTACCGCCTACCCATGACATAAAACTGTTCATGAAACTCCTTTCTGCCGTTTAAAGCCAATGACAGAAAAAAAGTCGCTTTGCTAAAAACAGAAGTTTTCTGTCATTGGCAAAACGACCTTAGTGGTTATTTAATTGTGGTTACTTCAGCCCTTGATTATTGGATCGACATAGCTGAATATGATGCGTTTCTGTTCAAGATATCCGTTGGCTTTATTGACCTCGTTGCACAGTTCCTTGTACTGCATTTCCGAAAGCACGGGCTTTGTCACCCTGAGCATTGCAGGAATACTGCCCATTGCAAACTTAAAATCTGCTTTTGCTTTAGCTTTTCTCATTTGAATTTATCTCCCTTTTAAGTCTTGTGATTTCTTTTTCTGCCAATCTGAAAGCCACTGCTAGGCTGCCGACCGTCAGTCCGATAATCCCTCCGATTATCATTCCTATGAATAAATACGCCATTACATCATCTCCATTCCCATTTCTTCGCTTTCGTCACATTCTTCCTCACACAGAACAAAACCGCCAAGTCTGTTCGGAACATAATCGGAAAGCCATGTACCTCCGAACTGCTCGTGTGTATGCAATCTCCACATTGCAAGCTTACCGATATCAAGCTGAACGTCATCAAACGGAAACAGCAGACAGGTAAGATTTTCATTTTTAAAAGTATATGCTTTTTCAAATCAACTTTCGTTCTGCAATATTCCGCTTTCCGTCAGCATATCGTTTATACCGTCAACCCATTCTTTAAGGTCGCCGCCGCAGCCTTGTAAAACAAGCCCATCGCTGTCATTCATTTTTCTCAGATCGTGTAAAGAAACGCTTATTATCTCCATTATTGCAAAACCTCTTTTCCATAATATTTTTTGAGCAGATTTATGACGAACTGCTGCCCTTTTCCTGTAACGAACGTCTGCTGATAAGTCTTTGTCATAGTCGCAGTTTCAAACACCGACTCCTTGACCGCAAAATATCCTCGGTCGATAAACGCCTGATAGGGGAGATTATTCGCCATAAGAACTCCCTTTCTTTTCAGCCAGCCGTAAAGCTTGTTCCTGCCGACAGGGATATTTTCGGCTCTTGCAAGCTTTGCCATAACGTTCATGTCGATAAGATTATTGGTGTTTGACACCTGATTCGCAAACTCCACCAGCGGCTGATCGTGGCGGATACGCTCGTTCAGCTGATTTATCGCCATCATCTGCAAGCGGAAAAGATTCTGATACGGTTCGTCAAGGAACGGGAGATAGTTTTCTATGAACATTTCTTCGTTGCCGACGTAACCGCCTGTGCGACGGATAGTTGGGAGTACTTCGGTCGTGATCCATTTACGAAAAGGCTTTGCTTTAGGTTTATCAGACCTTACAAGAATTGAATACAAACCTGATTCGCTTACGACATATGCTTTCTGTTTTCTTCCGAGCGAATCGGTGAGTCCGATTGAATCGTACTCATCTTTATCAAGTCTTTTGACGACCTCTCCGGCACTGTTTGCTTTCATTTCAAGCACTCGGCAGATATCTTTTAATATCCACCAAGTTTCTCCGTTTCGTACCACAGTTCTCACTTTTCCAAATTCTTTACTTTCAAATATCTTTATCATATTATTCATTTGCATTCTCCTTGTCAATTTCTAAAATAAACCTTGCAAGAGCCTCGATAACATTCGTAGTCACGGCATTTCCTGCCTGCTTGTAAAGCTGTGCGTCTGACATTCCCGTTGCCGCCACCTTGTTGAACTGCTCGTCTGTAAACCCCTGCAAACGCCAGCATTCCAAAGGCATGAGCCTGCGGATATATCCGCAGTAGATCACCCCGTGTTTATCGGTGACAGTTATCGTAAACATCGGCTCGTTTGGAAGTTTAAATCTTCGCCCTTGCTGACGAACTTTCTCCTTTTCGGGAGTAAGCACCGCAATCGGATCGCTAATCACGATCACCCCCGACTTTTCTCCTTTATGGTGACCTATACCGCTGTCCTGCCTTGACGTTATGCACCTCGCAAGCTCTGTAACTTTCGGTTCGGGATTCATATCGATACACATAGCGTAATATCCCTGATTACAGCTTGTTGTCAGCGTGTGTGCTACATCGTGACCTACACGTCCTCGTCTTGAATTAATGTTAGGGTAGGCGAGATCAATACTGTCGCCGGGCAATGCTAACTGATAGCCCGACTTGGTTTTGACCTTGATCGGAAGTCCTATGATCTCGTAAAGTCCTGTCTTTCCTCCGAAGCCTCCTGCCGTTCCCGTAAGCGTTATGCTCAGTCCGTCGGCTGAGTACACTCTGCAGCCCTCTCGTCCGGGTATGCGTTGTACAAGAGTTTTTGGATTTGCGTCCGTGAAAGACAATACTTTTCCGGCGCATTTTTCTCTAAGAAATCCGATAATGAACACTCTTTTTCGGGATTGGGCGACTCTAAAATTTGCGCTGTTAAGCACCTGCCATGCGACATCGTACCCCAATTCGTCCAGCGAACCAAGGATGGTCGCAAACGTCCTGCCTGAGTCATGCGATAACAATCCGGGTACGTTCTCAAGCAGCAGATATTTAGGTTTTTTAACGGCAGCGATTCTGGCAATTTCAAAGAACAGAGTTCCTCTTGCGTCGTCAAATCCGCCCCTTTTTCCAGCGATTGAAAAGCTTTGGCAAGGGAAGCCTCCGCATATAAGGTCGAAATCGGGTAACTCGTTTGGGTTGATTTTTCTTGCGTCATCGTAATACACCTCGCCTTCCGTATCGTACATTGTTTCGTATGCTTTTTTAGCATATCGGTCAATCTCGCAGTACCCGACGCACTCAAAGCCTCCTGCTTTTTCAAGTCCTGAGCGGAATCCGCCGATGCCTGCAAAGATATCGAAATATTTTATCATTTATCACTGATCCTTTCCTTTTTGCAATAAAAAAACGGCTAAGTCTTTTCAAAACTTAACCGTTACATTGACATATTCATTTCTTCGTTTTCTTCAAGATCTTCCGTTTCTGTAATTTCCTCGCACTCAATATTTTCCTCTGTTTGCGTATCATTCTGAGCTTGTTCCTGATCAATTTTATGGAACTGATCCACATCGGGGATAACACCGAGCATTCTTCCGTTGTCAAATTTACAATGCAGAGTTCCTGCATCGTCCACAAATTGAACTATGCCTTTAGTACCTGGTGGAATCGGACGGGGATCGTTATCCATACTGTCAAGGCATATCCGAGTTCCTTCGGGATATCTCTGCCTGAGCATTTCTACCTTCTTTTCGTTGTAAATCATATAACACCTCACATCGTCATTCCCATATCGGGTCTTTGGTCATGTCCTCGGTCTGACTGCTGTTCATTTTTTACTTGATCACCTCCAGTCGTTTTAGATTCCCTTTTTATAGTATTTTTGTTATCGAGCCTCCTTTGAAACAAAAAAAGGCCGCTTTGTCGTTTATCGCATTTCGTGATATTTGACAAAACAGCCTTCTAAACTTTGTGAATGTTTTTTATAAAAAAACGGCAAGCCGGGAGCGAAATCTGCTCAAAGCTTGCCGTTTTATTTGACAATATTCATTTGTCGAGGGTTCGAACCCTTCCGGTCGGTGAAAATCATGAAAAAGCATCCATGGTTTTTACCTTGAATTTTTCAGCTGAAAAGCATGAAAAAAGCCCGTAAATACGGGCTTTTAAGGGTGAGCATCCATTTAGTCTCACCAATATGGTGCGGGTGACAGGACTTGAACCTGCACGGTGTTGCCAATAGAACCTAAATCTATCGCGTCTGCCAATTCCGCCACACCCGCATACAAAACAACATTATTATTTTATCATAAACTCCCTACTTTGTCAAGACCTTTTGCTCAAAAAAATGCCCGATGCTCAAAACATCGGACTGATTTTTTTTATAATCTCTTAATATTATCAAGAATTATCAGCTTGTGTGTAAAACCCTCAAGCTTGTTTTTGATATCACCATTCTTTATAAAAAGGAGTGTTGGCAGTGCTGTAACGTCATATCTCTTCGCAAGATCTGGCTGAGATGTGATATCACACTTAGCTATGATAGCGGTTTCTCCAAGCTCTTCTGCAGCTTCGTTAAGCCCTGCCTCTGTTCTTTTACAGTGAACACAGGTAGGTGAGTAAAATTCTATAACAAGCGGTTTGTCTGCTGATATCAGCTCGTTGTAATTCTGGTTTGTCAGTTCTGTAAGCATTTTTTTATTTCCTCCAATATATATTATATTATTCATATAGTTTTACTATGAATATAGTGATTATATCACTATTTACGCACTTTGTCAAGAGTATTATCAAACATTTCTGTATATCATATTTCTCATATATGTTAGTTATGAATAAAATGTACAACAATAATAAAGTATTCCTATCATATATGTATGATTTAATGAAAATCATTCATAACTATTGACATTTCCATAAAATCATGTATAATAAAAGCATACTAATCATATCGACTTGATATGAATTGAAAGTGAGGAGCTTAAATTGTCAAAGATTAATAAGCGAATGCAGCGATGTTGACACTGGAACTATCACAGCAATATATCTTAATTGGAGTTGTCAGCTATGTATATAGAATTAAAAAACATTAATAAAAGTTTTGGCGATTTTAAAGCTTCGGATAACGTAAGTTTTGGTATTGAAAAGGGAAAGCTTATCGGTCTGCTTGGACCGAGCGGCAGCGGTAAAACAACTATCCTGCGTATGCTTGCAGGTTTGGAAAAACAGGATAGCGGCGATATTATTATAGATGGTAAAAATGTCAACAAACTTCCATCAAATGAAAGAGGTATCGGATTTGTTTTTCAAAGCTATGCGCTCTTCCCTTTTATGACAGTTTACGATAATATAGCTTATGGTCTGAAGGTTCAGAAAAAAGATAAGAAGTTTATCAAACAACGTGTGGCTGAGCTTCTTGAACTTGTTGGCTTGCCTGACGTTGGCAAGCGTTATCCTGACCAGCTCAGCGGAGGTCAAAGGCAGCGTATCGCTCTTGCAAGAGCACTAGCACCTCAGCCTGAACTCCTTCTACTTGACGAACCTTTTGCAGCTATCGACGCAAAGGTAAGAAAAGAACTGAGAACATGGCTTCGTGATACTATTGATAAAATAGGCATAACAAGCATTTTCGTTACACACGATCAGGACGAAGCAATAGAGGTCGCAGACGAAATTGTTATCACAAACAAAGGAAGAGTTGAGCAGATAGGCAATCCAGTTGAGATATACCTTGAACCTAAAACTCCTTTTGTTGCTCAGTTTATCGGTCAGTCCGCAGTTATCGAGGACTACAGCAAGCTCAAAGGCTTTGAAACAGCAGAGGGCAAGACTTCAGCTATAATCAGACCTGAGTTTATCGAGATAAACAAATTTGAAGACAGCGAGTATCACCAGTTTGAAAGCTCAATGGAGGATGCCGTTGTGGAAGAAGTTTCATTCAGAGGAAACGCCTTTGAGGTTAAAGCTTCCATAGAAGGTATCTCAGTAACAGGCAGATATCCGCTGAACGCTTCCCGCTTAAAAAAAGGTGATAAGGTAAAAGTACTTATCAAGAAGCTTTACACTATTGATGAAAACACTACAAATATACTCGTAAACAAAGCTCTTGATGACTCAGAGCTGTACTATATTTAGTAAGGAGGACATTAAAGATGGAAAATAATAAAACAAAGTCCTCTGCTATACAGAAGATACTAAAATGTGGCATCATATCATGGGTAGCAATAATTGCCCTTTGGGGAATAGGATCTTTGAAATATGATGAATATTTTCTTCCAAGCCCAAAGGAAACGATCGACAGCATGAAGGAACTTATCAAAGACGGAACTCTTTGGAGTGATATTGTTGCAAGCGTCGGAAGAGTAATAAAAGGCTGGCTACTTTCAATAATTTTTGCTGTTCCTATGGGTCTTATTGTAGGAAATTTCAGACCTGTACGCTGGCTCGTTGAACCTATACTTAGCTTTTTCAGATTTGTGCCTGCTATTGCATTGGCGACACTCTTTCTAATGTGGTTCGGAGTAGGCGAAGAATCAAAAGTAGCACTTATTTTCTACGCATCATTCTTCCCTATGTTCGTAAACACTATAGCGGGTGTGGCTTCAACTGATAAGCAGCTCGTGGAAGCAGCTTCCTGCATGGGGGCAAAAAAAGCAAGAGTTTTTTTCACAGTAGTTGTACCATCAGCGGTATCTAATATCTACACTGGAATAAGACTAGGACTTAGCTCAGCTATAATCTGTGTTGTGGCAGCTGAAATGCTGGTCGGCAGTGATGGTCTTGGTTATCTTATAAACAGCTCGAAGCTTTATTACAAAACAAGCTGGGCTTTTGCAGGAATCGTCACACTTGCTGTGATTGGCTTTGCTGCTGACAGGATCCTACAGTTTATTGGCAAGAAAAAACTTAAACACTTTGACGTAAAATAATTAATTTAACAGGAGAGATTTAAAAATGAACATAAAAAAGATAATCGCAATAATAGCATCTACAGCATTGACAGCAACTCTTCTTGCATCATGCAGTAGTTCATCAAGCGGAAAAACCGCAAAGAAGGTTACCAAAGACGGTAAAGAGCTTAGCGTTTTGAGAGTTGCGAACATGACAGGTCAGCCAGATCAGTATGCCGACTATATCGGTATGGAGCAAGGAATATTTGAGAAATATGGTATATCTCTCGAAACATCAGAATACGCTGCCGGCATTAACACAGTTGACGCTATTGCAACAGGCACAGCAGATACAGGACTGCTTGCAGATTTTGCTGCTGTAAACAGAATTGGAAATACTCTCGATAACACTAATCTTGTGATTTTTTCAGATCTAAGTTCTAGCGTTTCATATAACGGTGGTCTTTTTGTTGCACCAAAATACAAAAATGATCTTGATGCTTTAGATGAAAGTGAAGGATGGATAACTTCTATTGGAACAGTTTCAGAATACTTCAACTGGCAGGCTCAGACTTATTTAGGACTTGACCCGTCAAAGCAGAAAAACGTCAATACAGATTCCATATCAACTCAGATAGCAGTTGCACATAACGGTGAGGCATCAGCCGCTATCGTTACAGGCTCAGCTATAAAAAAATATGAAGCAGAGGGCTGGACTCAGGTCGCATCTGCAAAAGATATAGGGATAAACGTATCTGCTTATCTTATAACATCAAGCGACTTTGCAAAGAACAATACTGAAACTCTTACGAACTATCTTAAAGCACTTGATGAAAGCGTTAAATACATAAATGACAACTTAGATGAGTCAGCTGAAAAAATATCAAAGAAATATGGAATCGAACCAGATGATTTCAAAACAAACTGGGAACAGTACAGTATTAAACTGGGACTTTCTGAGGAAGCTGCATCTCATCTTGATGAAATAAATAAGTGGGCGTATGAGAATGGTAAATATCCAAACAATTACAACATAAGGGAATTTTATTATCCAGATGCAGCAAAAAAAGCATTTTCAGATAACGTTACGGCAGACCTGACAAAAGCAGACAAATAAACAAGGAGGAATCAGACATGGGTTATCCAAGCATTTATCCAACAGGAGTTACGATATACAACAAAGAAAAAGCCTACAGCGGCTATACGATCTTCCCGTCCGCTAAAGGTGCTCTGTTCATAGATATGAATGGCAATGAAGTAAAGCTTTGGGCTGGACTGGGAGGATTTCCTAACAAAATACTCCCAGGCGGATATGTAATGGGCACAACAGGAGCAAGAGGAGGTAAATATGCATATCAGGATCAACTTGATCTTGTTCAGGTAGACTGGGACGGTCATATCGTATGGAAATTCGACAAAACTGAACTTGTTGCGGACCCGGGTAAAGAACCGGTCTATATGGCTAGACAGCACCATGATTTTCAGCGTGAGGGCAGCACTGTGGGTTACTATTATCCAAATGGTGAGCCAAAGACAGACAGTGGCAATACACTTATCCTTACTCACGAGAACCTCTACAACCATGATATTTCAGACAAAAGACTTATTGACGATAAGATCATCGAAGTGGATTGGGAAGGCAATATAATTTGGAGCTGGCGTGCAAGCGACCACTTTGATGATCTTGGCTTTGACGAGGCCGCAAAGAACGCATTGTTCAGAAACCCTGGCCTTCACGGTGAGGCAGGTGGAGATTGGATGCACATAAACAACTTCTCTACCCTTGGCGAAAATAAGTGGTATGACGCAGGCGACAAACGCTTCCACCCGGACAATATCATATTTGACGCAAGAAATTCAAACATACTCGGAATTATCGAGAAATCAACAGGTAAGATAGTATGGCGTGTAGGTCCTAACTTCAACGAAAGCGAAGCCACAAAGAAGCTTGGCTGGATAATTGGTCAGCACCACCTGCACATGATACCAAAGGGACTTCCTGGAGAGGGCGACCTGTTGGTATTCGATAACGGTGGTGAGGGTGGCTACGGCACACCTAACCCTGCTTCCCTCACAGGCGTGAACAATGCACACAGAGATTACTCAAGAGTACTTCAATTCAATCCTGTTACACTTGAAATAACATGGCAGTACACTCCCCTTGAAGCAGGAAATCTGCTTTTTACTGACGCTTCTAAGTTCTATAGCTCATACATCAGCTCTGCACAGCGACTTCCGAACGGAAACACTCTTATTACAGAAGGTTCAGATGGACATCTTCTTGAGGTCACACCTGACCATGAAATAGTTTGGGAATTTGTAAACCCTTATTTCAAGAATTTTGCTGGAACATTCAAAAGCAACATGATCTACAGAGCTTATCGTGTACCATACGAGTGGATACCACAGCTTGAAAAACCTGTTGAGACCTCTATCGAGCCTATCGACATTACAAAGTTCAGAGTACCGGGTGCTTCTATTGGCGAGGGTACAGGGCTTGTTACAGCCGTTGACGGGATCGATCCAACAAAAGGAGTTCCTCTCACAGGTTCAGGAAATGAAGAAGATGATGAAGAACGCATCGACTTCTGTGTTGCTTCTGTAAAGAAAAAAGATCTAGAATAAAATTAATGTACATAAGGCAGCTTCTGTAAAACGAGGCTGCTTTTTTTAAGACCGCAGAGAATTTAGGCTATTTCAACTTCCGTGTTGATAAATGTAAACTTTTTTAGAAAATATGATATAATATAGTATAGAATTAAATAAAAAAGAGGGTGTAAAACTTGATCGATCTTGATGATTTTTGGTATATAGTCAGATCGCAACATTATACCAAAAGATAAATGGAAATAATATATGGCAATTTGGAATACGTTCCGCCAAAGCAAATAGATAAACTTTGGGATAAGGCTGTAGACAAATGGGGCGATTGGCAAGCTGCACAGCATATAGCTAAGAAATATGATGATGACGGGTATCTTTGCAAGAAGGAATAGCATAAACAAAAATAAGGCGCTGTAAAAAAAGCGCAACAAAGCCCGTGGATTTCCTCGATATGGAAGCCCACGGGTTTTAATATATCACACAGCAAAAAAGAACTATCTAATCTTGAAAAAAGGGTACAGC
>ENA-ORTY01001180-ORTY01001180.1-human-gut-metagenome-genome-assembly--contig:-NODE-1180-length-30571-cov-2.914799_pt1 | contig 30571 bp, 25 predicted proteins | sample MGYA00241917_ERZ509198 | MGnify/ENA primary metagenome ERZ509198 (study PRJEB26280, sample SAMEA2338857) | human gut metagenome | biome: human gut; feature: human-associated habitat; material: faeces...
TCATGAAAGCGACCAATGCAGCCATCCGCAAAGGTAAGACACCGGACAGGCAGATTCCCGCCCTGCTCGAACTGGGCCTGACTCAGTCCCAGGCAGAGGAGCTGCTTAAGCCGGACTTCTGTGGACGCATCGGATTCGCGTCCTTTTCCCTCCAGAACAGCAATGCCAACATCCGGCGCGTCGAACAGCGTATCCGGGAACTGGAACGTGCGGCAGAACGGAACGTCACCCGCGAACAGGAAGGCAACGGCTATACATATCGTGAGGATGTGGAGGAAAACAGGGTGATGTTCATCTTCCCCGACAAACCGGAGGCAGATGTCCGTTCCCTGCTCAAAAGGCACGGCTTCAAGTGGTCTCCCAGCAGGAATGCATGGGTCAGGATGCTGAACAATGCAGGACGCTATGCCGCCGAACGCGTTCGAGAACAGCTTGATAGGTAAATAAAAATCCCGGCCAATGGAAATTGGCCGGGACGCCTTTACGGTACTTTTTAGATGGATATCACCAGCGGGGTATACCGGGGCAGCACTCCGTCCCCGCTGATCAGCCGCATAGGCTCGGACATGGCCTGCGCTATCAGCATGTGATCAAAGGGATCGTTGTGATATCTCGGAAGTCCCGCCAGCATTTCGGCATGCGAACCAAGAAGCGGGAGTTCCAGAAAACCGCTTTCTTCAGCAGCCGAACGAAGAACTGGCAACTGGGCATCCAGCTTACCTATCCGTGTCTTTATGGCGATTTCCCACCACGACACAGTACTGACGAAGATATCATTCTCTTCCGCAAGCAGCAAATCCCTCACAGGTTCGATGCGCGGGGAGTTGGTCAGCGCCCAGAGCAACGCATTGGTATCCAGCAACAGCCGCATGTCAGTTCCCCTCAAATGCGGCAAGGATATCGGGTGGCAGGGGCGCGTCAAAATCATCAGGAATCGTCAGCTTTCCTTCCAGAATACCAAGACGTTTTCTCGGCATGGCACTGGTTACCGGAGTAAGAGCGGCTTCCGCACGCCCATAGCTGCCAATAAAAATGACTTCACCAGCGGCGGCACGTTTTACCAGCCTGGACAGAGAACTTTTTGCCTGATGCATGGGAATAATATTCTGTGACATAAGCCACCCCCTTTTAATTGAATTTAGTCCAGACTTAGCCCGATGTCAAAGAAAGTCTTCTTGCCATGTTTGAGTAACTCCTCTTTCCTTGCGTATTCAGATGGAAATGTCTATTTTTCATTTTAGTATCATATGAATATATTGGGTACCATTCCGAGAAGAGAGATCGCCCCTATCGGGAACGTATTCACAGCAATTTTGGTAGCTCATTTGAATACATTGATAAATCAAAATATTACGAAACAAAAGGCTGTGACTGTTGGTACAGGTGGCATTTCCAGCGAGGATCCGGACGCTCTGGTCAAGCTGAAGGAAAAGCTGGAATCGCTGAAACGCAGCCACGCACTCATGAAAGCGACCAATGCAGCCATCCGCAAAGGTAAGACACCGGACAGGCAGATCCCCCTTGCTCGAACAGGGTCTGACTCAGTCCCAGGCAGAGGAGCTGCTCAAGCCGGACTTCTGTGGACGCATCGGATTCGCGTCCTTTTCCCTTCAGAACAGCAGGGTGATGCTCATCTTCCCCGACAAACCGGAGGCCGATGTCCGTTCCCTGCTCAAAAGGCACGGTTTCAAGTGAGCTCCCAACAAGAATACATGGGGCGGGATGATGTATTCAAGAACAGCTTAATTATACGAAATAAAAGCAAGTCCTGGTCATATTGACATGACCGGGACTTGCCTATTTATATGACTAATCATCTGGTTCTTTTTAGTATGATGTAACTTATATTTTAGGAGCTCCCTTCAAGGCTATCTAGCAGTATCTACTTCCCAAAAATAGTTTTCCATCCTGGTTTGAAAAAATCGATAATTAAACGTATACGTTTGATAGCTTTTTTCTTTGGAATATCATGTCGAACAATCTCAAATATAGCATAATACTGTGCACTAATTAATATATGAAGCTCTTCTTTGGATATATATTGATACGAATATCCATTCTTTTTAAGATATTTCAAAAATTTAACAGACTGACGTTCTACTTCATTAACAATATCATCCATAAAATGTTCATAGTTACTTCCAGTAGAACAATTAATCAATAATACAAACTCATCTTTGTTATTAAATATATACTCCAAAAGTTCATTAGCTATTTTATCAGATATAGCCCACATATCTTGAGGACATCCTTGTTCAAGTTGACTATGCCCCTCCTTTCCTCCCTTACGATATATAGATAGAACATGCTCTGCAACGGATGAAACTAGAGCTGAAAACAATTCATTTTTATTAGAAAAACGTATATACAGAGCCCCTGTCGTTACACCTGCATTCTGTGCAATGGTACGCAAGCTAGCTTTTTCATAGCCTTTACTCAAAAATTCCTTTTTTGCACTCTCCATAATAAGACCAAGAGTTTTTTCAACTTGCTTCACCGATACTCTCCTTTTAATTTTCTTATGAAAAAATATGAGATAACCAACTGTGACGAATGATTCTGTTCTACCTAAGCATCTTGTATATATTAAATTGTACGAAAAAGTATCGCCTTTTTGACATTAACCATGCATCCGAAAAACAGGGAAGATGTTATAAGGACCACCGGAATCCATATGTAGTGTACGTAGAAAACCAGAAACATCGTGATAGTTATGAATTCCATACCCCTATCTGCTTATATCCCTCACTCAGTATACTTTTCACCTCCACAAGCATGCCCCCATGTAACCATTCTAAGAAATTTAAAATATCTCAGCAAGTTACCCAAAACAATCCCGTATAACCGATAAGGTACTATTAAAAACAGAATGGACATCATAAGCGCCTTCTGAGCAGAAGAAACTTTTTATAAAAATAGAAGCTCTCGAGCCATATTTAGCTAATGTTAATACGTTGTATTTATTATATATTCATCCTATTAACTCCCAACATTCTAAAATAATTTATAAAAACTGAAGATATGCCTTATATGTGATTGAGTTCACTCATGAATAAAAACAGTGTTTTTATTATAGATAACATATTGTAATAACATATTATTTTTATAAAGTGATTTTGAAGTTGACTTTCATTTAGTTTTTTGGCAGGTTCACCAATAACACTGTTATTGATAAAGGATATCAACAATTACTTACTCAAGGTACTGAGGTATCCCAGTACAGCTAAACCGGAAACACAGGAAAGAAAAATGTTTATTTCCAAACCGTGTTCTGCAAGCAGTGATTCTCCCATATTGGGACTGACAGACAAAACAACCCTTTTGGATTTATTTGAAAAAGCTGTCTTAGCACACGCAAAACAAGGTGTTTTTCTGTGTAACCGTGAACAATTTTTTTCTTACACCTCCTTATGGCGAGATGGCAGTGCCTTTGCGGCAGGCTTGAGGGCGAAAGACATAAAAAAGAGCCAACCGCTGATCGTGACCGTAGATGAAACACGTTCTTTCCTTACGGCATTGTGGGGTGGAATAATGGCAGGAAATGTCGTCGTTCCAGTCCCACAACTGATCAAAGGGAAAGGCGAAGCTACAGCCGTCCGCAGGTTACGCGGGATATGGGAAGCACTTCTGGCATCCTTCCCTACCCCTCCCATACTCCTTTGCGGCGGAGCCGAGCAAGAAAAGATGCTGCATGAGGTCATTCCCGGTCAGACCTCGGCATTACAGATTTCTGGGCTGCTTGAATACGGATTCAACCCTGAATCAGACTTTGGGGCTTCGCCTGATGATGCGGCGATTATTCAGTTTTCTTCCGGAAGTACGGGGCAACCCAAAGGGATTCTTCTAACGCATGGCAAAATTGTGCAGAATCTTTCCATGCTCCAGCGGGGGATAGCTTATGGCCCTGACGATCGGTTATTAAGCTGGTTCCCATACTATCACGATTTTGGGTTGTTCGGCGGACACTTCTTACCTATCTTACATGGGACGGGAGAGTTTCGTTTGCCGACCGAAGACTTTGGAAGATCACCAGAAAATTATCTGGCACTGCTCGATAAGCATCGGATTACCCATACCTATCTCACGCCGACCGGTGCGGAACTTTTACTTCGCTATTTGGATAGAGCGAAGAAACATGGACGGCATTTTGACCTCAGTACGCTCCGCTGCATCTCACTAGGGGCCGAAATGATCCCTCCCCAAATTTGCTCCGAATTACGCAACAAACTCGCACCATATGGGCTTGATCCGGCAGCCGTAACCCCTGGATACGGTCTTGCGGAGTCTTGCCTTGCCGTCTCTTGCAAGCCAGTAGGTGAAATAGCGTGCAGCTGGACGATCGCACGGACACCTTTACTGGAAACGGGGACTGTTGTCCCCATATCTCAGAATGTGCAGACGTCGCAAGGTGAAACCCTGAGCTTCACGAGTTCTGGAAAACCACTTTTCGGTATGCATTGGCAGATTGTAGATGATAAAGGTTCCCCCTTACCGCCCATGCATTTGGGACTACTGCAACTTAAATCACCATGTTTAACACAAGGTTACTGCACAAAAGAAGGAATGGATACTTCCCTTTGGAAGGGCGAATGGATGGATACCGGTGATATAGGTTTCCTTTCCCCAGAGAATGAATTTATTCCCGTTGCCCGAAAAAAAGATGTTATTGTTGTTAATGGGCGTAACCTTTATTCCTATGATATCGAACAGATGGCTCTTTCTCTGGGAGAAGGGCAGTTGCGAAGTGCGGTAGCAACCGGAGCCATTTCGCCCACTGGTAAAGAGATGGCGATTCTTTTTCTAGTTTTTGTGAAGCATTCTGGCGAGACACAGGAGCAAATTTCCAAACGAATGCGGCAAACAGCACATAAAATCCGTACAGCACTAGCCCAAGAATGTGACTTGGCTGTTAACCATTTCTTCCATATCCGCCAAAGTGACATACCATTAACCACCAGCGGAAAAGTTATGCGGCACGAACTTGCACGGCGCTTTGCGCTCGGTGAATACTCGGCATGCGAACTCGTTGTCGATGATGAGGCGATCGCCCCACTTTCCATTTCTTTTAGCAATACTTCACAAGATATCGCCAGCAGCCTCAATGAGATATGGAATGATGTCCTTGAAAGGCCCTTAAGTGAAAAACTGGATGGGAAAGCTGACTTTTTTTCTTTCGGTGGCGATTCCATGCGTGCGGCCCAATTGGTTGCCCGTCTTGAGAGTCTGACAGGACGCAAGCTGTCGACGAATTTTGCCTATCGATATCCGACGTACCAAGACCAACTGGAAAAATTAACTTCTCACAGGAATATTGAATGTCCAGCAACCGATCTTGAGGTATTGATCCGAGATATTCTGGCGGACAATGCTGACATTGAAGCTGATTCCCTGTCTGTCGACAAACCATTTGTCGAGCTCACGCAGCGTATGGACGTTCTCCTGAAATTCGTTCAAGAAGTCCGGCAGGTCTTTGGCGATGGGGAAATCACGGAAGCTGCGCTGACAGCAAATAGCATCCGAGAGATGGCGGCAAAACTCGAACGCCTCGCCCCGAAGCCCGGTGATCCGATCCCGCTCATGCCGTTCCAAGAAACACTCTACTTCCACAGCCAAGGAAGCATGCGCAATGAACCTACAGGACTATCCTGCTATATCATGGTTCGCCTGCATATGGTCGGTAAAATTGATATCCCGTTGTTCGAACATCTCTTGAACGATGTGCTCTCCCGGCATCCCTTACTCGGTACTCTCCTTGACGATAAGGGCCTCGTCCCTTGCCTACGCTCGGCACCTGAGTTCCCCAAAATATCGATTGAAGTAGAAGATATTTCCCATCTGGATGACAAATCAATCGAAGCACACATCCTGCAAGCGGAAAACGCGCTTATCGATTGGCGATGGGATTTGCATAAGGCTCCTCTTTTCTGCCTACGTTTTCTCAAGACGGCGCACAACTCTTGGGAACTTTTGTTCCATGCTGACCACATGGTAATCGATGGCTATAGTGCAGTGGTTCTCTTTATGGAGCTACTGCATGTCTATGATGCAACTCTGGCTGGCGAACCTCTACCTAAAATATATGAAGAACACCCATTCTCGTGGTATGCGTGGCTTTCTTCTTGCCGTGAGAAAACAAATCGTTACAAACGGGATATGGAATGGCATCTTGAAGATTTCACGCCACCTCCTCCGCGTTGCGCCATGCCAATGAAACGGAATCCCGGAATGGTTGGCGACGTAATCTTCAGGACCTACCATTCGCCAACACAAGCCGATATGCTCGCTGGCTTGCGTGAGGTCATAGCCGAAGATCCAAGTGTCAGCGTCAACAGTATACTGCTTGCGGGCCTGTTCAAGCTAGTCAACGTCTGGACCGCGGAAAACGATCTAGTCATCAATCTTCCTCTACTCAACCGCGAGCATTTCCTGCCCGCCTCCCGCAACGTGGTAGGAAGTTTCATTGACCTGCTCCCATTACGGCTTCGCACGTCATTTTCCGAGCCTATCCTCACGATGGCTAGACGGTTGGAAAAAATTATGCGCGAGAAACTCGAGCGCCCTGTTTCCTCGATTGCGCTTTCGCGAGAAATCGCACGCCGCTCAGGTTTACAGGGGTCTCTGAGCTCCATCATCTTTTCCAATTCTATCAGCTTGATGCGTGCTGAATATCTTCACCATGAAACGTATGACATAGCCGATATGCCGTACGTATTCACGGGCGCACCCGGAACTACCATAGATGTGCTCTTCCATTCAGCTGGCGGAGAATGGCGTATCGTTTGGAATTATATGCAGGATCTTTTTGATGAATCGTTCATTGCCACCCTTGCGGCGCAGTACAATTCATTGCTTAGGGACACGGTTGAAGCCTGGAAGTCTGGAAAACCCGAGCGCCCCTTTACCTCCCAAGCGGCACTGCCGCCGGAGCATGCAGCCTTGTTAAGCAGGATTAATGCTACAGAAAGAATCTTTAGGGCAGAGCCACTTCATCATTTTATGCATGAACATGCCCTTATGCGCCCCCATGATGAAGCGCTTACCTTTAAGGACATTTCGCTTACCTACAGAGAATTCGATAGCCGCTCTTCACGCATGGCAAAACTTTTCAAGGAGTGTGGTATCGGACGCGGACAATTTGTCGCGCTCGCACTGCCGCGCAGTATTGAGCTTTTGCTAGCCCAGTTCGCTACGTTTAAATCCGGTGCGGCATATGTACCTGTGGATCCCGCATATCCTGCGGATAGAATCCGGTATATGATTGATGATAGTCAAGCCAAATTGCTGGTAACAACTTCAGAAACATTGCGCACACTTAATTTGAGTGAATGCTCCGGCGTGACGCATGTGCTCTTGCCCAATGAAGAAGACACAATAAATGATAATGAATTTCTTATTCAAAGTAACAATTCAGCCCCTGTCATCTTGTCCCGGAAAAATATTGAACTCTGCCTAGAACTCCATGAGCAGAATACGGAAGAAAGCCCAAACAAGGACGATCCTGCCTATATGATCTATACGTCCGGGTCAACGGGCAAGCCTAAAGGCGTCATCGTTTCTCATGCAAACTTCTGCAATTTTATTGATTATGTATTGCGAACCTTCGCCCGAGGGGCAGAAGAACGTTTCGCTCTTGTCACCTCACCTTCTTTTGACATGACCCTCACCAGTAACCTTGGGGCGCTGATGAGCGGGGCATCATTACATATCCTTTCCGAAGAGGACACGAAGGATGTACAGGCTCTCCTCCAGTTTTTGGAAGAGAAATCTATCTCCCTCCTCAATATCACCCCTTCACATTTCAGTATGCTAACCTCAGTGTTGCCACTCATGGATACCACGCCTCAACTGTATCCCCGAATGCGCATTCTCCTTGGTGGTGAAGTGATTAACCCGGCCGATGTCACTCAATGGTTATCGTTTTATCCTGGACATCAAGTGATTAACGAATATGGGCCCACGGAAGCCACCGTTGCTGTTAGTTTTTTCCCCATCCCTACGGAGAACGGGGCATGCAATCTGGACATTATCCCTATCGGTAAGCCCATCCAGAATACCTGCTATTATATTCTAAATGAAGAAATGCAACCTTGCATGCTGGGCGTCCCTGGGCGTTTATTTATAGGCGGCGCCAATGTCGCTCAGGGCTATTGGCGAAAAGCGGAAAAAACCGCACAAGTCTTTGTCCCTGACATTTTTGCACGAGCCAAGGGACAGAGCGATGCCATGATGTATGATACCGGAGACATGGCGCGTTGGCTAGAAGATGGTAACGTGCAGTTCCTCGGACGGAATGATCGTCAGGTAAACCTTAGGGGTTATCGCATCGAACTCGGCGAAATCGAAAATTTCCTTCTGACGATTCCAGGGATAAACAACGCTTCGGTCGTGGTGCAAAGCGACCACGGTGGGGAAAAGCACCTTTGCGCATTTTATACCCTGGCTGAAAAAGTGGAAGACGTACCTGTGCAGACACTGAGGCAAGTCTTGGGCGAACTTCTTCCCGAATATATGGTTCCCCGTTTCTATAAACGGCTGGAGGCGATGCCCCTGACTCCCAGCGGCAAGCTGGATATAAAGCAGCTACCGTATATCGTTACGGCTGAGCGCCCACTATCAGTTGTAGAGTTCGAACCACCGTCCACACTGGAAGAAGAAGCCATAGCCAAGGTATGGACTGAAATATTCAACCTTGAATCTATTGGCGTGAATGATGATTTTTGGGAGCTGGGAGGTAATTCCATCCGGGCGACACGGCTTCTCGTGAGCCTGCACGAAGCAGGATTCCGCTTGGGACTCCGGGAACTTTTTGGCCATCCCACTGTCAGGGGGTTAGCATCTTGCCTATCCCCGAAGACAAATCAATCGGTATCTAGCGTCAGTGGAGAGTTTTGCAATGAACATCCTCTACGCTCTGGTTGGATTCTTTTGCGGCATAGCCCAGATAAAGAACGCGTTCTCCTTTGTCTACCTTACGCTGGAGGAAGCCCGGCCATGTTTACCGACTTTGCCGCAACCTTGCCCACGCATGTTACCATTCATTCCGCCCTTTACCCTGGCGTCGGGGATGGAGAGCCAATAAGCGATGTGAACGCAATCGCTCGCGGGCTGTATGAAACACTCCCCGCCGGGAAAGAATTCATTCTTTTTGGATATTGCTTCGGGGCCTATGTAGCCCACGCGCTAGCAAAATTGCTTCATAGCGATCCAAATCGAAAACTTACTTCAGTGATCGTCACCGGCGCCACGCCTCCCGGAGCACAGAAAAAGGCTTATGACAGGACGGTTCTTTCGACTCAGTTCATCGCTCCGCAAAGCCAAGAGTACTTGCAAAAGATCTACGCCCCCCTGCTTTGCAATCTCCCGGAATGTGAACGCAAAAGATACTGGCACAATTATCGGTCTGCCATTGAGGCCCTTGCTGACTATGTCTTTGGCGAACAAGCCATGGACATCCCTTGCCACGTTCTGACGGGAGAACAGGAGGAATACCCCTTTATTCTTGAATATGCGGAAAGCTGGGGACAGGTATTCCGGCGTTGCCATTTCTACAAGGTTCCGGGCGGGCACATGCTGATGCAAACCCATCTGGATGGTCTTCTCAAAACATTCAGGCCAATCTTAGAGTCATATTTCCCTCACGGAATGGGGACAGAAAAGGTGTAGCCCCCCTTAAAAACTGTTCCCGTTGCAGGCGGGGTATCCTCCATTACCGGGAGTTATATTCTCCCGGTAATGGGACACCTACACGCTAGCATATAACACATCCAAACATAGGATGAGCCATGAACAAAGGGATTCTTATTGTAGGCGGCACAGGGGCGACCGGAAAGCACGTCCTTCATGCTGTTACAACCCTCCTCCCAGATACGCGTGTAAGCATCACATCGCGCACCCCTTTCTCACGATCAGCCAAGGTGGATATAGTCCGCTGGGACGCCATGGCTCCAGATGCCGAGGCATTACTGAGCGAATACAGTCTTGTCCTTTCCTGTCTCGGTCCAGCAAGTCTTTTCCGTGATCTTATTCAAAAAATGTGCCTACGAGTTGGTGTAGATTGTATTGACATAAATGATGATTTCCAAACGGCAAATGACATATGGCAACTTCGGGGTGCAGCGGCCCAAAAAGGTGTCCGTCTTTACACCTGCATGGGTATGAATCCTGGATTGAGTACCTTGATGCTATTCATGCTCCGCCAAGCCATACTCGGCGAAAGCCCCTCCTCATCTCTACAGAATGCCAGCGTTTGTGTTCTCTCAGGTGCGGATGAAGACGCTGGATTGGCCGCAACGCATACCATGCTGGATTGCTTGACAGAGCAAAGTACTTCCTTGCGTGAAAAAAGAGCGGCATACGTTCCAGCGGACGATTCCGATACCGCTGCATTCATCCGTTTTCCTGGACATGGGGGACTTTTATTTACTGCCCAGTGTTCCTCGGCTGAACCGGCTCTTTTGGAAAACACTTCCGAATACATCGCTTCTTTGTCAAGGCAGGCGGAAACGTATAGGGAAGCGGTTCCCCCCGCCTCCAACGTAGATTACCGGATGCATTTTCAAGGTATGCCCAAAGCTATGGTAGGCTGGATCAGGAGCAATACCCTGTTCAGAGTACCGGAACGACAACGATGGCTAGCACGCCTTTTTCTGAAAATGCATCACATTTCCAGAAAAAAAACCGGGAATATGAACCGTTCTATCCTGTGTATTTTCGGCAGACATGAGGGGAGCCAACGCGCCATCACAGTAACGGGAAGTACTGTTTTTGGCATGACGGCGGCTTTTGCCGCTGCCGTCGCAAAAGTACACCTTCAACGCCGTCACGATATCCCCCCCGGGGTACATTTTGCCCATCCTTACTGGCTTCCTCCCTCGGAGGTTCTTCCGATATTACGGCAGGTAGGCGTGGAGGTATATTATGTCACATGTTGAGGCTCCTCACAATAAACCGAGAGTCGCGGTTCTCGGCGCTTCAGGTTCTCTAGGCGGCGAGGTCTGCACCTTGGCCGGCCAACTTTTGGACGCTGATCTGCTTATCTCAGGAAGGAATAGTAAAGCCCTCGAAAAAGTGTCTGCCAAGCTTCCTCGTCCGGCCACCGTTGTCGCAGGAGATCTGCATTCACTCGGAGCGGATGCCGTGGAAATGTTCTCGTCCTGCGACATTCTGCTGAACTGCACGGGGCCTTCTTGGAAAAATGCCGCAGCAGCGGCTTCTCTGGCTCTGAAAACAAAGGGACATTATGTCGATCCCGGCGGCTATGCGTCGGCAATGACCGTCCTTGAACCCCATCACGACTCTTTTGCCCGCGAAGGTAGAAGCTGCTTGATTGGAGCGGGCTGGATGCCCGGCCTCTCGGAACTCGCAGCCCGACATTTGCTTCTTGATGCGGCAGAGCGTTTCGGCGAGTCCGTGAGTGAGGTGGACATTTTCTTCGGCGCACGGGATCACTGGCCGCGTTCTTCAGTTTCAGACATGATCTGGCACTTGTTTGAACTACCTCATTCTCTTGGCTGGTTCGAACGCGGAGAATGGAAAAAAGCTACTCCGTGGAACATGGGGGCTTCCGTGGCTCTTACTCCCTTCGGCAAAAAAGAGCGTGTTTCATGGGCCTACAATGCTCCCTTTGCCCGAATGTCCAAAGAACATCCCGAACTACGTATCCGGGCTGGGCTAATGTTCGTTGGTGCGGCAACTCAGGCAACTATTGGTATTATTCGGCTCTTTTTACGTAATCACAGAGAGATCGCCGAGGGACTCTTGCAGAAGGCCATAGCTCGTGATGCGAAGAAACGCGGGAAGATTGGACTTGTCGTAGGGCGGGCGCGTACCTGCAGCAACAGGGAACTGTCTTTTGCCGTCAGTACCAAGGACAATATGCGGATTACAGCGCTTACGGCCGTTCTAGCCGCCAAACATGCCCTCAATCATGCAACGGCACCAGGGGTCGCTTATTTTGATCAGATGGTCTCCCCACGTGATTTTTTTGCCGACATACGTTCAACCGATATTAGCGTTTCAGACATTATAACCATTGAAAAACATTAATCTTATATACATCGATATTGTTACGTTTTCTTCATAAAAAAAATTCAGATCGGTTAACAACCAGTTTCAGGAATCAAGACTTTATGAATACCGATATTCTTTTCTCCCCCTACCACCCCGGTCATCCCATACAGGCCACGGCTATATTGGACTATTGCAGCCGTGCCCATGGGACTCAGCAGAGCCCTCCTTGGCTTACCGATCCTGTAGCGGAATTTTTTCGCCTCATCTACGGAGAACCCCCGGCATGGCGAAAACTCCACCCCTTATGTTGGATGGGCGTTTGCGCACGTACACTAATCCTTGACAAGTTTGTCAATACTGTCCTTGCGGCGTGGAGCAAAGAACCAACTCTCTCTGTATGGTCTTTGGGAGCTGGATTCGATGCTCGTTGGGCGCGCCTACCATTGATGGCATCAAGTAAAGTAACTGTACACGAATGGGATGTTCCTGAATTACTACGGGTAAAACAGAAACTACTTCTCCACTCTCCGTGGGTTGTCGCTTATGAACGCGTACGGACACATTTCCTTGAAATTGTTAACACAGAATCAGTCAATGAAGACACAGCTCCTGAAGAACTTGGAAATGATGTGACCATTCCAGGCAAGATTTCTCCTAGCCATCGTTGGGAAGAGGCAATCCGAGATGCTGCGGCACAGGAAAAAGGTCCCGTTCTTGTGATTGCCGAAGGACTATTTGATCTCTTGCCGATCAGAAACAAAAAGCGATTATTGAAAGTTTTGGCGGAAACACTGCCACAGGCTGTTATAGTGTTCGATAGTCTCAATGAAGCTGCAGCTGCCTACGACAACAAAAATCCTGCCCGCTATACAGGGGATTCCAACCTTAAAACCTACGGACTAGTCGATGACGCTGGTCAGCTACTGCTCCAAAACGGCTGGATGGTGATACGCGCTGAAAGCGTTTTCAGAGAGGTTCAGGACTGCCCACTCAAGGGGTGGTGGAAAATATTCTCTTGGTTTCCGCTCTCTGGCTCAATGCATAACGCCTACCGCTGCTTTATGGCTGAAACGGCATTGCAGGCATAATCGGTGTATTGGGTGTTGCCGAAAGATGGCTAAACGTTCAGCAAAATGGCGGTAAGAAACGATATGTTCAATGATATCTGGTTTTGGGTTCAGCTTTTGGTTGCTTTATCAGGGTTTGTGGCCGTGGCCCTCTACGGTCTCTATTTTGTGTTGAAGCGCCACAACCGTATTACATTCTCTGCCACGGTAGAACGGTTCTTCCTGAATACCGTGATAGCCATCCCTCTTGGTGCCGCTTGGTACATCCTACCTTTTTTGCCTCAACCCATTCTTACCCGCATGAACGGTGTAGGTTTCAGCATTTTTTTTGCCACGGACGGAGAGGTTCCCGCACATATCCCTCTCTTCCCGCTGGAGCTTTTCGGTCTTGCCGACTGGGTACGACTCATTGCCGGGATCGTCGTATTGACAGGTTCTCTCTATTTTATGGTCAGCTTTATGCGGCAAAACATTAAAGTCACTTTTGATGATTACGCAAAACCAAAAAAATTACTTATTACAGGAATTTATAAGAAAGTTCGACATCCAGGTATTTTGACACAGTTCTTTGCCGCCGCCGCGCTTGCTGTCATAACCAGCGGAGTCTATACCTTGGCACTACTCCCACTCCATGCCGTGGCACTTTACTATTCAGCAATATTTGAAGAACGTTACGTACTCATCCCCCTTTTCAACGGACAGTTTGAAGACTACAGACAAGTAACCCCCGCTTTCCGGTGCAGACTTTCCGAAGCGGCGAGCCTCACCCTAGTGGCAGCCATCTGCCTAGCGTGGATGTTCCCCCATCCTTCTTTTTCCATGTAAGGGGCAAGAGAATGAGTACGCTCCGACGCATCATACAATATCTGGTTTCTTTGGTAAGGCGGCATCCTTTTGTAACATTGGCGCTTGCCCTTGTTATTACTACAGCATTTGGAAGTTACCTCATAAAAGGTTCAGCGGCAACATCTTGTAAGGTTCTCGCGACCATGAAAGTCGACCGGGGACTAGTGCAGCGAGAAATTTTTGCCACAGGGGTGATCAAACCCATTGAAGGCGCTCAAGTCAAAACAGGAGCTCGTCTTACTGCCCGTATTGAAAAAATGCATGTCAAGCTTGGTGATCCTGTAATCAAGGGACAGCTTATTGCCGAGCTTGATGCACGCGAACTGGTAGCTGAAAGGCAACGTATAGAACACACGCTTACCAAATTGCGCTCCGAACTGGACACCATCGAAAAAAGCTACCCGTTGGATAAAAAACAGGCTGAGGCTTACCTCAAGGTAGCTGAGGCCGACTTAGAATATGCTACAGCGACATTGGATCGGTATCTTCCACTGATCAAGGCTCATGCCGTCCCACTGACGGATGTAGACAAAGCCCGGCAGGGAAAGAAGTCCGCTGCACATAATCTAATAACGCGCAAGATGAATCTTGAAAAGATCAATACGGAATATACTCTCAATGTACCACATCTGAAAGCTCAGATCGCTGAAGTGGAATCCGAGCTCAGATCTGCCGAGATACGCCTTTCCTACGCAACCATCCTCAGCCCTATGGATGGGGTGGTTAGTGAGATTACAGCACGCGAAGGCGAAACCATCGTTGCAGGCATGCAGGTAGCCAATCTGATCACTATACTTGATCCTAGCTCAATGGAGTTACAAATTTTTGTTGATGAAAACGATATTGGTCTCGTGCGTGTAGGTGCAAAAGTCATTTTTACCGTACCGACATACCAGAACAAAGAATTTTCAGGAACAGTAGATCTTATCCATCCAGCCCCAGAAATACGGGATAACATCGTTTACTACAGGGCTCTTGTACGCCTTGAACCTTCTGTCGCCCTAGAGTTGCGCCCTGAAATGACGGCCCGTTGCCGGATACTGGCTGATAACAAAGACAACGTGTTGCGTGTTCCCAACGTTTCCTTCAAATGGATAGGCGGAACGCAAGTATTATTCACAGTTAAGGACGGACAAGTGTTGCCCGTACGAGTTAAAACCGGATTGGTAGGTTCTGAGATGACGGAGATATTGAGTGGTATTGAAGAGGGCACGACCATAGCCACCCAATTGATTCTCCCCTCTCTTCTTCCACCGGAATGGCTAAAACAGCTGGAACAGACTCCCAGTACGCGACAGGCTTCGAAGGATGGCAAGCAATGACCCCCGTGGCGACATGTACGCAGCAACCGTTCGAGACGGAGACGTTATACCGGACACTCCCCCCAATCGTGGAATTCCGTGACATCACGCGTTCGTTTACCAATGGTGAGCAGACGACACAGATACTAAAAGGGATCACGTTGTGCATAAGCAAGGGGGAGTTTGTAGCGATTACCGGTGCATCTGGTTCAGGAAAATCTACAGCGCTACACATCATGGGCCTCCTAGATCACCCCAGTGGGGGAACATATCTTCTTAACGGGGAAGATGTCAGCGGTTACAGTGACGATACCCGCAGTGCCGTACGCAATCGGCAATTCGGCTTTGTTTTTCAGAACTTTCACCTGCTCGCTTATGCATCGGCATTAGAGAACGTCCTCTTACCTGGAGTGTACTGCCATACCCCCCTCAAAATTCTGCAAGAACGGGCACACTTCCTACTTGAACGTGTGGGACTAAAAGATCGCATGCATCATCTGCCATCTCAGCTTTCTGGAGGGCAACAGCAACGGGTAGCTTTGGCTCGGGCCCTGTTGAACAGCCCCGCCGTCATCCTCGCTGATGAACCCACGGGGCAACTCGACTCTGCAACGAGTCGATCCATCATGGCTCTTTTTAAGGAAATCCGGGCAGAGGGGACCACGATCGTTATCGTGACGCACGATCCTGAAACAGCAGCGGGAGCCGACCGACGTATCATATTACGAGACGGCTTAGTTATTGAAAATGAAAATTAAATTCATAAATTCATTTGCGGTTCTTACTACATACCGCATATTCCGGCTCTCGCTACACGCTTTTGCTGCACACAAAGCTCAATCGGCGTTTGTCATCAGTGCTGTAGCACTCGGCATATCCGCTTTGACCATTATCGTCGCAGCATTTGATGCTGCTACGGTCAAGGCCGACGCCCTCGTTAAAGATTTCGGCCCGGAAGCCATTTTCATCGCTGGTGGTAACAGCGTGGAAGTACCACTGGGAAACCGCCCGTTAACGCTTACGCTCCAAGATATTGCTGAGATCAGGACAGCCATGCCCGGCGTCACCAAAGCCGAACCATTTTTGCTTATCGAAAACGTCACGGCGCGAGCCGGTCAGGGACGTCACGAGGTCGCCAGCGTCGTCGGTACGGGACCAGACTACCAAGGGGTATGGGACTGGAAACTGACGGAGGGAAGGGAGTTGAATCAAACTGATATCGCACGGGGCGAAAAAGTATGCCTGCTAGGGACGATCGTCGCTGAAAAACTGTTTGGAGGTACGCCCCCTGTGGGACGTACATTGGAACTCAGGGATGTAACGCTCACGGTAGTCGGCCTATTGGAAACCCGTGATGTCATAGCTTCAGGTGCAGAGTTAGATGACAGGATCGTCCTGCCGTACACAACGCTTATCAACCGATTCAACCTTAATCCCGAATATGTAAACGGCATCCGTATTAAATACCTTCCCGGCACTAACATGCAGGAAAACGGAAAGACTCTCCGCGAATTTCTACGTGTGCGCCATCGTCTGCCCACGGGCACTGCTGATGACTTTATGGTCGTCACTCCATTGGATATTTTGCGCTTTGTCTCCTTTCTTAAGGGGGGCTTTCTGGTTTTTCTTGGATTGACTGCTTTTGTCTCTCTGTTGGTCAGTGGGTTCATACTTGCCAATCTTTACTACCTTTCCATATCCGAAAGGACGGTGGAGATAGGATTGAAAAAAGCACTAGGAGCTTCAACACAACATATCCTGCTCCAATTCCTGTTTGAGATTCTCCAGCTTACTACCTGCGGAGCCATGGCCGGTCTTGTGCTTGGGGCGCTCATAGGGGCTATCCTGAACCAACTGGATCTCCTTATGCTGAGAATGTCCGGGCATCTGTTCGTGTCTGCCCTCGCCGCAGCTACCTTCGTGGCTTTAGCTTTCGGGCTGCGCCCGGCGTTGGCGGCGGCCCGCATGAATCCCGTAGCCGCGCTGAAGGGGAACGCGTCATGATGTCCCTTCTCCATAGTGTACGCATAGCGGCGCGTATGCTTTCAACGTTCAAGCTGCGTACGGCATTAGCTATCCTAGGTGTCTTTCTCGGTGCGCTTATGCTGACGCTGGTACTGCACGTCTTACAGTCCGTATCCTTGCAAATTCGCCAAGAAGCCCGGCGTCTCGGCTCAGACATCATTACCATCCAGCCGCGAAAAGTAACTTTCCTGCGTGAGCCGCATGAGGAAACACAGACAGCAGCCCTTACAGAAGATGACTATGCTGCCTTTGTGACCAGCTTCCCGGATATCGCCTTGTCTGCCCCGTTTGTTCTGGACAAGCTGACGATCGGTCACGCAACTATCAAAACGTCCTGTTCCGCTACGGCGACAACAGCGATCTTCCCTTTACTTCGAAGTTTTACTCCTGCTGTTGGTCGTTTTTTCACTGAATCCGAGGAACGTACATTGGAACGGGTTTGCGTCTTAGGTAGTTCTTTATCGGAACGGCTTTTCGGCGATCCAGGTAACGCATTAGGTTCCTTCATTTCTGTAGGAGTTACCGAATTTATGGTTATTGGAGTGATGGAACCCAAGGGACTGGATGGTTCCGGCGTCAACTTGGATGAACAACTGTTTTTCCCATTGCAAACCTACATTCACCGACTTCACTATCGAGACACCCTTTCCGGCATATGGTTTACCCTCAAAAACGATAGCTCGATCGACGCGGTGTCCGCATCCGTGAGAACACTGTTACGCACCCGCCACTATATCCCCGACTATGAAAAAGACGATTTCTCAATCGTATTTTCCAAGCAAGTAAATCAGATGAGGGATCAAGCTGTCGATCTGGTTCGTACCCTTGGCTATGTCGGTTCCTCTCTTTCATTCGCTATAGGCACACTGGGTATCCTTTCAATCATGACACTGATTGTCCGTTCCCGACGGCTGGAAATCGGCGTTCGCAGGGCCGTGGGGGCCACCAAGTCGCATATTCTGCGGCAGTTCATGCTGGAAGCGACATTGTTGTCCTCGGCGGGAGGGATCGCTGGGGTCGCCTGCGCGCTGCTCTTTACGAGACTCATCTTTGCAGGAGGTGGGCTTCCGGCAGTCTTCAATCCTATCGTGGCTTCTGGTGTTTGTCTCATTTCCTCCGCTTGCGGCATGCTTGCCGGACTTTACCCGGCATGGAGGGCCACCCGGATAGAAATACTGGACGTCCTCAAGTCATCTTGAAAGCCGTAACCACTCATAAAAGGAGAGCGTTATGCTTTGGGATCCACGTTTTTACCTTCAGGCGGGCATGGCTACGACAAGCGTGTTCGCTATCTTCCGTTATGCAATTTACCTGCGTGAGGAATCGGCCTCACGCAAACGTGGCAATCCATCTAGGGAAATGCCCAAACCTTTGCAACTGTTATTTGGTATATCCCTCGTCTATTTCTGGTACATCATGCCCTTTTTACCGCAACCCTTACTAGGCAACTTCTCTGCCGTCGCCCCCAATCTGCTGCCTCATACCACGATTCGTTGGGTGCAGTGGGGGATAGGGCTTTCCCTAGGGATTCTAGGAACAGTTCTCTATATCCGCCTGACAAGGAAGAATCTGGCCGTTACTGCCAAAGACTATTGCCGCCCTGCTACACTCCTTACCGGTGGAGCATATTCCAAGATTCGCCACCCTATAGTCGCCGCCCGGTTTATCGCCGTGGCGGGAGTGGTTCTGTTCACGGGAGCCGCCTATACCGCAATGCTTTTACCCATATTGGCCTTCGAACTGCTCCTCAGCGCACATATCGAAGAACAGGAAGTACTCATTCCCGTCTTCCAGAAAGAGTACCAGGTCTATCGGGAAAAAGTGCCGGGATTCTTATGTGGTCCCGTGTGGCTGGCTCTACTGAGCCTCACTCTGGGTCTTGCCTTGAGTGCAGTAGAAACTCTCCCTATGGAACAGCATTTCCCTATGTGACTTTTTGCAACCGAGTTCAGCACAGGAGATTGCCATGGCTGAAGCCACAACATCGTGCACCCTCCACGAATTGGCCCGCTCATTGGGCTTCAGTGGAGTGTATTCCCGAAAAATCTGGGTAACATGCCTACTTTCCATTGCAGGGGCCATTCTGGGACTTGCCCCGCACGCAACACTCGCTTGGCTCATTTCCGAGTGGTTTTCTGCACAAGGGCGGATTGAACCGGACATAGCCCTCACCGCCGGAGGTATCCTCGCGGGGCTTTTGGTTCTGCGTTTTCTCTTGCGTTCCGGGGCCAGCCGAATGGCACATATGGTAGCCTTCAACACTTTATACGATATTAGGGTGGGCATGGCCGAAAAACTGGCCATGCTGCCTCTCGGATTCATAGAGCAAACCGGCGCGGGCAAGGTAAAAAAGATGCTGGTGGATGATGTGGAACAATTTGAAATTTTCATCGCCCACCACCTCGTAGAGTTTTCGGCGGCGCTGTTCATGCCCTGCATCGCTCTGCTGGTACTTGCGGTTACAGATTGGCGCATGGCGCTCGCCTCTTTTGTCATGATCCCCATCGCCTTTTTCGCTCAGTCGTCAGCGTCTAAAGGACATGCCGAAAATACCGGCAAATACCATGACACACAGGAGAACCTGAACCAACGTACTATTGAATTCATCCACGGGATGCCCGACATTAAAGCATTTGTGGGTGCGGCGGAAAAAATGAAAAATTTGACCTCCGCTATCAAGGATTACCAATCCTTCGTTGAGGCATGGATGCAGCGCTGGTACACCCCGCGCTCCGCGCTCACTGTACTTCTTGAAACCCCGCTTCTCTTCACCCTGCCGCTCGGCATATGGTTATATCAATCTGGGGCTATCAGCCCGGGCAGGTTAGCTTTTTGTTTACTCATCGCCAGTGAGTGCACAACCCCTATCTTCAAGCTCCTCCCACAAGTCGAAACGCTGTTGCGTATCCTTGAGGGTTACAGGCGTATGGAAGAGTTAAAGAATGAACCCCTTTTGCCGGAGTCCACGTCTCCAGCAACTCCCCAACATGCAGGGATTACATTCAAAGATGTCCACTTCGCTTACGAAAAGGGAAAAGACGTGTTGGATGGCGTAAGTTTCACCGTTACCCCCGGCAGCATGACGGCGATAGTCGGCTTATCAGGTTCCGGAAAAAGTACCCTACTCCGGTTGATCGCACGTTTTTGGGATGTCGAGAAAGGCAGCGTTTCCATTGGCGGAGTGGACGTCCGCGATATTAATAATGAGACGCTGATGCGGCAGACTGCATTTATGTTTCAGGAAAATACCCTCTTCAACGAAAGTATTGCCGACAACATCGGTCTGGGCAAACCAGGGGCATCGGAGAAGGATATTCGTGATGCGGCAAAAATGACATGCTGCGACGAGTTCATCGAAAGCCTTCCAGAAGGCTATGCAACCCCAGTGGGCGAGCTGGGAGGTAGACTTTCCGGCGGAGAACGCCAGCGCATTGCCCTTGCCCGAACCCTGCTGAAACCCGCTCACATTCTTTTACTTGACGAGGCCACAGCCTTTACCGACGCCCTGACCGAGGCCCGTCTGCGTGACGCCCTCATACACCATCGGCAAGGCAGTACAGTGGTCATCGTAGCTCATCGCCTGCAGTCCATTGCCGGGGCGGATAACATTATTGTTATGGACAATGGCCGCGTGGCTGCGGTGGGAACCCATGCCGACCTGCTCAGTACATGCCCCCTCTACCGTCATATCTGGCAACTTTCGTTAAACGCCGACAACTGGAAGATGCGGGGAGAATAAGATGATTATCTCAAAGCTACTGAATATCTCTGGAGATTTCCGGAGAGACCTCATATGCGGGGTGTTGTTGCGCACCGTAGACGGGCTTTTATCACTGGGGCCTATCTTCATGCTTTTTGTCGTATTACACGGACTCATAGTGGATAGCTACATGTGGCCCCCGGTCGTAGTACTGGCTATACTGTTCTTCATCATCGTCGTCCGCTTCACTCTATATCGACTATCATTGAAAAAAGGCTCGCAGGCCGGTTTCGCAATCATGAGTCTGATGCGGAAACGCTATGCCGAGCGAATCTGCCGTCTGCCTATGGGCTGGTTTCACAGTTCCACAATGGGTGAACTTAGCGGACCACTCCTTCAGGACCTCCAGCATATCGAGCCGCTTCTCGTCGAATACCTTGCTGCGATGGGTTCTGTAGCCGCACAGCTCCTGTTCTGCCTAGCCTGCGTCGCGATCGTCGATGTCCATCTGACCTTTTTACTTCTTGCCGGGCTCATCCCCGCAGCCCTGACCATGATATGGGTCAACGGCAGACTCAAGAAATTTATGCCCCGCAGAGCTCAAGCGCTGTCGGACGTGACCTCAGCAGTCGTTGAGTTTAGCCAAAACATCTGCATTATCAAGGCATTCAATGTAATAGCTGGAAAATTCAAAAAATATGAAGGAACAATGGCCCACAACAGGGACATTAATGTGGCTCTGATCAATTATGTGGGGGTAGCGGCCTTTTTCTACTTCATCTGCCTTGAGCTCGGTTATGCCGCCCTTGTCGCTTTTGGGATGCCTACAGAGCCAGCGACCGGGGTATCTCCATCTTCCGCTGATTTTGCCGCCTTTGTGTTTACGGCTCTCATGGCGCTCCGTATTTATGGATTGGCTTCCTCCTTTGTGGATCTCGCCGGTTTCGTAAAACAAGGAGGTGCAGCCCTTGAGCGCCTTGGGCGTATTAACCGTATAGAACCATTGCCAATCCCCCATGTGCCAGCCACTCCAGCAGACGATTCTGTAGAATTTGATCATGTAGGGTTCTCTTATGGAAATACCCCCGTCCTCCGCGATATCACTTTCCGTATGAAACCTGGAACAATGACTGCACTAGTGGGGGCTTCCGGAGCAGGGAAAAGCACCATCGCCAACCTACTCTGTCGTTTTTGGGACGTGGAGAAAGGGAATGTCAGAATTGGCGGAGTAGATGTCCGTAATATGAGTGAGGAAACCCTCTGGAGACACGTCTCCATAGTTTTCCAGAATGTGCATCTGTTTTCGGATACAGTGGCAGCCAACATCCGTCTAGGGAAACCCGAAGCCTCCGACGAAGAGGTTCGAGCAGCAGCCAAGGCAGCCGGTTGCCACGAATTCATCATGGAACTCCCGCAAGGATACGACACCATCCTGGCAGACGGAGGGAATAACCTTTCCGGAGGGCAGCGGCAACGCCTGTCCATTGCGCGCACCATCCTGAAAAATACCCCTATCATCATACTGGACGAAGCCACGGCCTCAGTCGATCTGGAAAATGAACGGCATATCCAAAACGCCATTGCAACTCTGACGAAAGAAAAGACCGTGCTATTGATCGCCCATAGGCTTTCGACCGTGGTGGCTGCGGATCAGATCCTCGTCGTACAGGGCGGCGCCGTCAGGGAGAGCGGCACCCATGAGGAACTCTTGCGTTTGAACGGTGTCTACAACGCCTTATGGCGGGCACAATACTCGAAAGCGGACGAATCCATTATTTCCCCCGCAACGGCGTTAAAAATCAGCTAACCTATTGCCAAAGATGGAGGATTGCGAGATGAAACGTATTACGTTTCTGGCAGTTGCGTTGTTTTTCCTAGTGGGATTGCTCACTGTTCCCCTTGCAGGGATATCTCCTGCCGCGGAGGAAAATACACCTAAAACCTATGAGCCGTTACAAGCGGAAGGGGAATTCACGGAACCGAATTCGGACGAGTTCATGACATTACCTGAAGTTTTCGTCTACGCACAAAAGATGCAGCAAGACATCCGTAATGTGCCGACAAGTATCGTTAACTACAGTTCCCAAGAAATCTCCGATGCAGGTATCAAGGACATGGCTGATGTTTTCTCCCGTACCCCCGGCCTTTCTGAGCTAAAAGGGAGCAGGCATTCCGCAGGGACGATTCTCAGCATGCGAGGTATCATTTCCGGCAACTCAGACTATGCTAACCCTTCTGTGGGCATGTTTATGGACGGTGCCTATGTGAGCGGGGGCTATGATTCCGACCTTTACGATGTGGAAAGCGTCGAAGTCCTGCGCGGACCGCAGGGGACGCTGTTTGGCGGGAACTCTATGGCTGGGGCGTTTCTAATCCGCTCCCGCCAGCCTGATTTCGACTGGAGCGGGCATCTTTCTACTGGATACGGAAGCGATAATACCTTTACCCTCGACTCTGCTGTAGGCGGTCCCATTACAGATCGTCTGGCTTTTCGTGTGGCGGGGCTGTATCGCACCACAGACGGCTACTTCAAAAATGAGGTGACAAACTCCGACGGGGAAAAAGGAGAAGACTTCAATCTGCGCGGTCAGTTACTGTGGAAGATAAACAGCAGGTGGTCGGCCAACCTCAATCTGAACGGACATAAATATAACGGTAATTATTCCAATCTGGCTACAACCGCACAGGCCGACGATCACCCTTATAAGACCTATGCACCCAACGACGGGCACGCCAAACAAGATTCCTTCGGACAAATACTTACGGTGAACTATTCTGGTGACGATGTTGCCTTTACTTCCATCACCAATCACCGCCGCTTCAATTCAGATGAGCTCGTATCCATGAACCTTAACGGCTATTACGATGTCTTTCTGAACAATTCAAAATTCCGTACCGATGCGTGGACGCAAGAATTCCGCCTCAGTTCCCCGGATACCAACAGACGTTTCACTTGGTTGGCTGGTGTTTACGGCTCCTATGAAGAACAGATCACCAAAAGTTGGAATGATCAAGGTCTTACGACTGACTGGGGAGGCTTTCCCTATACACTGGCTCGGAACAATGATGGTAAGGTAACAGTAGATGCGTGGAATGCTGCCGTATTTGGGCAAGCCACCCTCGGCCTGACAGATAAATTATATGCTTCCGCGGGATTGCGTTATGACTATGTAAAAAAGAAGTTAAATTCTAGCTTTAACCAGATGGATCAATACACGTATGCTGGTTTCCCAGCAGGTGGGAATGAAATCAATACGGCGTACGATGATGTTTCCAAAGATTGGAACACACTGTTGCCCAAATTCTCTCTGGAATACCGCTTTACTCCAGACATTAGTGCGTATGCCACCGTATCTAGAGGGTATAAGCCTGGAGGATTCCAACCCTTTAATCCGCAGTGGGCTGGATTGGGCTACGACCCTGAATATTCATGGAACTATGAGCTGGGAGTCAAAGGACGCTTCTTCGGTGATAGGTTGGAAGCCAATCTAGCTGGATTTTACATCGACACGAAGGATCTACAATTCAATACGCTCATAGAAGGAGGTACTGTCGGATCGATTTCCAATGCGGGTAAAGGGAGGAGCCGGGGCGTTGAACTTGACCTCAAGGCGATGGTCTTTGACGGACTCCAGCTTTTTGCGTCAGGCGCGTACACAGATGCCGAGATGCGTGATATCGACGAAAACGTAGCAACGGGAACTTTCTCTGGCGCCCGAGTACCATATGTTCCTGAATTTAAAACAACTATTGGTGCACAGTATACTTTCGATTCCGGCGTGTTCATGCGGGCAGAGAATACCTACACCAGCAATTATTATGTCGATGCGGGGAACACAATCAAGCAGGGTGGCTTCAGTGTTACTAACCTGAAGCTTGGATACGAAAAGGACGGATATTCGATTACAGCATATGCAGATAACATTTTTGGTAAGAAATACTACGTGTATGGACACGTTGACTCTATGGCCAACGTCCAAGTGGTGCGGCTCGGCACGCCGCGTACTATCGGCGTAAACCTGAAGTACGAATTCTAAGGCTACAGGTTCCACCTCCCCACAGGTCTATATACCCGTGGGGAGGATTCCGAAGTCTGTCCAAGAGATCACAGAAGACAACATCTCATCAAATATGTTGGATAGAACATGGATATCCTCTGCGAACCATATTTCTCTGATTCTTCAAAAAGTTTGAGGGTAGAATCCCTGAAATCTGCGATAGCAGTCTGGTACGCCTTTACGCCGAAACAAGCCTCAGTATGTGAAAGATACGCTTCACTGCTGTCACATGAGGAAAGATTGCGGGCAGCTGCCTTTCGATTTCCCCAAGACAGGAACCGTTTTATTTATGCCCATGGATTACTACGCATACTTACCGGGCAAATTCTACATGTCCTTCCCGATAAACTGACCTTTCGGCGGGGAAAAAATGGGAAGCCCTTCTTAGCTATCCCTCATGAAGGATTATTTTTTTCACTTTCCCATGCTCGCAATCTCGTTGCTTGTGCCTTTTCCTTACAGTTTCCAGTCGGTGTGGATGTTGAGTACAGAAGTTACAAATGGGATTTTATCCCCCTAGCTCAAACATTGTTCCACAAGCGAGAAGCCAATGCCATAACATCCGCTTCTTCAACATTCACTGCTAGAAAAATATTCTTTGACGTATGGACTCGGAAAGAAGCCTTCCTCAAAGCCACCGGGGAAGGGTTAACGCGCCCTTTAAACTCCTTTTGTACCCTTTCACCTGACGGGCCCATTTGGGAGAATACCCCGGAAGGCCCCCTCCGTCAGGGGCAATGGTGGGTACGACAATATGCGCCAGCTACGCAATACTCAATGGCTGTAGCTTATCCTCATACGGACTCAGAAGTCTTTAGTGATATATCCCCTAATCAACGTACTGATGCCGTTTTCTCTTTGCAGGGAGTATCATATCCTGCGGACTTCCATTGGGGATCCGACACCTGAAGGTTATGGGAACAGTCTATTAAAATAATTGTATAATTTCTGACAGTAATCACAGAAAGCCCAATGAGGATACATGAAAAGACAGACTTCCAATAGAAAAGGGATACAACCAGCTCTCCAAGGCGTTTCGGAAACCTTACTTATCCCTGTTTGGGCTAGGGCAATGGAAACCCTCCGCCCAGACAGCCTCATACAGGATAACTATGCCCTGCGTATCATGGAGGATCATGTTGAACTCCAAGACAAATACCGTGGAGCATGGTTGAGCCAGATCGGCATCATTGCACGAACCCGTGCGCTTGACAGGGTGACATCACAATTTTTGGGCACCTTTCCTCACGGCATGATCATCAACTTGGGCTGTGGGCTTGATGCTCGTTCCCGGAGGCTAGATAACGGCATTGCCCAATGGGTGGACATTGATCTCCCGGAAGTGATTGAATATCGCCATCTCTATTTTGAAGATAGCCCCAGACATTTAACTCTTTCAGATTCAGCTCTTGGACATAGGTGGATTGAAGGAATCTCTTCGTCATCAAACGGATCCGTTCTGATCATAGCCGAGGGACTTCTGATGTATTTCAGTACAGAGGAAGTTCGTGGCTTGCTTTCCACCTTAGCATGGTGTTTTCCCGGTGCGCAATTCGTTTTCGACGTCCTCGGAAGACGCTATGTCGGCAAAGAGAGTACCCACGACACCGTGTCAAAATGCTCCGCACCTTTCCGCTGGGGAGCCGACTCCTTTGAAGAAATCAAGGCTCTCTGCCCCCTACTCACCCTGTTGGAAAGAAAAGACTATTTTGATTGCCCTCGTTCCAGATTGAAATGGGTCTGGTTTGTACGTTGGATTCCTTATATTGTAAAGACTTGTCAAATATTTTCCGTATCTTTTTCGCAGGCCGAAGGTGACATGCCCCAAAACTTTCCGGTAACAGTCTAACCTCACAGATATATTTTCATACGGGGGGAATATTGGATGACGAGCGTACTTTCCGACCAACGACCGCTGATAAAGCCTCATAGTACACTGGAGTGATAATATGTCCTTTGTATATATAGCGGTAACTCTATTTGTATTCCCTGCTTATATCACATGCGTTTCCTATGGTATCCTTTGGATCGTTATGCGTATTTATAAGGAACAGTACCTTGAAAATCACAGCCCAAAGCTTTTCTTTAAAGCCATGTCCGTATCTTGGGTAAGTATGTACATTTTTTTCCTTCTCACTTTTCGCCGTAAGATTCATTCTATTTTCCAAGGGCGCACAAATATTAGGGGAGAAAAAACACCCCCCCCAAAAAAAAGGAAAAATATTATTTTTATTCATGGTGCCTACCACAATGAAAGTGCTTGGGATTTTTTTGATCCAATCGTGCGCGAATTACAGGGCATTGCGGGTTTTCGGTTCCATTACGATATTGGTAACAAGGGATTACCAACATTGGCAGTTGAACTTGATCAATTCATTCGTAAAAGCGTCAAACAAAGTGGATTATCAGAAGTCGTACTTGTGGGGCATAGTCTGGGAGGACTGCTGGGACGCTATTGGTTCGCCCAGCACAGACAGGAATCTGAGACGGACTACACCGACAAAGATATTCTCTCAGCAACCGATATACAGGTTCGCGGTATCATAACTCTCTCGACTCCTCATGGAGGAATGTTGCTTGCCCATCTCGGGCTGGCCCCCCTCTTCAGAGAACTGACACCATACGGAAGTGTCATCCGTGATCTGGAAAATCAGGAAAAACGCCTTGGACCCTGCCCCAGTATCTATAAGTTTGCACTCTATTCACCATTCGACAATATGGTCACTCCTCTTTCTTGTTTGAAAAGATTCCCGTCGGACTGGCGGGTGAAGGTACTTCCAGGGTTAAGCCATTTAGGGTTGCTGTGGCATCCACAGGCTTTAAAAGCGTTCAGGGACACACTCCGTAGTATATTTGATGAACCAGCATGTTCATTCCGTATAGGCGCATCAAAAAATCGGGAGATTTCATCTATGTATGCTAAGACATAACTATTTACACACATCATCATATTAATTTTTCATCTTTCAGAATCAACACATAAAGGAGATTTGGTATGGAAACGATCCTTCATGCAGTGCTGCAGGCCACAATAGTTTCAAAATGCGTTCTCGCTTTTCTCTTGTTCATGTCCATTGCAAGTTGGGCATATATGTGCGGGAAATGGTTCCAGCTCCGTGCATCCCAGCGCTACGTACGTCAAGGACTGAACCGCTTTGACGAACTGGGACAGCTAGAGTCGTCTTTGCACATGCTTGAAAAAGATCGGAACTCTCCCCTGTTTGGCATCACACGCCGGGGCGTACGTGAATTCAATAGAATCAACCGTACTGGTGATACAGAAAAACTCCTCAACGATAATGTCCGCCGGGCACTGCACTTTGGTATCGCGGAGGAAATGGCGAAGCTCAAATCTTCGCTCGCGTTGCTGGCTACGGCGGCGAATACAGCGCCGTTTATCGGCCTATTTGGAACAGTATGGGGAATCATGTATTCATTTCAGGCGATCGCCAAAATGAAGAGTGTTTCTTTGGCGACAGTTGCTCCTGGCATCGCCGAAGCGCTGATCGCTACTGCCGTAGGCCTTTTTGTCGCTATTCCCGCAACCTGCGGCTATAATATCTTCCGGGCAAAACTAACAGCCATTGAAGGGGAGTGCATCACATTCGGTGGGCAACTTCTCAACCGGATGCAACATGAAGCAGGCAAGCACGAAAGCGGTCTTTCCTTCGCAGGAGAAAAATAGTCATGGCCGGCGTATCCTCAAACGATGACTTTGTTTCGGAGATCAACGTCACGCCATTTGTGGACGTCATGCTGGTCCTATTGATCATTTTCATGGTCACTGCCCCCATGATGACCGAAGGGCTCGATGTAAACCTACCCAAAGTCGAGGCGTCAGAAACAATTCCGACTGAAGACGATCACGTTATTCTTACTATCAAGGCAGACGGAACACTGTTTTTGGACGAATATGAAACGACCGGATCCGATCTCCCCTCTGTCCTTGATGTCAATGTCCGCCAGCCCCAGAAACAACTTTTTGTACGGGCCGATCAAGCTGTTCCTTACGGCATCGTTATGGAAGTCATGGGAAAAATTCGTGGGGTCGGTATCACCGACGTAGGACTGATCACCCTTTCAGCTCATGAGGTGAAACAGGAAGAGCATGGACTCCAATCTGCCCTTTTTAAGGAGAACTGATGTGCTGCGGGTTATACGTACTTCTACCGTTCTTTTTTCGGTCGTACTCCATGGAGGCCTTGCGGGAACTCTCTTCTTATTTTCTAATGAGCTATCTACCGAAGAAGCCCCTGTTTACCATGTGTCCCTTGCCGAATTCGCTTCTCCACAACAGCCATTGGTTCCCCTGCCCAATGCTCCAGCAACGGAACCGGAACCAATTGCCCCACCGGAGCTAACGCCTCCCCCAATCCCGAAACCTGAAACAGTACCCGAGTCACCTTCCCCTACACCCAAAACCAAGAAGGTAAGTCCACACAAGCAGAAAAAGACACACGAACGCGTACGGCCCGAAAGGAAAGTCCCCAAACAGCCTCAATCCATTTCAAGGGCAACTCCTTCCGCACAACCTTCTCATCAACCAGCCTCCTCTACCTCCGGCGGTTCCCAAAAAGAAGGTCCGGTTTCCGAACTGGTTGGCGGAATCCTTGCCTATAAAAGCAACCAGGTGGATCAACGACCGTCCATTGTTAAGAGGATTACTCCGGACTATCCCGTACGTGCAAGGAGGATGAGCATAGAGGGAAAGGTAGCTGTACAAGCCGTTATCGATACCTCAGGGTATCCGAAATCCTGCACCATTGCTTTTGCTGATCCTAAAGGCCATTTTGAAAAATCAGCGTTAGAGGCAGCTAGACGCATGCGTTTTATTCCGGGAATGATACAGGGTAAACATGTCAATACAGTTGTCCTCATCCCATTTATTTTCAAATTAAAATAAATATGATTAATAATAGAGAGTTAAATATGGAACAAATTGACAACGTCAACTACAAAATTTGTATGCTAAAAACATATCTAAAAAACAACGGGTGTAGAATAACATCACAAAGAATGCGGTTATGCCGTTATCTTCTAACATTAAAAGGACACTTAACTATTTTAGAAATATATGAAAAAATCAAAAAGTATGATCTAACAGCATCAATTTCCACAATTTATCGAACAACGGCACTCCTCTGTAAAGCCCAAATACTTCGTCAGGTTCAATTTGGCGATGGAATTATTAGGTATGAACAAGCTCTACTTCAGAACCATTATCATCTCATCTGTGAGAAATGTGGAAAAGTACTTGAGATTGAAGAAAAAAATATTTTATCTCCTCAAGTTCTTTCCTCCTGTTGCCCTGGCTGTAAAATAAACTACAAACAGGTAAACCTATTTGGAATATGTCCAAATTGTCTTACAACAACAAAACCATGATTATATATATATTATAGTTATATACAAATCCATACAGATAATACTGAACCATTAAAAAAAATCTTGATCTAAGTAATAGTGGCAATAGAATCCATACCATTATATCTATTACAAACAATACTGTATCAAATACAGTTAAAATATATGATACATTATAATTTTATATACATAAACAATAAA
>ENA-ORTY01001187-ORTY01001187.1-human-gut-metagenome-genome-assembly--contig:-NODE-1187-length-30313-cov-11.857327_pt1 | contig 30313 bp, 33 predicted proteins | sample MGYA00241917_ERZ509198 | MGnify/ENA primary metagenome ERZ509198 (study PRJEB26280, sample SAMEA2338857) | human gut metagenome | biome: human gut; feature: human-associated habitat; material: faeces...
TAGGAGTGAAAACTATAAAAAATGACTAGACGCTGATTTACAGTTGCTTCACCGTTGGCTGATAAAAATGCCGTCCCGGTTTGCGCGGCAAAGCGCAAACCAGGACGCCCCCAAAAAAGAATGAGGAGAGACAGAAATATGAAATGGATGAGATTTTTTGTACTATCGGCACTGATTTGCCTTATGCTGGCAGCCTGCGGTTCCAACAAGCCGTCCCAAAAACAAATTGAATCTGATCTGCAAATGTCCAACATTACGCAGTTCCCCATTGAAAAAGTCGAAATCACGGAATCCCACGGCGACAAGAGCGATTTCTATGCCAAAGTCAAATTGTCCGGCAGTGAGGGTATGTTCTCCTACTCCGCAAATGGCTATGCAAAATATCATAAGGCAGATGGGAATTGGGTTCTGACAGACTGTGACTTATCTTCTGATGTGAATGCGGTTATAAGTAGGGCGCCAACGGAGCAGGAAATCCTGGATGGCTTTGACGGGTTGGAGCCATTGGAATTCTATCTTCCGTACAATTATTACTACACGGCGAAAGACATTATTGACACCAAGAAAAGTAACGGACTCAGCTTTGAATCACAGTTTGGAAATTTTGCATTTTCCGAGATCACAATGGAAAATGGTGGTTCTGGGGTTAGCATTTCATTTAATGTATCTTGCGACGAAACGTATCACGGTGTTTCCGTGGTTGAGACATTCTTTATGCAATATGAATATGATGCAAATGACAACGGATGGAGAATAGGCGGAAGCGCAGAGTGTGCCGATATTGAGTATGGCGGACTTGCCGGACGCACCGTCAGAAATAATGAAATGGAAGGCTATATTGATAGCTTTTCTTCAGACGGTTTTACGTTGGTAATAGATGGCGAAACATACGGATTCTCGGTTGCTGAGGAGTACCGGGATATCACTAGTCAGTTTGATCATTTGCACTGGAGAAATGAGCCTTTTTTGGGGTCGGATACCATTAGGTATAAATCATCTTACAATGACCTGTACTCGGACAAACATAAAGGATATGCATCAGAAGCATGGTTTAGTTTGCAGGATATGACGATTAGATTTGAACAAAGCAATTTCTCTGGGAATCCATGGGGTCTTTATCCGTTGGAAATTGGTGAATAAACGCCTGTAACGGTAAAGGAAAGTATTTAGATAAAGAAGAAACTTGCCAAATAAAAGATGAAACTAGACAGCAGCGCCCCCGCTTATCGCAATGATTTACGATAAGCGGGGGCGCGTTTTGCTTAGATGCTATCAGATTTCCCTTTTGTCATAAAATCGGATGGAGAGCAGCCAGGGGGCGGCGAAAATGATTAGTGCCAGAATCGGCAACAGCGCGAGGGGAAGGGAGACGCCGGACAAGTCCGGCGCGTCCGGAATGGCAGACAGACCGCAGAAAATGCCAATCACACCGATGAAGACGATGCGCCCCTTCTGCGCGTCGAATTGTGCGGTGCTGTCTTAAAGAACCTTGGACAGAAAATCCTGCAGACGGGGATTCTGGGGATTGCCGAAAAGCTGGGCAGGGGAGCCCTGCTCCAGAACCTTTCCGTCGTCCATGAACAGCACCCGGTTGCCGACCTCACGGGCAAAGCCCATCTCGTGGGTGACGACCACCATGGTCATGCCAGTCTCTGCCAGCTCCTTCATGACGGCCAGAACCTCGCCGACCATTTCCGGGTCGAGAGCGGAGGTGGGTTCGTCAAAAAGCATGACCTTGGGGTTCATGGCCAGCGCCCGGACGATGGCGATACGCTGCTTCTGGCCGCCGGAGAGCATCGCGGGATACTCATTCGCCTTGTCGGCAAGGCCGATGCGCTCAAGCAGCGCCATGGCCTGCGCGTCGGCCTCCGCCTGAGATTTGAGGCCCAGCTTGACGGGTGCGAGGGTGATGTTCTTCTTGACCGTCATATGCGGGAAGAGGTTGAAGTGCTGGAAGACCATGCCCATCTCGCGGCGGTGGAGGTCCAAGTTGACCTTCTTGCCGTTGAGGGCGACGTCCTTGAAGTAAATGGTGCCGGAGGTCGGCTGCTCGAGGAGGTTCAGGCAGCGCAGCAGCGTCGATTTGCCGCTGCCGGAGGGGCCGATGATGGCCACGACCTCGCCCTTTTTCACGCTTAAATTGCAGTGGGAGAGCGCGTGGACGCTGCCGCCGTTGTACTCCTTGCAGACGTCCGTCACGCGGATGAGAGAATTAGTGCTTGTCGCCACGACGCATCCTCCTTTCGAGCGCTTCGATCGCCTTGCCGGCGGGGTAGGTGATGCAGAAATACATCAGCGCCGCCAGCACGTAAGGCGCGAGAGAAATGTAAGTGGACGTCGCCACGGTCTTCGCGGCGAACATCAGCTCGACCATGCCGAGCGTGGAGCAGATGGACGATTCCTTGACCATGGTGACCACTTCGTTGCCGAGCGCGGGCAGAACATTCTTGATGGCCTGCGGCAGCACGACGAGCTTCATCGCCTGCGTGGCGGAGAGACCCAGCGAGCGCGCAGCCTCAGTCTGGCCTGCGTCGACAGCAAGAATGCCTGCGCGGAAGATCTCAGCGACATAGGCCGAGCTGTTGAGCGCGAGAGCCACGACGCCGGGGATGAAGCGCGAAATGTCGATAAAGCCGAAGAGGTACAGGCGCGGGATGGAGATCGCGCCAAAGAGACCGAAGTAGATGATCGAGAGCTGCACGAGCAGCGGCGTAGAGCGGAAAATCGCGATGTACGCGCCCGAAACGCCGCGCACGAATCGATTCTTGCTCAGGCGCATGAACGCGAGCAGCAGCGCCGGAATGACCGCCAGCAGGACCGAGATGACGGCCAGCAGCAGCGTGTAGCCGAGCGCCTGCAAAAAGTAGACGCCGTATTTCGGCAAAAAGGAAAAGTTAAAGAACGACGCCGGCGACATGCCGACAAAGAGGTTGCTCCACCGCGTGGCAAGATCCATGGGAGAGATCTCCTTTCAGATGTGTGATTTAGCTGGGATAAGCCTCGCAGAGTTTCGCGCTGCCAGCGCGAAAAAATCTTGCTCGTTTTTTGCCACGACATGCGCGTGGCAAAAAACACTTTGCGCGGAGCGAGTGTCGAAGCACCCGCTTGCGGGGGCGAGGCACAGAGTGGAGTGAGAATTTAATGAAAAGAGGCTCGCCTCTTTTCATTAAGAGACGCCAATGAGCAAAGCCATTTGGGGCTTTGCTCATTGGCTATGAGAGATAGTGAGAAGAGAGCGTAGTTAAAGGGGAGAACTTAGGCCGCAGGAGCGTCCGCAGTGACCTCGACGGCCTTGCCGCTCAGCTCATCGGCAGCGGCGATGAATTCTTCCATCTTGTTCTCGGAAGTCATCTTGGCGATGGCCTCGTTGATGCCGGGCAGCAGGCCCTTGGGGTCGCCCTTGGCAACAGCGATGCAGTAGGGCTGAGCTTCACCGAGCTCGGAGGAAGCGGCAGCGACGACCAGATCGGGGTTGGACTCTGCATACTGCTCAGCGACAGCGCCATCGACGACGATCGCGTCGACCTTGCCGTAGACAAGCTCGTTGACGAGGTCAGTCACAAGGGAGAGGGAGACGAGGTTCGCGCCTTCCATCTGGTCGGTGACGATGGCTTCCTTGGTGGTGGCGGTCTGTGCGCCAACGCTCTTGCCGGCGAAGTCGGCGAGGGTGTTGTACTGATCGGCGGCGTCAGCCTTGACAAGGATCATGGCCGGCAGGTCGGTGTAGTAGGGATCGGAGAAGTCAGCGGACTGGAGACGCTCGGGCGTGACCTCAATGGCTGCCATGACGATATCAAAATCGCCCTTGGCAAGGGAGGTGAGCAGGTAGTCGAAGCTCATGTTCTCGACCTGAAGCTCCTTGCCAAGCTCATCGGCGATGTACTGACCGGCGGAAATGTCGATACCGGCGTACTGCATCGTGCCGCTGTCATCGGCATACATGAATTCGTACGGGGCGTAGTCAGCGGAGGTGCCGAGTACCAGCGTGCCGCCGGTCTGCTCGGTGTTGTTGTCGGTGTTGGCATCATCGGCGTTGTTGCTGTCGTCGGTCTTATTGCCGCAGGCGACCAGCGAAAGGCTCATCATCAGAGCCAGCATCAGTGCAGTAAACTTTTTCATGGTTGATAGCTCCTTTTTCAATTTCTTTCCATCTTGTATAATGTTTGATCGTTGAACGAATTTTCATACGCTTCAGAAACGATAGCGTTAGTATAAATGTTTACTTATTCATTGTCAACGATTAAAAACTCAAAAAATGCCAGAACTTTCGACGCCTTTCTATGCAAGGTGCACAAATATGCATGCGAAAAGCCGAAAATTCACAAAAGTATGCAATTATGCGCGAATATATGCAAAAGAAAAGGGAAAAAGAGCCGTATAAAAGAAGCATCCGCAGAAGCGATCGGAGCTTCTGCGGATGAAGTTTCTTATCGGGTGACATCCGGCACGGCGCTGCGGGATTTTTTCGGCGTTCTGACGTAGGCAAAATAATAGCCGATCGCGCACAGCGGGATGGCTGCGGCGACATCCAGAATGGAGTGCTGCTTCATAAAGACGGTGGAAATGCTGATAAAAAATGCTGCAACGGTCGATGCAATGCGCCAGCCGCGCTTGGAGAAGATGGGCGCATACCAGAAAGCGAAAAATGCCGCCATCGAGCCGATGACATGCAGCGACGGGCAGACGTTTGTGTTCGTGTCGAACACGTAGAATCCCGCGATGAAGCGCGTGAGGGCATTGTCGCGCGGGAAGACCTCAGGCCGGAGCATCTGACAGGTGGGAAAGAGAAAATAGATAATGAGCGTCACCGAGTAGGTGATCATCACGAAGCGCATCATGCGGCGAAAGCCCGGCACGTCGAAAAAGAACGTGTAAGCTACCGCGCCGATGAGGTACACGAACCAGAACATGTAGGGAATGAGGAACCATTCATTAAAAGGAATGAGGTCGTCGAGCGCGCAGTGCATTTCGATGTAGTGCGCCACGGGGTAGAAGCGCTCGACATACGAAAAGCCGAGGCCGAAAAGCGGCCAGTAGAGCAGCAGCCACACGTGGGAGAACTCCGGCGTGTTCAGCTTACTGAAGCGGAACTGGCGGTAGTCAACACTGGGTTTGATCATGCGAGGTCTTCCTCCTTCTCCTCCTCCTCGGCTTCACTCATCTCGGAGAGGATGTTGGCCGCGGCGTTGTGCGGCACGGCGGCGTCGAGCGCGTCGCCCATCTTTTCAAGCGCGTCCTTGTCGCTGAGCAGGCGAAGGCTCGTGCGCGCGATCTCCTTGGGCGTCTGCCCTGTGACCGCGCCGCCCGTGCGCAGGAAGAAATCCTTGTTATACTCCTCGCAGCCCGCGACCGCGTCGATAAAGACCATCGGCAGGCGCATCGAGGCCGCCTCGGTCACGCTGATGCCGCCGGGCTTTGTGAGGTAGAGGTCAGCGGAGTCCATCAAAAGCGCCATGTCCTTCACATACGAACGGACGTGGACGTTTTTCGCATCATAGAAGCGGCGCTGGAGCCGGCGGTAGAGCTGCTTGTTTGTGCCGCAGACGATGGTCAGGTCCTGATCGTCCGGCAGGTCGCGCCCGATGCGGCGCGCGATGCTCATGATGGGGCCGCAGCCCATGCTGCCGCACATCATCACAAGATGTTTGTGGTCAGTGGGGATGTCGAACGCGCGCTTGGCGTCCTCCTTGCGCACGCTGGAGCGGAACATCTGGCGCACGGGGATGCCGCAGGCACGCAGGCGCTCGCTCGTCACGCCGCCGCCGAGAAAATCGCCCGAGAGCGATGAGGCAGGGATAAAGTAGAGGTCGAGCGAGCTGTCCTTCACGCTGGGCGAACAGGTGTAGTCCGTGGCGATGAAGCAGGTCTTGAGATTCGGCAGGTGCGTCTTCACGACCTCGCTGACCATCAGCGCCGCGAACGTGTGGGTGCAGATGACCGTGTCGTACCCGCTGCCGGCAATGAAGCCGCAGAGCTTTTCCGCGCCCTGCGTCAGATAGCGGTAGAGCGCGGAACCCTCGTGAAACTGGGCGGGATGCTCCTCTGCCGCGCGGTAGCCCACGCGGAAAAGACCCGGCGCGTGGCGGTAGATGCGCACGTGCCAGTTGGAGATAAAGCGCGAGACCTCGGGCGAGATGAAGCGCAGCGCGTCCTCGGTGTCGCAGGGAATGTTTTGGTTGCGGCACTCCTCCTCGAGCGCCGCGGCGCAGGAGTTGTGCCCCTCGCCGGTGTTGCAGCTTAAAATCAAAACTTTCATGAAAAGATCCGATCCTTTACTGTTGTTCTTCTTGGTTGCGTCTGCTCCGGCGCTGCTGCGCGGCGAGAAGCTTTTGCAGCCGCGGCCGGTTGTAGCGCTGGATGATGAGAAACGGCAGGTTGCCGAATAGAATATAGATGGCGGTGACGACCGCGCCGCCCGTTCCGGGCCAGAGGCGCAGCGCGTAAAAGCCGAGCAGGATGAGCGCAAAGTGCGTGAACTCGGCGACGCAGGTCTCTTCGATCATGCGCGGAAGCTGCGCGCGAAAGTCCGTGCCCAGCTTTTTGGCGGGGATGAGCTTGGGGACGATCTTGCTCATGTCGGGCACCTTGTCCTGCCACTCGTGCACGCGCAGAAAGCGGAAGAGCTTTGCTTCCCAGCTCGCGCAGCGGTAGGGGAATCTGTCGCCGTGGAACCAGGATTTTGGCAGCAGCCGCCCGATGAAAAACGACACGACGGCTAAAATTCCGTAATAAACGCAGCAGCGCAGAAAGCCCATCGTCACCTCTCCTTATCCCGTGATAAAAGCCCGACGCAGGGACGCTACGCCGGGGAAAAGCCGCCTCTGCGGCTGTTAAGATTTAATATAGCATAGAGTTTCGAACAAATGATGAAGAGAATCTCAATTTTTGTTGAAAAATGGTGGTCACTTCTCTACCGGCAGGCGCACGGCGAAGCGGCAGCCGCCGTTCACCGGGTCTTCGACCCAGACCTCGCCGCCGTGGATGGCGACGATCTTGCGCACAAGCGCAAGGCCGAGACCGTTGCCCTCGGATTCGTGCGAGCTGTCCCCCTGATAGAATTTGTTAAAAATGCGGGACTTATCCTCGTCGGGGATGCTTTTGCCCTCGTTGTCGATGGTGAAGAGCACACTGCCGTTTTCCTCGATGAGCCGCATGCGGATCAGGCCGCCGCGCGGGCCGAACTTGACGGCGTTGTCGATGAGATTCATCCACACATGCTGTAAGAGCCCTTCATAGCCCGTGAAGTCGACGGAGTCGAGGTCGACGTCGAAGTCGACGTCCTTTTCCGTCCACTTGCGCTCAAGGGCCAGAATGCACTGCCTTACCTGCTCGTCGAGGCGGAAGCGCGAGCGCTGGGGGTGGATGGACTGGCTGTCGAGCTTAGAAAGCAGCAGAATGTTGCCCGCGAGGGCGGAAAGCCTGCGCGTATTGAAGAGAATCTTGTCGATGTACTCCGCCTGCTCCTCGGGGGATTGCTGGTGCTCCTGCAAAAGTGAGGCGTAGCCCTCGATCGCGCTGATGGGAGTTTTGAACTCGTGCGAGACGTTCGAGATGAAGTCGGTCTGCAAGGTCTCGGTCGCGTTCAGCTCGCTGACCATAAGGTTGAAGCTGTTAAAGCTGTCGCGGATATCGCGAAAGACGCTCTTCGTCTCCACATGCACGCGGAAGTTGCCGCCCGCGACCTCCTTCATCGCGCGCGACAGGCGCGAGATGGGCGCGAAGAACGCGATGGAAAAGCCCGCCGCCGTCGCGCTGCCGAGCAGCAGCGTGAAGATGAGCAGCCACACGAATATCGGCACGTTGACGCCGAGATGCTCAAGTCCCCAGGCCGCGAGCGCGGCGAGCAGCGCCACGCCGATAAAGCCCGCCATGCAGATGAAGAAAAACTGCACGCGGATATCGAAGAATTTGTTGCGCCGCTTTTTCATGTGCGCACCACCTTATATCCCACGCCGCGCATCGTGACGATCTTGAAGTCGGGATTGTCGCGGAAGCGCTCGCGCAGGCGCGCGATGTGGACATCGACGGTGTGGGTGTCGGTGCTGGAATCATAGCCCCAGATGTCGTCCATGAGCTGCTGGCGCGTGAAGATGCGGCCGGGGAACGACGCCATCTTGTAGAGCAGCATGAATTCCTTCTGCGGCAGCACCATGCGCTCGCCGTCGACGGTGACGCTGAGCGAGTCGCACTCCATCACCGTGCCGCCGATGACCTGACGGCGCTCGCTCGCCATCTGGGCGCGGCGCAGCAGCGCGCTCACGCGCAGTACCATTTCCCCGATGTTGATGGGCTTGACCATATAGTCGTCGCTGCCGGAGAGGAAGCCGAGGCGCATGTCGTCAAAGGCGTCCTTGGCGGTGATCATCATAATGGGGATGGACGAACCGCTCTCGCGGATCGAGCGCACAAGCTCGTAGCCGTCCATCTTCGGCATCATGATGTCGGAGATGATGAGATCGTAATAGCTCTGCTCGAGCGCGGCAAGCGCCTCTTCGCCGTTGGAGACGCCGAGGACAGTGTAACCGTTTTTGGTGAGCACGTGGGCGAAGAGCTGGCGCAGCTCGCGGTCATCCTCCGCAATGAGAATTTTGAACAATCCGATCCCTCCGATCCTGTGTCGGCGCGCCGCGGTTTCGCGGCGCTTGTTCTGTCAGTATACCATATCTTTGGCAAATGTGCAGCAGGTTGGGCGGAAATTTTGCACGGCGGCAAAACTGCACAAAAAAAGAGCCATCCTTTCGGATGACTCTTTGCGTTTGCGGGAGATTTAACCGCCGAGGTAGGCCTTGCGGACGGCGTCGCTCGCCATAAGTTCCTTACCGGTGCCGGAGAGCGTGATACGGCCCGTTTCAAGCACGTACGCGCGGTCGGCGACGGAGAGCGCGGCCTGCGCGTTCTGCTCGACGAGCAGGATCGTCGTGCCCGCAGTGTGCAGCTCGCGGATGATGTCAAAGATCTGCTCAACGAGGATCGGAGCGAGGCCCATAGACGGCTCGTCGAGCATCAGAAGCTTCGGCTTCGACATGAGCGCTCTGCCCATGGCGAGCATCTGCTGCTCACCGCCGGAGAGCGTACCGGCGATCTGCTTGCGGCGCTCTTTGAGGCGCGGGAAGCGCTCGTAGACGTCCGCAATGCCCGCTTCAATGGTGGAGTTCGGCTGGGTGTAGGCGCCCATTTCGAGGTTATCCTCGACCGTCATCTGCAAAAAGACGTGACGGCCTTCCGGGACCTGCGCAAGACCGTGCTCGACGATCTTGTGCGCGGGGACGCCCTTTAAGTCCTTGCCCTCGAAAACGACGCTGCCGTGCTTGGGGTGCAAAAGGCCGGAGACCGTGTTCAGAACGGTCGACTTACCCGCGCCGTTCGCGCCGATCAGCGTGACGACCTCACCCTCGTTGACCTCGAAGGAAACGCCCTTGACGGCGTGGATGCTGCCGTAGTAAACGTGAAGATCGTTCACCTGTAAGATCTGTCCCATCGTTAGGCCTCCTTCTGCTTGCCGAGGTAGGCTTCAATGACCTCGGGATTGTTCTGAATGTCTTCGGGTGTGCCCTTGGCGATGACATGGCCGAAGTTCAAAACGGCAATGCCCTCGCAGATGTTCATGACGAGGTTCATGTCGTGCTCGATGAGCAGCACCGCGATCTTGAACGTATCGCGGATGGAGCGGATGTTTTCCATCAGCTCAGCCGTCTCGCTCGGGTTCATGCCGGCGGCGGGCTCGTCAAGAAGCAGCAGACTCGGGTTCGTGGCCAGCGCACGGAGAATTTCCAGTCTGCGCTGCGCGCCGTAAGGCAGGGAGTTCGCCTTGGCGTTTGCAAGGTCTTCCATGTGGAAGATGGACAGAAGCTCCATCGCGCGCTCATGCATGACGCGCTCTTCCTTCCAGAAGCGGGGCAGGCGGAAAATGCCCTCGGGCATCGTGTAGTGCATCTGCGTGTCCATCGCGACGGTGATGTTTTCTTCCACGCTCAGCTCGCCGAAAAGGCGGATATTCTGGAACGTACGTGCGATGCCCGCGCGGTTGACCTGCGCGGTGTTGAGGTCATGGATGTCTTTGCCGTTTAAGAGAATCGTGCCGTGGGTGGGCTGATAGACCTTGGTGAGCAGGTTGAAGACCGTCGTCTTACCGGCGCCGTTCGGGCCGATGAGGCCGGTGATCTCGGTGCGGCCGATGGTCACATTGAAGTTGTCGACCGCTTTCAGACCGCCGAACGTGATGCCGAGGTCGATGCACTCGAGCACGGGGGACTTGTCCGCGTCGCGCTCGGTGAGCAGCGCCGGTTCACGGGAGACGGGAACGAGCTTGGCTTTTTCTTTCTGTGTCATGGTCAATCCTCCTTTTCAGCACTGGCGCGGTGATGGGGCAGAAGTTTCTGGAAGAACGCCTTGGCCTGCGGATTGTTGGTCGCGAGCATGACGAAGATCAGCACGATCGCGTAGATGAGCATACGGAAGTCGGCAAACTGACGCAGCGCCTCGGGCAGGATCGTCAGCGCCGCAGCGGCGACGAGCGAGCCCCAGATGTTGCCAAGGCCGCCGAGCACCACGAACACCAGCACGAGGATGGAGAGGTTGAAGTTGAACTTCGTCGCCTGAAGGGAAGAGTAGTTCAGGCCGTAGAGCGCGCCTGCCGCGCCCGCGAGGGCGGCGGAGGTGACGAACGCCATGAGCTTGTACTTCGTCAGGTTCAGGCCGATGGCCTGCGCGGCGATGCGGTTATCACGGATGGCCATGATCGCGCGGCCCGCACGCGAACGGGTCAGGTTCAGCACGACGATGAGCGTGATCATCACGAGGATGAAGCCCGCGGTGAACGTTGCGATCGTGGCGGTGCCGGTCGCACCCTGCGCGCCCTTGATGATAGCGGTGCCCGAGGCACTCAGACCGAGGTCGTCGACCGTCTTGTTGCCGGCGGGGTTGAAGATGAAGTGCAGGCCGTTTTCATCGTAGCCGATGATGAGGCAGTTGATGAGCTCTTTGATGATCTCGCCGAAGGCCAGCGTGACGATGGCGAGGTAGTCGCCCTGTAAGCGGAGCACCGGCGTGCCGATGAGAAGGCCGACGATGGCAGCGAAGATCGCGCCGACGACCATCGAGATGGCGAGACGCACGGGAGCGTTCGGGATCGCGCCCATCAGGCTCTGCGAGGCGACGATGCCGGAAAATGCGCCGACGCTCATAAAGCCCGCGTGGCCGAGGCTCAGCTCACCGAGGATACCGACCGTCAGGTTCAGCGACACGGCCATGGACATGTAGCAGCAGATGGGGACGAGCAGACCGATGGCGGAGCGCTTGAGCGAACCGTTGTTCTGCAGGATCGTCGTGATGATAAAGACGACGATCACGCCGAGATAGGTCGCAAAGTCGACCTTTGTGGTCTTCTTGAGAGAGTTGAATTTGTTCATTTTCTGTGTCATTCCGGCCACCTCACACTTTCTCCGTCACGGACTTGCCGAGAAGTCCGGCAGGCTTGACGAGCAGCACGACGATCAGCACGGCGAACACGATGGAGTTGGCAAGGTTCGTCGAGATGTACGCCTTGGCCATGGCCTCGATGATGCCGAGGAGCAGGCCGCCGAGGAATGCGCCGGGGATGGAGCCGATGCCGCCGAACACCGCCGCAGTGAAGGCCTTGATGCCGGGCATGGAGCCGGTCGTCGGCATGAGCGACGTATTGAACGAGCAGAGCAGCACGCCGGCGATGGCGGCGAGCGCCGAGCCGATGGCGAACGTTGCGGAAATGGTGGCGTTGACGTTGATGCCCATGAGCTGGGCCGCCGCCTTATCCTCCGAGCAGGCACGCATGGCCTTGCCCATCTTGCTCTTGTTGACGAACGTGGTGAGACCGATCATGATGACGACGCAGGCCGCGATCGTAAGAAGAGACACATAGGAGACGGTCAGCTTGCCGCCGAACAGCTGCATCGAACCCTCAACCACCGGGGGATAGACACGCGCGGCTGCCTTCCAGATGAGAAGCGCGGAGTTCTGGAGGAAATAGCTCACGCCGATGGCGGTGATCAGGACCGCGAGGCTGGGCGCCGAGCGCAGGGGCTTATAGGCAAGCCGCTCGATGACGACGCCAAGCACCGTGCAGACGATGACGGCCAGCAGCACCGCCACGATGTTGGGCAGTCCCAGATAGAACATCGCGCAGAACGATACGTAGCCGCCGATCATGATGATGTCGCCGTGGGCAAAGTTCAGCATCTTGGCAATGCCGTAAACCATCGTATAGCCGAGGGCGATGATGGCGTACACACTGCCGAGGCTGATGCCGCTGATGAGATAGGATAAAAATTCCATTAGGATGGCACCTCTCTTTTCTCTTTCGGAATTATGGTTCGTCTGTGGCAGAAACAAGGGCAGAGGCGGGAAAACACCTGCCTTCGTTTCCGCCATAGAAACAGGGCATAGGCCGCCGGGAGCTTTCGCTCCCGGCAGCCCGCCTTTGAGAAAGGTCGTAGCTTTTTGCGCTTTCGGAATTTAGCCCTTGACGTACTGGCCGTCCTTGACGACGTAAGCAGTCGGAGCCTTGGAGACCTGACCCTCGGCATTCCAGGTCATGTCGGTACCGGTGAGACCGGTGAACTTGAGGGAGGTCATGGCGCTGACGAGCGCGTCGCAGATCTCTTCGTTGCTCATATCGGCGGTGCAGCCGGCGGCCTCGAGAGCGGCCTTCACGATGTACACGCCGTCGTAAGCGTCAGCGGCGAACTGGTTGGGCTCGGTGCCATAAGCGGCAGTGTAAGCGTCAACGAACGCCTGGTTGGCTTCATCGGTGGCGGAGAACGGGGTCATGAGCATCAGACCCTCAGCAAGGGAAGCGTCGAAGCCGGGCATGGTCAGGATGCCATCCATGCCGTCCACGCCGAAGAAAGTGGGAGCATAGCCCATGGCCTTAGCCTGGGAGAAGATGATGGAAGCGGGCTGATAGTAGATGGGGAGGAAGACGAGGTCAGCACCGGCATTCTGCGCACCGGCCAGCTGGACGGAGAAGTCAGAAGCGGTATCGTTGGTGAAAGTGCCCTGATAGACGACCTCGAAAGCGCCCTTATCGGCGGCTTCCTTCACGAAGGTGTCGCGGATGCCCTGGGAGTAAGCGTCGTCGTTACGGTAGATGATGGCGACTTTGGCACCAGCGAAGTTTTCAGCCATGTAGTCGGCAGCGCCAACGCCCTGGTTGGGGTCGGTGAAGCAGACCTGGAAGACATTGTCCTTGCCCGCGGTGACGTCGGTGGAGGAAGCGGACGGGGTCAGCATAAAGGTGCGGTCATTGTAGCAGGCATCGGCAACCGCGATGGAAGCGCCGGTGGTGGTGGGGCCGACGAGGACCTGCATGCCGTTGTCCATCATGGTGTTGTAGGCGTTGACAGCCTTTTCGCCGTCGGCCTCATCGTCCTGCTTCTGGAACTCGAACTTGATCTTGCTGTCGCTGGCGTTGATTTCATTGACGGCCAGCTCGGCACCCTGAACGACGGCCATGCCGTAGATCGCGCTGTCGCCGGTCAGCGGGCCGGAGGAACCGAGCTTGAAGGTCTGGACCTCAGCGTTATCGGTGCCGCCAGCATTGTCGCCGGTGTTGGTGTCATCGCTCTTGGAGCCGCAGGCGGCCATCGAGAGCGTCATGGCCGCAGCCATGAGCATGCACATAAACTTCTTTTTCATCGTTTCAAATCTCCTTTGATTAAATAATGAACAGATTTATCATACAAAAAAGCGGATCCGCCATTCCCGGCGGAACCGCTTTGCTGTATCGCGTTTTTTACTCGCTCAGCAATCGCGTTTCATCCCGGGAACGCCCATCAGGACGACCAGAAGTACCAGTACCAGCAGGGAAATGCCGATAATGCTAATCAGGCGGGAAATAATAATGGACGCCATAATAATGGCGCCCAGAGCGATGCAGTTGAAGCGGGAGGACTGAGAGGTGCAGGAGGAAGCGGCCTCTGCGCACATGGCAGAAGCGGCGGCGTTATTCTGATTTGCATAAGCAAAACGGAACATAACATTAAATCCTTTCATGTATCTCTCATGTTTGATGGGCTTATTTTAGCCTCTAAAACGCCAGAAGTCAATACTGCATATTATCCAAAGAAAAAAGAGGGGAAATGGGGATAAGTATCCCATATTGACAATTTGGACAACTTTCGCGCCTCGGGCGCGGGAGGAAAGCAGCCCGCGAGGGCTGTTTCTTTTTGCGCCCGTAGGGCGCAGGGGGGGTGCAGCGCGGCAGCGCTGCTTCTGGCCCCACACCGTGTGGGGACGCGGCAAAGGGGGATATTCTCTTTCTCAGAAAGAGAATATCCCCCTTACACCCCCAAGAGAAAGGACGAGGGGAGGGCCCCTCGACCCCCGACATTGCGAGATTTAGGCTTGAATGGCTGCACGCGCTGCGCAGTGTGGGTGCGGTGTACATGGCTTCGCCATGAATCCCTGCGAGTCGTGATCTGACAGCAACCGCGCCTTACTGTTGTGAGGCGCGAGTGACGTTTTCTCGGCGGCAGACTGCGTGCGAAATAGCGGCATTGCTGCGCTCGCCGCATTGATGGGACTGGCGGTAAACGGAAATTACTGCGTACTCCGGTATTTCACGGTTTTCCCGTTCACGTCATAAAAAGCAATATTGCCGGCATTTGTAGGCAGAACAATTGCAAAGGGACTGCTGCTATCAACGTCGATTGTTTGAACTGAGTTCCCATCATCTATTTTTAATTGAGCCACTTGTTCTTGATTCATAGAAATAAACGCTCGTTCTTCATACCCCTCTACCGTGAACTCTGTAATTTCACTTGCAACTCCTGAAAGATTTCCACCACCTCGAAAGAAATATCCAAAGGAGAGTCCAGGGCGGTTAACATAGATGGAAAATGTATGGTTAGTCATATCTTGAGGATAAGAAATGTAGGCTGCCATTGTGTTGGATACGGTTCCATCAGTTATCCAATCATCTTGTATTTTTTGTGAACTGCGAATATCTGATTCTATTTTGGCTGCTGTTATGCCAATATCATTACGAGTATAAAGCAGGCCAACAAATAAAATACTTACAAGGATAAGCCCTAAGGCTGCTTTAGACGCGATTTTCATCTGATTACCCTCCTCCATTTATTGTGTCAGTTATTTAATTATATCATGTGGCCTTCCTATATTTCAACGAGTAACTTCATGCGAAGTGCTGGTTATGTGGATATGTCAGAGAATTTCATGCTTTTTCTATCTTAGTAAAATTATAGTGGAATTGCTCACAGATCTTATGATATTATTTGTTTGAGGAAAGAGCATGGGGACTCTGAATTCTAAGGAAGCGAGGATACAATATGAAAATCAAACGCAGCGTTCTAATTGGCAGTATTGTAGTCGCAATTAGTATATTAGTCGTTACAATTTACTTATCCCATATTCACAATCAGAAAGAGCAGATTGACATTTACTTGACACCGCTCATTAAAGAAGCAACTCTGCTCTCATCTTCTATCCGAGATGTTACAGATAAAAAGAGCATTGATGTTGAAATTGAACTGGATATGGAAAAGAAGCAGTTCGCTTCATTTAAAAATACGGCGTTAGAGACAAAGAGAATTGCAGAATCAGAAATTATGGGATTTGAGGACTTCGAGTCCATTTTAGTGCACTGCCAAGAGAGAATCCGCGTAATGGTTGAAGCAAATCAAAATGGTGAACCATTGACTCCTGACGAGGTTTCATTTTTGAATACGTTGAATGACAGCGTATGTGCTTTAGTTGATGCTTTGAAAAATGATAATGGAATACTGCGTGTTACCAGTGCAAGACAGTATTCCAATGTAATCACAGCTTTTGTGGACGCAATCAGAGAATCGGAAAATTAAAGAGCTTTATTGGTGGAAAATGTGAGGCTGAGCAAAAACTTTAAAAATTATATCCATGAACACCGTTCTGCTTTGCCTGTTCACTCGCCGCCCTGCGGCGTTCCTCGCTATACGGCGCAGTCAGCCGAAAGCTCAACCGCCCTTTCTCAATTTCAAAGGTCAGCCCGCCTTGCTCGTCATCGTCGGTCTGGCGGCAGCATTGCGGGTACTTTGCCGCAAATGCTGCCAGCCGCTTTTTGAGATCGGTGTTGTGGGTCTGCACCTCAATGATGCGGCTATACTCGTCAAAATAGATCACAGTTATCTTTTGCTTTTTGGTAAGCCCTGTTCTCATAAAACCTCCTGCATAAAAAAAGCAGCAACTACCATTTCGGAAGTTGTTACCGCTTTTGCCACACGATGTCATACCCCAGCGCGTTCGCCAACTCTACCGCCTCGCCGTAGCGGAGCGAACCGCGCTTGAGTTTACCGGAGAGGTTGGGGACGCTGCGGCTCCAGCCGTATTCATCGGAGAGGTAGTCCACCACCTCGGTCATGGTCATGCCGGTGCGGACAATGTAGGACTTGATCTCGTTGCGATAGGTTTCAGATTTTCTCATGTTCGAATGTTCCTCCTGTTTTTTCGATGCGCTCTATGGTAAAATGGGTTTGTCAAATCGTGACACCCGTTCGCCATAGGGCGCTGGTTTTTGATGCACGGCTTTCGGCTGGAAATACTGCCAATTATACGTTGGTCATGGGCAACACCCGTAGCTTTTGCCGTTTGATGTGTCTTTGTGTGAAATGGCGAAATGTCAAACCAGACAGCAAACATCGTTCGCTGCCGGATAGCGCTCTGTTCCGTGCAGATAACCGCACAGAGTAGAAAACTATTTCGCCGTTTTCACTTGCTTTGATTTTTACGTTTGATTTTGCCGCTCTTTCCGAACGTCGTTCCTGCCCGGAGGATCGCTTCCGGCGTTTCGTTCTCCTTGGTGCGCTGGATGCGGCACTTCGCCAGAGAACATATCCCGTTCGGACGGTCATGCAATTTTCAAGGTTCAGGTGCGATTGCAAGACCATTTTAGCGAAAAATATAGCCCTCTCCCGTATATCCAAGAGGTCGGAAAACGCGCCGAAAAACGCAGATTTCCACGCTTATGGACAAGGCCGGAGAAAGGGCAGAAATTTGAAGGGAGGACACCACTATGCAGCCAAAACTCACCATTCAGGAACGGCTCAAAGACCTGCGCGTAGAGCGCGGTCTGACGTTGGAACAGCTTTCTGCGGAAACAGGCATCTCAAAATCTGCGCTGGGAAAATACGAAGCCGACGATTTCAAAGACATCAGTCCGTTCAGCATGGTGGCGCTGGCAAAGTTCTACGGCGTGTCCACCGATTATCTGCTGGGGCTGACAGAACAAAAAATCACCCAAACACAGAACTGGACGCTCTGCATTTGGGTGATGATGCAATCGAAGTCTTGAAAACGGGCAAATTCAACCACCGGCTGCTGTCGGAGCTGATCTGCCACAAGGATTTCCAGCGGTTTTTGCTGGATGCTGAGATTTACGTTGACCGGATCGCGGATATGCGAGTCAACGATATGAATGCCGTGCTGGAAGCTGTTCGGCAGATGGCATTGATGAAAAATGGTGGCGATGCAAACGACCTGTACCTGCGGACGTTAGAAGTGGCGCAGATTCGGGAGGACGAGTATTTCGGAAGTCTGATTGCGGACGATCTAAAAGGTATTCTCCGCGACATTCGGAACGAACATCGTCCCGACACCATGACTGCGGATGAAGTCTCCCTCGCAGCAACCGTACAGGGGCAGTTGCAGGATGCGATGAATTTTGAGGGCAGTTCCGAGGAAAAGCAAGTCCGTTCGTTCCTCGCTACCTTTGGCATTGATTATGACAAGCTCACCAAAGAGCAATTCGTCTCGCTGATTGAAATACTCAAGCTGTCCAAATACTTGAAAAGTCCAATCAACCAGCGAGGGAAAGCACGACCACAGTTGCAGCACGGGAAAGGCAAAAAGAAACGCAGATAAAAATGAAGAGGACATATCCGGCACCGTGGATATGTCCTCTTCATTTTATTCAGAATGTGTAATTTGGGATTGTCACATCAAAGCTCTTCCACAAATGGTGTAATTGTGGTGTAGTAAGCGCCATCTGAGCGATGAAAGCCATTGATATAGCAGGCTTTTTCGAGGCTTCTTAGGATACTGCCGTGGCAAACGAATAAGATTTTTGTCATTGCTTATATATCCCTTCAAAAGCCTCCAAGTCATGATGTAACACGCTCATTGTACCATATTAAGTCTCCGATTTACAGAACAAATTTCAAACGGAACAGTGCATAATCCTCCATACGCCGACTGTGCGCAGGCAGACGGGCTGAGCAGGAAATCCCAGATTGCGCCCCTACAATCCGGCGTCTGTCAATATCGATAAATTCTTGACAGACTTTTCTTAACCTATATAATATGGTTGAAGCAATTCACAGTCCACGAAAAAGGCAGGTTTCCGCTGATGCTTACCATTCGGAATCTTTCCCACGATCCGTTTTATAATCAGGCGTTTGAAGAGTACATCTACCAGACATTTCCAGACGATGATATTTTCTTTCTCTGGCAGAACAGCCCGGCCGTCGTGGTGGGCAGCTATCAGAACATCTGCCGGGAGGTCCACGTGGAGGCGCTGCGGCGGCTGGGCATCCCTGTCGTGCGGCGGATGACCGGCGGCGGAACCGTCTTTCACGATTTGGGAAACGTCAACTACACATATATTGTCCGGACGGACGGCGGATGGAATTATGATGATGTGCTGGCGCCGGTTATCGCTGCGCTGAATGCCATCGGTGTTCCCGCCCGAAAAAACCGGGTCTGCGACATTGCCATCGGGGATTTGAAAATCTCCGGCAGCGCGCAGAGAATAGTAAAGGGGCGGCTGCTGCACCACGGCACACTGCTGTTTTCTTCCGATCTCAGCGTGCTGGATCAGATCACCACCCACCGGAAAAACGACTGCTTCCAGAGCCGGGGGACACAGTCCGCCATCTGCACCGTCACCAATATACGGGAGCATCTGACGAGTCCCATGACCATTGAGAAGTTTCAAGATCGGCTACTGGGGCAGATGGTGCCGCCCGGGAGTCCCCATCTGACGCTGACGGCGGAGCAGGAGGCGGAGGTCTGCCGTTTGCGGGACGAAAAGTACCGCAGCTGGGAGTGGACATGGGGAAGAACCCCTGCGTTTACTTATGAAAAGTCCGGCATTTTTAACGGCGTTCCCATCCGCGTGGCCTATCAGGCAAAGCGCGGCATCGTCTCGGATGCGGTCATCGACTGCGCCGCTATCGACGGCGCGCTGGCGGCGCAGCTGCTCAGCGGCGCGCGCTTAGACCCGGAGGGCTTTGCCGAAGTCTGCCGCCGGTTGGCGGGTAATGCATCGAATGAATTGATGGACTGGCTCATGTGAAGCAACTATCAAACACTTTTGAAAATCACATTGCCGAATGCGGCAGAAAGGAACAACACGATGGAAAAGAAGATCAATATGCCCAAGCTGGCCCCTGAAATGGAGAGCGGCGTTCTGTGCGCGTGGCTGAAGGAGGAGGGCGACACCGTTGCCGCGGGCGAGCCGCTCTTTGAGATCGAGACGAATAAGGTGGTCAATCAGGTGGAGGCCACCGTCTCCGGCGTGCTGAAGAAGCAGCTGGCGGAGGAGGGCGACACCGTCTGTGTGGACACCGCCGTGGCGGTGGTGGAAACGGAGTAAAACATGGAAAAGAAACCGGAATGGCTGAAGGTTCGCTACAACCAGGACGCCGTCAACGAGGTGGCGGCGCTGATGCGGGATCTGAAGCTGAACACCGTCTGCAAGGAGGCCAACTGCCCCAATCTGGGCGAGTGCTACCAAAAGCACACCTCCACCTTTATGATCCTCGGCAGCATCTGCACCCGGAACTGCCGGTTTTGCAATGTCACCACCGGACACCCACTGCCGCCCGACCCGGAGGAGCCCATGAACGTGGCGAGGGCCGCCAAAAAGCTGAATCTGCGCCATGTGGTGCTGACCTGCTCCACCCGTGACGATCTGCCGGACGGCGGCGCGGAGCAGTTCGCCAAGTGCGTCCGCGCCATTCGGGAGGTCTGCCCCGGCACCACCGTGGAGACGCTGATCTCCGACATGAAGGGCGACCACGCCGCGCTGGACACGGTGATTGCCGCCCACCCGGAGGTGCTGAACCACAACGTGGAGACGGTGCGGGAGCTGCAAGGCACCGTGCGGCCGCAGGCGCGGTACGAGCGGTCTCTGGGCGTGCTGCGCTACTGCAAGGAGCAGGACCCCACGCTGCTGACCAAGACCGGCTTCATGGTGGGGCTGGGAGAAACGGAGGAGCAGATCAGCCGTCTCATGGACGACATTCTGGAGACAGGCTGCGACATCCTCACCATCGGGCAGTATCTCCAGCCCTCGCCACAGCACTATCCGCTGGCGCGGTATGCCACGCCGGAGGACTTCGCCCGCTGGAAGGAGCTGGCGCTGTCCAAGGGCTTCCGCCATGTGGCGTCCGCGCCGCTGGCCCGCAGCTCCTACAAGGCGTGGGAGGCACTGGAGGACGTGCATGATCTATATTGAGACCGGCTCCGCGGATGTGTATTACAACTTCGGGTTGGAATACTATTTTACACTGGAAAAGCGTCTGCCGGAGACGGTATTTCTTTTCTGGCGCACCACGCCCACGCTGATGGTGGGCAAGTACCAGAACGTGCTGGAGGAGATCAACAAGCCCTATGCTGACGAGCACGGTATCCATCTGGTGCGCCGCATGAGCGGCGGCGGCACCATCTATACGGACATGGGCGGCTGGCAGTTTACCTTTATCCAGCACAAGGAGGCCGGGGAAATTGAATTTGGCCAGTACATCGCCCCGGTGATTGACGCGCTGAGGGAGGTGGGCGTCAACGCCGCCTTCAACGGGCGCAACGACCTGACCATCGACGGCAAGAAGTTCTCCGGCAACGCCCAGTACCGGCTGGGCAACTGCATCGTGCACCACGGCTCCCTGCTGTTTGACACGGACATTGAGCAGATGGTAGCGTCCACCACGGTGGACAGCTACAAGATCACCTCCAAGAGCATCAAGTCCGTCCGGGATCGCGTGACCAACATCTCTGAGCATCTTCCCAGCCCCATGGACGCGGAGACGTTCAAGGAGACCATGGTGCGGCACATTATGAACGGCAGCACCGCTGCATACACCGTCACGCCGGAGGACGACGCCCGCATCCGGGAGATCGCCGGGGAGCAGTTCCGGAGCTGGGAGCGGATTTTCGGAAGAAACCCGAAATTTACCATCGACAGGATCGGCCGCTTTGCGGGCGGGAAGATCCAGTTCAAGCTGGATGTGCAGAAGGGGATCATCCGCGAAGCCGCCGTATACGGCGACTTCTTCTCCACGCTGGATGCTTCGACCATCTGCGATGCGCTGATTGGCTGTCCCTATGAGCGAGGTGCGGTGCTGGCAGCTCTCCGGAGCCACGGCATCGACGGCGCGGTGTACCGCATTTCTGCGGAAGAAATGGCTGCGGCGGCAGTGGATTGATCGCGCTGCCGCATGGGGAGTTATCCCCTTATAAATTAAAGGATGAAGTGCCGAAAAGCGATTCGCCTCCCGTTCAGTGGCAGGCGAATCGCTTTTCATCTTGTCAGAACTTATTCCGCTGATTTTTCCTTCCGGGAGGCGTCGAGAACCTGCCAGTAGTCCCTGTAGTTTGCCTGCAGGAGCTCGGGGGTGTTGAGGCCGTAGGGACACTTCGACACACAGTGGCCGCAGCGGCGGCACTGCTCGATTTTGTGCATCTTCTCCTGCCACGCGTCCGTGAGCCACGCGGCGGCGGGGGCCCGGCGCAGCATGAGCGACATGCGGGCGCACTGGTTGATCTCGATGCCCGCGGGGCACGGCATGCAGTAGCCGCAGCCGCGGCAGAATTCGCCGCATAGCTCCTTGCGGTCACGCTCGATAGTCGCTTTGCGCTCATCCGTCAGCTCAACGCCCTCGCGGATACACCGCAAAAACTGATCAAGCTCGCTCTCGCGCTGCACGCCCCAGATGGGCACGACGCCATCCTGCTGCGCCATCCACGCCGCCGCCGTGAAGCCGTCGCGGATCAGGCCGCCCGCCATGCCCTTCATGGCGATAAAGCCCATGTTTGTTTCGCGGCACTTTCTGACGAGCTCCATCTCCTGCTCGCCCGCGAGGTAGCTGAACGGAAACTGCAAGGTCTCGTAGAGGCCCGAGTCGATGGCCTCGTGCGCCACGGCGAGGCGGTGGTTCGTGATGGCGATGTGGCGGATCTTGCCCTGCTTTTTCGCCTCGAGCGCCGCGTCGTACAGGCCGTCTTCTCCACCCGGCTTCGGGCAGAAGGCGGGATTGTGGAACTGATAGATATCGATGTAGTCGGTTTCCAGCGTGCGGAGACTGGTCTCCAGATCCTTCCGGAAGCCCTCCGCCGTCTGCGCGCCGGTCTTCGTCGCCAGCACGATCTTGTCGCGCATCGACGAGAACGCCGCGCCGACCTTCTGCTCGCTGTCGGAATACGCGCGCGCCGTGTCGAAAAAGTTGATGCCACCGTCATACGCCTTGTGCAGCAGGTCGACCGCATCCTGCTCTCTGATGCGCTGGATCGGCAGGCAGCCAAATCCGTTTTTCTCGATGACAAGATTCGTCTTGCCAAGCGTGATCTTGTTCATGGAAATTCTCCCTCCTATCTTGGATACCCCAAGCATAGCAAAATCGCTCTTTTTTTGCAATATCCTGTTTCCCGCTTGACAACGCGCCGCACTCCCGCTATTATGTAGGCAATCTACTATGTAGACAATCTACTTATCAGGAGGCGTATGTATGACGGTCGACAAAAGTCTGCTCGCTGGCAGTACGACGATGCTTGTGCTCAAGCTGCTCGACGGGCAGGACATGTACGGATATCAGATGATCGAAGAGCTCTCCCGCCGCTCCGAGCGCGCGTTCGCGCTCAAGACCGGCACGCTCTATCCCCTGCTGCACTCACTTGAGGAAAAGGAGCTCATCCGCTCCTATGAAAAAGATGAGGGCGCGGCGCGCCCGCGCCGCTACTACCATTTGGAGCGCAAGGGGCAACATTTGCTGCGGGAAAAAGAAGTCGAATGGGCGACATTTACCACTGCGGTCGATCGCGTGCTGAAAGGGGGCGTCTGCCTTGGCTCTGCCTGAAACCTTTACCCAGTTTGCCCGCACCGCAGCTGAGCAGCTGCGGTGGAAAAAGGCGCGACCGCTCGTCGAAGACGAGCTTTTGACCCACCTCTGCGACCAGCGCGACGCGCTGATGGCGGGTGGCATGGACGAGACCGCCGCAACGGCGGAATCCCTTCGTCTGACGGGCGACCCATATGAGATCGGCACGGAGCTTGACCGCGTCCACCGACCCAAAACACCAAAGCTTCTTTTTGCGCTCGCGGCACTCATCGCGCTTGCAGGGCTTGCGTTCACCGCGCTTGTAAGCTTTCGTGACTACGAATTGTCCTATTTTGCTGTGCATCAGAGCGTGGCGCTGCTGCTCGGTACGGCAGCGATGCTCGCGGCCTATTTTCTCGATTTTACGCTGCTCGGGCACTTTGCCCTGCCGCTCGCGCTCATGTTCCATGCCGCATTGATCCTGCTCGGTCTCCTGCCCATCGGCGGGTTCTGGCTCCGCTACATCTACGTTTCGACGCATATTCTTCTGCGCGGTCTGCCGCCGTTGCTCCCGCTGATGTTCGCTGTGCTGCTCTATGCGCTGCGCGGGCGGCACGGCTGGGGTGTCTTCGCCGCCTTTGTCTGCCTCGCGGTGCAGTGCATGTTCTGCCTGCGCGTCCCGTGCCTGCTCGACCTGGGCTTTCTGTTTCTCTGTGACAGCGCGCTGCTGATCTTCTGCGCCCGCAATGGCTGGTTCGGCCTTGGCAAAAAGTTGGAGACGCCGCTCACCACCCTGCCGCTCGCCGCCGACATAGTGTGGGTCCTTGTTCTCGGTGCAAACTGGTTCGCGCGTCAGCTCGCCATTGTGCTTGATCCTCACTCCTACATTGACGGACACGGCTATCGAACCGTTGTACTGCGCGAACTGCTGCAAAACGCCAAATTCATCGGTCAAGGCGGCGTGGGGCCGTACAGCGCGCAGCACCTTGCGCGCTGGGAGGGCTTCGGCATGGTCGATTTGCAAGATCACGCGCTGACGCTGCTCGTTCACCGTTGCGGCTGGCTGGCACTCATCGCACTCGTCACGCTGCTGACGGCGCTGCTTGTTCTCGCCTTCCGCCGCTGCCGCAGGCAGGAGAGTATGCTCGCCCGCCTCGTTTCCTATTCCGTGCTGCTGTCGTTCACCACGCAGGCGGCCGCCTATCTTTGCTGCGACCTCACGCTGATCCCCATCAGCGGCGGTGTAGCCTTCCCGTTTTTCACCTTTGGCATCAAGGCGATCCTGCTCAACATGCTACAGCTCGGTTTTCTGCTCTCCACGCTGCGCGTCGGCAGCGTCGTACGCGACAAAGATGTTGCTGCTGGGCCGGTGCGGCCCAGACGGCGCTTACGCGTGAGTTTTTCCTGGGAAAAGGCATAAAAAATCCGCGCGTAGCGCGGAGAAATAGCAGCGCTGATGGCGCTGCACCACATTTCCTGCGTACCCGCAGGGGAGCGAATAAGGGGGATATTCTCTTTCCTCGGAAAGAGAATATCCCCCTTTGACCCCCAAGAGAAAGGGTCTGATTGGCAGTCTCGGGCTTGAATGACTTTTATGCCTCCGGAATGGGAATGCCTGCGCGCGGCATTGCCGCGGTTGGTGTTGCTATACGATTTGACTCACTTCTATTATCCGCTGCCGCTCTCGAATCTAATCGCAGGTTCAGTGTAATCGCCTACTACCGATAGTGCGTATATTGCGGCGAGCGCAGCAAAGTCGCCCCGGCAGCCAGAAGCAAATTTGCACAAATCCCTAGTAGACGGAGATTGCGTAAGACTAACGAATCGCAGGCAAAGCGACAGCGAAGATAGAAGCAAACCAAGTCGTATAGCAACACCACCTGGCAGGCACCCGATTCGGCAAGCGCCGCAGCTCTTCAAGCTGCTCGCTTGCAATGTCAAAACCTTTCTCTTGGGGGATCAAAAGGGGGAGGTTCTCTTTTGTGAAAGAGAACCTTCCCCTTTATCCGTCCCCTGCGCGGCGCAGGGAACCAAATCCGTTTCCTAAAGGAAAGTAATTATTTTTTCATCGCCACAGCGGAAGCTTCCAGCTTTTCAATAAGCGCTCTGAGCTTTTCCGCATCAGCACGGGCACCGTTGACGACCGCCTCCGGCGCTTTGGCGAGGAAGCCCTCGTTTTTCAGCTTGTTCTCGATACCGGCGAGCTGCTTTTCGGCGTTTGCCTTCTCCTTGGCAATGCGTGCGAGCTCCTTTTCAAAGTCGACGAGTTCGGCGAGCGGCATGAAGATACGCGCGGCGTGGGTGTCGACCTCGACCTTACCGTCGGCGTCGATGGCGGCATCGGCGGGCACGATCGTCACATCGCTGGCAGAGGCCAGACGCGTGAAGAACGGGATACCGGCGCTGAATGTATCGGCGTGCGCGGTGGCGACGGTGTAGTGCACCTTCTTCGACGGCGCGACGTTCATCTCATTGCGGCGGGCACGGATGGCGGTGATGGCCTCGATGACGGTCTGCATCGCCTCCTCCTCGGCGGGGAAGCTGAACTTTTCGTTGTACTCCGGCCACTTGGAGAGCATCAGGAACTCGCCCTCGTGCGGAAGCGCCTGCCAGATCTCCTCCGTGATGAACGGCATGAACGGGTGCAGGAGCTTGAGCGTCTCGATGAGGACATAGCAGAGAACGTTCTGTGCGTTCTCGCGCGTGGTCTGATCGTCGCTGTTGAGGCGGTTCTTCGTCAGCTCGATGAACCAGTCGCAGTAGTTGTCCCAGATGAAGTCATAAATTTTTGCGGACGCGACGCCGAGCTCGAAGGCGTCCATATTGTCCGTGACCTCGCGGATGAGCGTATTGAGCTTCGAGAGAATCCACTTGTCCTCGAGCTCGAGCTTTTTGGGCAGCTCCACGTGGTCGATCGTCAGGTTCATCATCACGAAGCGGCTCGCGTTCCAGATCTTGTTGCAGAAGTTGCGCATCGCCTCGCACTTTTCGACGTAGAAGCGCATGTCGTTGCCCGGGGAGTTGCCGGTGATGAGGTTGAAGCGCAGCGCGTCCGCGCCGTACTTCTCGGCCATCTCCAGCGGGTCGATGCCGTTGCCGAGCGACTTGGACATCTTGCGGCCCTTGTCGTCGCGAACGAGGCCGTGGATGAAGACGGTCTTGAACGGCTCCTTCTTCATCTGCTCCATGCCGGAGAAGATCATGCGCGCGACCCAGAAGAAGATAATATCGTAGCCCGTGACCATGACGGACGTGGGATACCAGTAGTTGAGGTCTGCTGCGTCCTTATCGGGCCAGCCCATCGTGGAGAACGGCCAGAGCGCGGAGGAGAACCAAGTGTCGAGCACGTCCTCTTCGCGCGTCAGGTGCTTGCAGCCGCACTTTTCGCACTCGGTGGGGTCTTCGCGCTTGACGTTGATGTGGCCGCACTCGTCGCAGTACCACGCAGGGATCTGGTGACCCCACCACAGCTGGCGGGAAATGCACCAATCATGCACGTTCTCCATCCAGTTGATATAGGTCTTGGTGAAGCGCTCAGGCACGAACTTGATCGTGCCGTCGTTCACGACGCGAATGGCCTCCTTGGCAAGCGGCTCCATCTTGACGAACCACTGCGCGGAGATGAGGGGCTCGACGTCGTTGTGGCAGCGATAGCACGTGCCGACGTTGTGGGAGTAGGGCTCGGTCTTGATGAGGTAGCCCTGCTCTTCTAAATCCTTGACGATGGCCTTGCGGCACTCATAGCGGTCCATGCCGTTGTACTTGCCGCCGTTTTCGTTGATCGTACCGTCGTCGGCGATGACGCGGATGACCTCGAGGTTGTGGCGAAGGCCGACCTCAAAGTCGTTGGGGTCGTGTGCAGGGGTCATCTTAACAGCGCCCGTGCCGAAGCCGATCTCGCAGTACTCGTCGCCCACGATGGGAATTTCGCGGTTCATAATGGGCAGGATGCAGGTCTTGCCGATCAGGTGCTTGAACTTCTCGTCCTCAGGGTTGACCGCAACGCCCGTATCGCCCATCATCGTCTCAGGACGGGTGGTGGCGACGACGATATCGCCGCTGCCGTCGGAGAGCGGGTAGCGGATATACCAGAGGTGGCCCGGCTTGTCGACATACTCGACCTCCGCGTCGGAGAGCGCCGTCAGGCAGTGCGGGCACCAGTTGATGATGCGGCTGCCCTTGTAGATCAGGCCCTTATCGTAGAGCTCGCAGAACGTCTCGCGCACGGCCTTGGAGCAGCCCTCGTCCATCGTGAAGCGGGAGCGGGACCAGTCACAGCTCGCGCCCATCTTCTTCTGCTGCTCGACGATGCGGTTGCCGTACTTTTCCTTCCACTGCCACACGCGCTGTAAAAACTTCTCGCGGCCGAGGTCGTAGCGCGTCAGGCCCTCCTTGGTGCGCAGCTCCTCTTCGACCTTGATCTGCGTGGCGATGCCCGCGTGGTCAGTGCCGGGGAGCCACAGGGCGGAGTAGCCCTGCATGCGCTTAAAGCGCGTCAGGATGTCCTGCAGCGTCGAGTCCATTGCATGGCCCATGTGCAGCTGGCCGGTGACGTTCGGCGGCGGCATGACGATGGAAAACGGCTTTTTGTCCGGGTCGGGCTCGGCCTTGAAGCAGTCGTGGTCCATCCACATCTGATAGATGCGGCCTTCGACCTGCTGGGGCTCATAGATCTTGGGTAATTCTTTCATTGGTTTTCTCCTATCTTTTGAACAATATTGCTCTTATTTGATATTTGCGATGGGTTTTCCCGTCTTTTCGGCGATAAACGCGCGGAAGTCCTCGACGCTCCCGCCGCGGATATTTCTCTTGTCATACGCCTGCGTATGGTGCGAGGACAGGGCAAAGACAAAGTAGCGCGTCGTCTCGGCGACGGCCACGATCTGGGCATAGGAAAACCGGCTTTCCGTCACACCCGTTGCCGAAACGTAGCCGTCCTCTTCAAACGTGGCAACAGCGTGCTCCGTGCCCGGCAGCAGGCGCTTTCTCGCAAACCAGGCGTTCAGCTTGTCCTCGAAAAGGCTCACCAGAATGACCACCAGCATCGCCAGCAGCGTCACGACGCCGCTCACGCCGAGCGGCTCGCCACCTGCAACTGTGGCAAGAATTGTCAAAAGGCCGAGGATCAGCACGACTGCCGCAAAAATGTGCACGCGGCGGCTGCGCTTTTTGCGCACGGTTTTGCGCAGGCCCTTAGCCATGGCCGTCAGCGTTTCCATATTGTAGTCGGTCTCAAACTGTATGCCCATATTCGCTTCCTTTCATTAAAAAACGCCCTGAGCAGCTTTGACTGCTCAGGGCGATCAATGACCGTGGTACCACCTGGATTCCCGCATTGTGCGGACACTCATGTCTCTGTAACGGGAGTTCCCGTCCGGCTTACTCTCTTTTCAGCGCGGCAGCTCCAAGGCGACTTCCCCACATCCTGCACAAGGGCTTACACCGGCCGCCCTCTCTCTTCGCTTTCAGATGCGGATACTGCTCCTCTTCTTCACATTTGTCACGCTGAATCATACCGTTTTTTGCGCCGCTTGTCAACTCATTTTGAGGATTTCCTTCTTCAGCCGCACGATGATCCGCTTCTCAAGGCGCGAGATATAGCTCTGCGAAATGCCCATCAGGTCGGCGACCTCCTTCTGCGTCTTTTCCTCCCGTCCACCGAGGCCAAAGCGCAGCGTGATGATTGTTCTCTCCCTCGCGGTCAGCTTGTCGACCGCGTCCATCAGGAGTTGGCGGTCGACATCGTCCTCAATGGGCTTCAAGACAAGGTCCTCGTCGGTGCCGAGAATGTCGGAGAGCAGCAGCTCGTTTCCGTCCCAGTCGGTGTTGAGCGGCTCGTCAAAGCTGACCTCGGACTTCTGCGGCGCGGTCTTGCGCAGGTGCATGAGTATCTCATTTTCAATGCAGCGCGAGGCGTAGGTCGCGAGCTTGATGTTCTTGTCGCTGCGGTACGTGTTCACTGCCTTGATGAGCCCGATCGTACCGATGGAGATGAGGTCTTCGATGTTGATGCCGGTATTTTCAAACCGGCGCGCGATGTAGGCGACAAGCCGCAGGTTGTGCTCAATGAGCGTGCCGCGCACGCTCTCGTCGCCTTCATCCATGCGCGCGATGAGCTCAGCTTCCTTCTCCCGCTCGAGCGGCGGCGGGAGCGTATCGCTGCCGCCGATGTAGAAAATTCCCCGCCGCGCGATGAGCCCCCAGTCGATGAGATAAAAGCGCAGTCTACGCCACAGCGTTTTGAGCAAGCTCTCCATGCTTCTCCCCCTTTTCGCATCCTTCGCACCACAGTCCCGCATATGCACCGCCGTCGCCGAGCGGGTGCTCCGCCAGGGCAACGGCACGCGAGCCGAGTTTGATTTCGTCAACCGTTATTGCTTCACAGCGCAGCAGCGGCAGCGTTCCATCCGCATTGCCCACGCTGCAATACGCAATATGCGGCAGCGTCGCGGTCTCTTCTTCGCTGATGAGGTCTCCCAGTGCGTGACGGTCGATGACCGGCACGCCGAGGCCCGTCACAGGGTCACAGAGCGTGTTGCCCGTGTCGCGCAGCAGCCGCACGCGGGCCGTTTTTCCTCGATAGGCGATGACCACATCCGCCGTCTCGCTCCCTGTCCGCGCCGCGCCGTAGCGGAACACGACGGAAAGCAGCAAATACGACGTCCCCGCCGCGATCAGGAAGACGCCCCACGGCAGGTCTGCTGTCACCACGCCGCGCGCAAGGCGCGCCATCGACCCCAGACTCTGCCCTAAGAGCATCACCACGCCAGCGAGGCCGCACGAGGCAAGGAAAAACAGCAGCGTCAGCTTGACCGCCCGCCCACTGCCGCGATACGCCGCCGCGCCCATCAAAGCGAGCCCAAGCAGCAACAAAACGACGCTTTTCGGCAAAAAGAGCTGCACTGCCGCATAAATACCGCCGACCGCCGCGCCGAGCAAAAGTCTTCTCCGCGCGACTGTCCGCCCTGCGACTCTCGCCGCGCCGAACAACAACAGATAGTCGACGAGAACGTTGAACGCGAAGACGCTTTCTATGTAGATGACCATGGCACACCTCCCTCAATGGAAGTCCATTATAGCAATGGACAAAAAAAGAAAAGGGCGAAAGATGCCCTTTTCTTATCTTTTCCCTCGCGGGATAAAATGGCAGCGCAAAAGCGCTGCGGGGTTTTCCCCACACCGTGTGGGGGACGCGGATAAGGGGGATATTCTCTTTCTCGAAAGAGAATATCCCCCTTACACCCCCAAGAGAA
>ENA-ORTY01001198-ORTY01001198.1-human-gut-metagenome-genome-assembly--contig:-NODE-1198-length-30110-cov-2.445217_pt1 | contig 30110 bp, 26 predicted proteins | sample MGYA00241917_ERZ509198 | MGnify/ENA primary metagenome ERZ509198 (study PRJEB26280, sample SAMEA2338857) | human gut metagenome | biome: human gut; feature: human-associated habitat; material: faeces...
AATATACTCAAGAGCCTCCTTCGCCGTGGACATCTGCACATATCCGGCCTGTTCCGGCGTAATCGGAGGTTTGCCGACTTCCCTCAGCAGCAGGTTATAATAACCGATATTCACATCCCGGGAATCGACCATGACCCCGTCACAGTCGAAAATGAGGCCGGAAAGCCCTGCGGGAAATGTCCTCTCAAGAAGAGAAGCCAATGTCGTCACCGAGGATTGCATCATGCCCGCTCCAACACATCGTCTGCTGTACAAAGAATCACGAGTTGCCGTCTGTCAAGCCATGGCCTGTCCGATTGCGGCGCTTTTTTCCCGATCAGCTTCCACATCGGCTCTTCGCCATAGGTCACGGCATAGCCTTCAGGCACATGCCAGCCTTCAGGCAATCGTGCCAGAAGCGCCGGAGACAGTGATTCCTGACATATGCCAGCTTCCGCAAACGCTTTTGCCATCCGCTGATCCGCCCTTCCGGCAATAAAACTGCTAACAAATCCAAGATAAAGCACCATGATGGCAACAGCGTGGCCGGATCCTCAGGAACCAAGTCCCGCATCATGCCAAGCAAGCCGGAAAGCATCTCCGCATCTTCATCGGCAGGTTCCCTCTCGGTATCCCGCGTGCCCAGGTGGGCCGCCAGTTTCTCCGCCCCCGCGCGATAACGCGCCGAGAGCTGCTCCATCTCCAAAACCCGTTCTTCCTGAAGCCAGCCCAGCAAAAGAAAACGCTGCGCCCAGCGCCGCATATCTTCTGTTGAAACCGTATCTTTTCCGACCTCTCGGCATTCTCCCATTTTGGCGAAGCACTTCAAATCATCCCGTTCCTGTGAAACTTTCTGAGCCGTGGACCGGGAAGACGCCACCGTATCCGAAAGGGCCGCAATGCCCGCCTCATCAAGCTGCGTCAGCTCCGCAAGACAAGCTGCTGCCTCCGTAGGGGTATAGGGCAAAGAAATTTTGTGCCATGCATCAGGATTTCGTTGTCCCCAATAGCGACTCGAGAGCCCCGGCCAGAGCGGCTTAACGCATCCCCAAAACCCCTCAGGGAAGAATTCCCAGTGCATCGTCGGAACATATACAATAGAATCATCCGATTCTTTTTGCATGATACATCCTTTGTAACAATTCTCTTGCAGCCGCCTTGCAATCTTGACCTCTAAACCTCACAGGCGTACTGTGCTTACCATTGATTCCAGTGATCCGCACTTGTGCGGATTTCGGCCCTTCCGGCCTCGTCAAGGCCTCCATCCCGCCACGGCATTTTGTTGTGTACCCTGATGGACAGAAGGATGCAACGCCCTTTGCTTGACCTGCCCGGGATCCATCGGTATATCTCTGTCCTATAAAAACGGAGGCCTTTATGTACGGTATCGGCATGCAAGAATTGCTCTTAATTCTCGTTATAGTAGTGCTTATTTTCGGTTCCAAGAAACTCCCCGAGATCGGCGGCGGGCTTGGCAAAGCCATCCGCAATTTCAAGCGGGCCAGCTCGGAGCCCGACGAAATAGACATCACTCCCAAAGACGAAAAGAAAAAAGACGACACAACCCATTCCGCATAGCCCGCTCCGATTTCAGTTCAGGCTCAGTCCTTGCTGGCGTTTTTCGGCAAGATCTGTCAGAATAATTCCACTCCTCCGATGGAGGCTGGCAGCAACGCAAGGCATATAAGGAAGGCCACCATGAAAGTCGAACAACTTTCCATTTTTCTTGAGAACAAAGCCGGTCGGTTGGCTCAGGTAACCAAAACGCTGGCGGAAGCGGGAATCAATATCCGAGCCCTCTCTCTGGCCGATACGTCCGATTTCGGCATTCTCCGTCTCATCGTGAACGATACGGAAAAAGCCATCAACATCATGAAAGAAGCGGGATTCACCGTTGGGCGAACCGCTGTTGTCGCCGTGGAAGTGGACGATAAGCCCGGTGGACTGAACAACATCCTTGAAGCCTTGTCCGGCCAAAACGTCAATGTGGAATACATGTACGCGTTCGTACAGGAAGGCGGCGGCAGCGCTACCATGATTTTCCGCTTCGATCGTATCGATCAGGCCATCGAAGTGCTGAAAGCCAAGAACATTCCGATTATCCCCGCTGACCGCATCAACGGTTAGTGAAGAAGAGTGCCTTGAAAAGTCCCCACATTCAAGTGGGGACTTTTTTATGCTTAACAAGCAATTGGAGAAGCTCGGCCTTTTGTCGGCGGAACAAGTTTTATCGCTTTCCCACACATAAAAAACGCCGCCAGAAATTAATTTCCCGGCGGCGTTTTTCTTTCAGCGTAAAGAGCGGCTAGAGCCAATCAAACCAGCGCTTCCAAGATCCTTGGATCTGCTCACGGGCCTTCTGGGACTGCTGCTCACGATATCTATAGTATGCGGACAGAGCTTTTTCCTTTGCATGAGCACTGACTTCCGGCACATCAGGGAAATTATCCACGATGTACGTATAGCGCCGCCAAGCCGGGCCATAGTTGTTCATGTTCCAGAACACATCCCCCAAATAGAGCTCATGTTCGGCAAGGAGCCGACGGCAATTTTTCATTTCCTCGACAGATTTCTGGGCATACTCGCTGTTCGGGTAGGTCTCCCTCAATCGTCCGAAGAATTCCAAAGCCTCCTGTGTCGACGTCGTAGGCCTGTCCACGGAAATGAAGCTCTTCAGGTTGGACATCCCCACCTGGTACAAGACGTATGGGATAGCCTCATGGCGAGGATGAAGAGATTCAAATTCTTTATAGGCTTCGGCTGCCTCAGGGTATTTTCCGTCAAGGAAGAAAGCGTCACCAAGCGACAATTCCGCTTCAACCGTATAAGGGCTGAACGGGAAGTTATCCTTGAGCTTTGTATAGTACTGGGCGGCCTGCGAGTAATTCTTCTCTTGCATGGCGTCATTGGCGCCTTCGTAAAGCTCCTGAGCCGTATCTTCTGGCGGAGGCAGAAAGAAATAGTCAATGATGCCACATCCAGAAAGAAGCAAGAGACATGCGGCCAGCACTAGATGACGAAAATACATGCTTAGGCGTCCAGTTGTTCAAGATACGTAAAGGCAGCCGTAGCGGCTGTAGCCCCATCGCCGACAGCGGTCGTCACCTGACGGCACATCTTGGAACGGATATCCCCCGCCGCAAAGAGTCCCGGCAGATTCGTCCGCATCTCGCAATCAGTGATAATGAACCCCTGCTGGTCCAATTCGAGACCAGCAGGCAGGAAACTGTTTTGGGGCTCATAGCCCACAAAGACGAACATTCCATCCACAGGAAGCTGTGTTTCTTCACCGGTTTTGACATTTTTCAGATGAAGCCCCTGCAACGAGTCTTCTCCCATCAAACCGGTTACTACAGTATCCAACACAAGTTCAATCTTGTCCGAAGCGGCGTGAATCTTATCCTGATAGACCTTGGCGGCGCGGAAACCTTCCCGCCGGTGGATCAGATACAGCTTGCTGGCGATCCTGGATAGATACAGCGCCTCTTCCAGCGCGGAGTTTCCTCCGCCAACCACGGCGACAACCTGATCGCGGAAGAAGTTGCCGTCGCACAAGGCACAATAAGAAACGCCCCGCCCCGTAAGCTCCGTTTCGCGCGGTACCCCCAGAGGACGGGGATTGGCACCAGAGCAAATAACGACAGCTTTCCCTACGATGGTCTCTTTCCCTACGCTGAATGACCAGCCGCCGGGAACCTGCTCCATCTTGAGGACGGCATCATTATACCGGTCCAATTCGTAGTCATCTAGATGCGCAGCGAACGCATCAGCCATCTCCCATCCCTTGATCCCTTTGGGGAACCCCGGGTAGTTCTCGATGCTTTCCGTCTTGAGGATCTGTCCCCCCGGAGCAAGCATTTCGATCTGGGCCACGGAAATCCCGGAACGGCAGAGATAAAGGGCGGCAGTGATCCCTGCGGGGCCGCCGCCTACGACAATGGCGTCGTAATGCTTCATGCCAAAGCCTTTTGTTCGATCATGGTCGCGATGCTGGACTTAGATACAGCACCGGTAACCTGCTCAACAACTTCACCGTTCTTAAAAAGAATAAGGGTAGGAATGGCGCGAATCCCATACTTGCCGGGGGTCGAGGGGCTTTCATCCACATTCAGTTTGACCACGGACAACTTGCCTTCGTATTCATTGGCGAGTTCATCGATGATGGGGCCGATGGCACGGCAAGGACCGCACCAAGGGGCCCAGAAGTCAACCAGAACGGGAAGCTGGGACTGCAACACAACGGCATCAAAGTTGGAATCATTCACTTGGGTAGCCATTACCGACTCCTTACGAAAGTTGCTTGTTAAGAAACAAACTGGTGCACTTTTTTACGCGAAAAGGCAGTGCCTCCAACGTAGCAATTGTAGGTGCGAGATCCCAGGGTGTCAAGATGCTGTGGAAAAGATTCACTATATGAGAAAAACGGCTCAAGCTGCTTATAGAGAGTGCAGCGGTGCACGCAACTCCCCAAGATCATCGGGGAGTTTTTGCCCGCGAGGAATGGCTGGGAACGCCAGCCCCTGTCCGTATCCCTTACAGGCCAGCAATTCGCCCGCATGTGCGATCATGACGGCGTTGTCAGTACACAGAAATCTCGATGGCAGCAAAAGCGGCTTGCCCACTTTCTCGGCAAGGACATGCATCGCGGCCCGAACCTGCGTATTGGCGGCCACACCGCCAGCGACGATGATCCCGGTGATCCCTTTTTGCCGCTCGCGGTGAAACGCCTTCTCCATCTTGAGGCTCAGCGTCTCAGCCACAGCCAGCATATAGGATGCGCAGACATCACACAGTGCGGGAGAGGCCGAGTCGGTACCGGCTTCGCGGACACGCCTGCCCTCCTCCACGAGCACGGGGTGTTCGTTGAGATACGTCAGCGCGGCCGTCTTCAATCCGCTGAAGCTGAAATCCAGATTATCCACATGGGTGTACGGACGCGGGAACAGATGGGCATCGGCAGTCCCCCTCTGGGCGAGACGATCCAGCAACACCCCGCCGGGATATGGCAGCCCCAGCATCTTCGCGAACTTGTCGCAGGCTTCCCCGGCAGCGTCATCAAGCGTATGCCCGAGCAGTTCCAGAGACTCCGGAGCGTCTATCCTGTAAATATGGGTATGCCCACCGGAAACAAGCAGTCCGAGCAGCGGATACCGCAACTCATGCTCAAGGCCGACAGCCAATAAATGCGCATGGAGATGATTGACGGCAATGAGCGGCTTGTTGCCCGCCAGAGAAAGCCCCTTTGCAAAGGCCACGCCGACAAGCAAGGCCCCAAGGAGCCCGGGACCGCGGGTCACCGCTACGACGTCCACGTCCGCGAGTGTCAATCCCGTGCGGCGCATCAATTCGTCGTACAGTGCACCCAAAAACCGGTAGTGCTCACGAGACGCGATCTCCGGGACGACCCCTCCGAACAGGGCGTGCACATCCATCTGCGTGGCGAGCACGGATTCCACACACTTCCCGTCTCTGACCAGCGCCAGCGCCGTTTCATCACAAGATGTTTCGATACCAAGACAAAGCATGACAACCCATCGTGTTCAATATAAAAAAGATATCCCTGATAAACGAACGATCGACCCGTTCTCGGCATGTGAACACGCCCTGAGGTCGATCGTCCGTCTATCACGCCGCCGGACCGCATCCGGCCATACGCGGATTTACTTCTTGTAAATAGCGTTGATCGCTTCAACATCCTTGCGGGACCCGATAAACAGAGGTACCCGCTCATGCAGCGTGGTCGGCGTGATGTCCAGGATACGGTTGTGGCCGTCGGTCGCGGCACCACCAGCGTTTTCCGCCACAAAAGCCAACGGAGAGGCTTCGCACAGGTACCGCAGCTTCCCACGGCTCTTTCCCTTGCGGCTGTCCGGCGGATACATGTACACGCCGCCGTACAGGAGCGTACGGTGGAAGTCGGCAACCAGTGAGCCGACGTACCGTGCGGAACAGGGAGTCGCATTCGGATCGTCAGGATGCTTGAAGTAGTCGATCGCGGCACGGGCCTTGTCATCCCAGTGATTCCAGTTACCCTCATTGACCGAATAGATGCTTCCAGTCTCGGGGATACGGATATCGGGATGGGACAGCAGGAATTCCCCCACGCTCGGATCAAGTGTGAACCCATGCACGCCCTGACCGGTCGTGTAAACCAGCATGGTTGAAGTGCCGTACAGGAAATAGCCGGCGGCGACCTGTTCGGAACCGGGCTGGAGGATTTCATCAAGCTGCACTTCACCGGTACGGCCGGGCTTACGGCGCAAGATGGAGAAAATGGTCCCGACGTTGATGTTCACATCAATGTTGGAGGAGCCATCCAGCGGGTCAAAGACCAGCATGTAGTCCCCGCGGGGGAATGCCGCCGAAACGCGCACCAGTTCCGCATTCTCTTCGGAAGCTATGGCGCACAACACACCGGAACGCTCCATCCGGTACAAAAGAACCCTGTTGGCAAAATCGTCAAGCTTCTGGACATTCTCACCCTGAACGTTGATATCCCCGGTGCCGCCAAGAACATCAAGCAGACCAGCCTTATTTACGCTGCGGCCTATGATTTTGGCCGAAAGAACAAGATCATGAAACAACGCAGTAAAGTGGCCCGTCGCCTGCGGAGCCCTCTGCTGCTGCAGAAGCAAATGTTCGGTGACGGTGATTTCAGAAGACATGAGCCCTCCTTATGGGTCCTGTGAACGATCTGAAAGTGAATCAAGAAATCGCCTTTGAATAACCATCAAAAGCGGGCATGTACGCGCCTCGATCAATCCGAAATGGCTGACTCCTCCATTCCCAACCCCTTAATGGGGGGAAGCGGCGCTGTCAGAATGCTGCTGTCTCCGCCTTCGATGACATGGGATTCCGTGACCGGAGCCATCATGCCCTGAGAACTGAAGGCCGCCGGATGGGATAGCGCATCCAATTGCCCGGGCTGTTCGGGGAAATGCCCTTCCGAAGGCGTCGCAAACACAATCGGCTGCGTCCCGAGGAAACGTACCATCCAGATGAACGATCCGGTCTTGTTGGAAACCGTACCATGTGTGGAATCTTTTGTGAGTTCGCTCCAGTCCTGCCCCGTCAGCGGCGTGGCGTCAACCGCGAAACGACCCGGCCACAAAACCCCCTGTGGCGCCAACACAACAAGATCCTCAGCGCCGCTGGTATAAGTGAGCAGCGACCGCATGTCAAAATGGGCCACAAGCAATCCCAACATTTCCGAACCGGAATAGATGGGAATGCCGGTCAGCACTTCGGGCCCAAGCGGCGTATCCTCAACCAAACCACGAAGGCCCCGCAACTCGTTGCCTCTGGCTTTCTGCTCCAGCATCTTCGCAAAATCAAGCTCTTTCATGGCCGCCGGGGGCTCCTGCGCGAGGACCATGCCATTGGCGTCCACCGCCGCGAGGCCGGAGAGCCACGGGAAGCGATGGAAAAGGACCGCCACGGATTCACCCGTCGGCGGCTTGTCCGAGTTCTGAAGATACCGCTCAAGCTGTTCAAGCTGGATGTCTATGCCCACCATGCGCGAGGCGAGCGTCGTTTCGGCGTCATTCAATACCCCTTTGTCATCATAATCAATCTGGGCGGGGGGATTGATATACTCACCGTAAAAAGCTTTGGTGCTTTTCCATGTGCTGTCGAACGTGGAACAGCCTCCGATGAACACCAAAGAGCCAATCAGGGCCGTCGTAATAAAGGAACTCTGCAAGGACACACAACTCTCCAATGTAAACGGGCGTGCTATACGCGCGCCCGTGCTTCGAGGCGATCCGCTAACGACTCCAGAAGGGACATCAACTGATTCTGCCCTCCCACGTCGCCATACGAAGGTTCTCCGATTTCCGTCTGCTCTCCGGGTTCCGTACTGTTTCCGGCCATCCGGGAAACCAATGCGGCGACACTATCGTGCAACTCTCTGGCTTCTTCCGGCGTAGGCGCAGCGGCCTCAAGCTCCTGATAGATTTCAAGAGCACCGACAATGTCCCCCTGCTCCGCGAGCACGTCAGCCATAGAACGGGTCCGCAGCGTCGGCTCTTCAGGGTTTTCATCAGCCATAAGGTCTGAATCCTCATCAGGATCAACCCAATGCACTGATTTTGCTTTGTTTGGTAAAAAAGGCGTCACACATGAAGGGTGCTCTCGGACAGGAGCGCTTTCCTCAAGCATACTCTCAAGGAGTTCCGCATCAGCAATGGAAGATTCCTCAACGGGTACCGTGCAAGAAGATAGTGCCTGCGCGGAGGGCGTAGCCGTGCAAAGCGTTTCTTCGTGGGAAACGCCGCAGGGCTCGGAATCCGAAGCCTCGATAGATTGGGAAGAGGAAAAACTGCGGCGTACGTCCTGCAATATACCCAAACCACTCTCTAAAATCAGACTCAGAGAATGTTCCGGGTGGCGTATAGTCGAGGCCATCAGCCGGATGGCCAATGCCAGATCCCTGTTTTTCTCCGAAACGGACTCAGCCCACACTTCCCAGAAGGCAGGGTAGCGCTCCAGCAATCCCGTTACAGTGGAAAGCTCATCAGAACACTCACCGGCACGCGACTGTTCGAAAAGAATTTGGATCAGCAGGAGGCGCGCTTCAAAAAAAACAGACGAATGCTGTAGCCCCGCCCGCAAAACCTCTATGGCCTTGTCCGGCTGCTGCGAGTCCCTCAGGAGCTTCGCCAGCGGGAAAAAAACCTTGGAATCAGGGTCCAACTTGAGGACTTCCTGATACCACTCAATTTTTTCCATCATGAGGCAGGGCTCCACGCGCATTCGCATCTTCCGTAAAAAGATAAAGAATTTCGTTACTCCGGACGAAATTCAGCCGCTGCCGGATCATCTTTTCCACATATTTCTCGTCAGACTGCAAGAGGCGGATTTCTCTGCTCAACCCGGCATTAACGACATCAAAGCCGTCGCGCTCCTTGAGCAGTTCCGCGTATTGTGAAGCCAGTTCCCTATACGAAACGAGACTCTGCGGCCCCCACAACAGACGAGAGGCAAGAACCACGTTGACGATAATGGCCAGAATGAGAATAAAAACTTTCCAAAGCGTGGCCTTGGAAGATGTATTTGCGGTGCTTCGTACGTTCATCATGCAGCCCGATCGTTTTCCCGCCAGATGCCATAAAACTTATAGAAGTAATTCAGGCCGGAAAATATCGTGAGCACAAGGGCGATGTAAAGCAGAAAATTTCCAATCAGATGCACGTTTACGCCCAAAAGAGGATAATGGAGCAAGAGAGGAATGATGGCGATGATCTGCATGACGGTTTTGACTTTGCCGTATTTGTCCGCTGCAATGACGACGCCTTCATCAATGGCCATTGCTCGCAAACCGGTCACGGCAAGTTCCCGGCCAATGATGACGACAGTCACCCACGCCGGAACCCACCCCAGCTCAACGAACATGATCAGGATGGAGCAGATAAGCAACTTGTCGGCAAGGGGGTCCAGAAACTTTCCGAAGCTCGTAACCATATTCCCCTTACGGGCAATATGCCCATCAAGAAAATCGGTGAGCGACGCGATGCCGAAAAGCACCGCTGCAAGAAAGCACGTGATCTTCCCCGGAAAATACAACAGGAGAATGATAGGAACGACGAAAAAAATCCGGGCCAGTGTAAGCTGATTTGCCAAATTGAACATAGTATTACCCGCTTTTGGCGACAGTTGTTGGGTTTCTATAGCACAACCATTGTGAAAGGCAAAGAGCAGAATTCTCCGCCACAGCGGTTTTGCTTCGGATAACTATCCCATGTTCAAGGCAATATAAAAACAGGCGGATCAGGCTGACAGAGCGGCCTGATCCGCCTTGCAACATATCGGGTGCGGAAAGTCCCTATTCGGCCTCGGTCGCGGCGATAACGGCGTCCGCAAGGGCCATGAACCCCTGGCGCGCCGGGGAGTTTTCCGTCAGGGAGACAACCGGCACACCCCGATCCGCAGCGATGACCGTAGCGGGATCCAACGGAATGGCGCCAAGGAACGGAAGCTCATATTGCTTCGCAAGTTGCTCCCCACCGCCCTTCTTGAACAGATCGATTTCCTTCCCGCAGTGCGGACAGCTCAACCCGCTCATGTTCTCGACGATGCCGAGGACAGGGGCCTGTACTTGCTTGAGGAAATCGAGAGCCTTACGAACATCGGCAAGGGAAATCTCCTGCGGCGTGGTCACGACGATACACCCAGCGTCGGGGATGGCATCCAGCACGGTCAGATGTTCATCACCCGTGCCGGGAGGGGAATCGATGACCAGATAGTCCAAAGCCCCCCACTGTACGTCGGTCAAAAACTGTCTGATGGCCCCCGTTTTCTTGGGGCCGCGCCAGAGGATCGCCGTGTCCTTATCCTTCAGGAAGGAATCCATGGAAATAAGCGACATGCGCTCACCGCAGGGAACGGGCAGCATTTTGCCGTTTTCGTCAGCCATGACGGACGCGGAAGCACCCAGCAGGCGGGGCACGCTCGGCCCATGAATATCCACATCAAGGATGCCGACCGTAAAGCCGCGCGAAGCCAGAGCAGTGGCAAGATTGACCGTTACGGAGCTCTTGCCCACGCCCCCCTTGCCGCTCATGACGAACAGCTTGTGGCGCACATCCTTCAGATTTTGCGTAAGTACTTTGTTCTGCATGGCCGCGGTCATGGGGATCGTAGCCTGCCCCTGCGGGGCCTGATTGGAACATGACGACATGAAAAGACTCCTGAAAAGCGTTAGTCCCCTAAAAGGACCTTCCCGGTTTGCCACAAAAGGCAGGGAAAAGAAACCTTACCAGCCATGATCCCCAACAAGATCAACAAAGGCGACATTGCCGAAAGCCCTTGCCGTTACCCTGCCCTCACGCTTGGATACGCGGAGCAGCTTCTGCTCCCTGCGCGCCCGCCCCACCGGGATAGCCATGATCCCGGGATCGGCCAACTGCTCAAGAAGCGGCAGCGGTAAATTCGGCCCGCCCGCCGTCACGATGATGCGATCAAAAGGGGCCTGGACACGCCAGCCCAAGGTCCCATCGCTGAGCTTCATGCGGATCCCCGGGCTTCCTTCCGGGAAAAGCTCCCGTGCGGCCTCGTACAATTCCCGCACACGCTCTATCGTAAACACTTCAAGCCCCATTTCACGCAGCACCGCCGCCTGATATCCGGATCCCGTACCGATTTCAAGCACTTTCATCCCCGGTTTCGCTTCAAGCAGCTGTGACATGAACGCGACGATGTATGGCTGTGAAATTGTCTGCCCAAACCCGATAGGCAGGGCGTGATCCTCATAAGCCCTCCCCTGCAGGGCTTCGGGGACAAAAAGATGACGCCGGACCGTCCGCATAGCTGCAAGAACAGCCTCATCCGCGATGCCCTGCTCTTCAAGCAGTTTGACCATCCGTGCGCGCTGGCGTTTGAAGTCGGGAAAAATCCTGTGCTGTCCAAGTTCTGTCATGAATGTTCCAGTAAAAAATTATTCTTCGGGTATGTTATCAAGATTAGCATTTACCGGAAAAGGTCTCGGCTTCCAAAAGCATACCGGAAGGCGTTGGCCGACACTTGCCTAGACGCTTTCCCTGTGCGAAAATGCTTTCTTACAGTATGACCGTCTTGCGTAAGAATGCAAGCTCCCGCCATCGCCTCAAACAGGTATTTTGCACGGCCCCTTGATTCGCGCTTCGACGAATCCTCACCATTCTGCCGGACCATGCTGCACCTTTTTATGGAGAACAAATATGATTTATGTCAGTGACCTGATGACGAGCAGAGTGTTTACGCTTCGACGTACGGACACCCTTCAAGACGAGCGTTCCCTTATGCAGCTTGCCAAGATCCGCCACATTCCCGTGACTGAAGATGGAGACCGTTTCGTCGGCCTGCTCACGCACCGGGATCTCCTCGGCTATGCGGTATCACATCTTGCGGAAATCAACCGGGAAGAGCAAGAAGAAATCGAATCCTCTATTTTGGTCGGCGACATCATGCAAACCGACGTCAGGACCGTTGCGCCCGATACCCTTCTCCGGGAAGCGGCGGAGATCCTCTACCGGAACAAGTACGGCTGTTTGCCCGTCCTCGATGGGGACAACAAACTCGTTGGCATCATTACCGAAGCAGATTTCCTGCGTCTGGCCATCGCGCTGCTGCACGACGCCTGATCTTCCATTACATCAAACCGCTGGAGCCCCCTTCATCACCGAGCGCGCTTTAAGGAAAAAAAATGGGTCGCATCATTCGTAATACCATCAGCTATGGCTTTGTAACGCTCATTCTAGCTGCCTTAGGTTTTTGCATTTATCTCTTTCTGGACGACCTTGACGGGCCTGAAGTCACCATGACGCCCGATACCGGGCGGATCTCGCCGACGCAGGAGATCACTCTCAAACTTGCGGACGCCAAATCCGGGGTCCGCTCCGTTGTCGTCACCATCCACCGCAATAATCAGTCTCTGGTTATTCTCGATAAAGTATTCAGCGAGCCGGCCCCCGTTCAAACGACTTCGTTCAACCTCAAGAACGCGGGCCTGCGGGACGGTGCCTTTGAACTGGAAATCACGGCGCGGGACAATTCCCTCATGAGCTTCGGCAAGGGGAACGGGACCACGCGCAAGTGGAATATGCAATTGGACACGCAGCCGCCCAAGGTCCGCATTAAAACGACGGTCCCCGCCCTGCGGCGCGGCAGCGTGACAGCCATAGCCTACAGCGTTTCGGAAGACGCCAGCATGACCGGCGTCCAGCTTGGCGAGCAGTTCTTCCCGGCCTTCCTTCAGCCGAACGGCCTGTACTACTGCTTCTTCCCCTTCCCGCTGGACACCCCAAAGGGAAAATTTACGCCGGAACTGCTCACCCGGGATCTTGCCGGGAACGAATCCCGGAACAGGGTCCTCGTCAACGCCGGGGAAAGAAATTTCCGCAAGGATACCCTCAATATCAGCGACAATTTCCTGAACAGCAAAGAGGATGTTTTTAAGGAACTGGTTCCTGATGACATCTCAAACCTTGAACGGTATGTGAAGATCAACAACGAAGTGCGCATTTCCAATGAGAAAACCCTGTTGGAAATCGGTAAAAATACCTCGCCCACCATGTTGTGGAGCGGCGCTTTCAAGCGCCTGCCGGGGTCGGCCTCCAAAGCGTCTTTTGGCGATCAGCGTACGTATATGCACAATGGGACGAAAATCGACGAGCAGACGCATATGGGGCAGGATCTCGCTTCCGTGGCCCACGCGCCGATTCCCGCAGCGAATGACGGCAAGGTCGTTTTTGCGGAGCCCCTCGGTATTTTCGGCAACCTCGTCATCATCGACCACGGGCTTGGCTTGCAGTCCCTCTACTCCCATATGAGTGAAATCCAGACGAACGTCGGCGCTACGGTAAAAAAGGGAGACATCATCGGACTTACCGGTACAACCGGCCTTGCGGGCGGCGATCATCTGCACTTCGGCATCCTCATGCACGGCATCCAAGTGCAGCCGCTTGACTGGCTGGATCCCAAGTGGATCAAAAACACCATTACCGATCGGCTTGATGCCGCCGGGGCCGAACGTTAAAGCGGACTAGCTTTGAAAGCATGGGATGGGGAAGGAGAATTTTTCTGGAGAAAAGTTCTCCTTCCCCAAACCTGTTTACGCGCCCCAATCCTCCCTTTCCCCAAATGTGTGCTTACCGAAGTCTGTTCACAGTTTTTTCTGGCACGGATTGCCCTTGCGGTGACGCGATTCCAAAGCGGAAATCATGATGAGAAAGGACGGAGAAGACGCCGCATTACACAGCAAAAACGCCCTGCAACAGATCGTTGTTGCAGGGCATTTGCATTTTCGCCAAAATCTCTTCTGCACAGCGCCACGCACTGGGAAATAGGATAGCCCTCTGCGAAACGATAAGCGTTCATTACATTTTTATCAGAGCGTATCCCCCCAAATAATATATTCCTTTGGACGGCTTAAAGCGTCTTCGGCTTGCAGCTCTTTCCGCAACCGCCACATCCGCAAGAGCACTGACCCTTTCGAGCTTTCTTTGCGCGCCAGACCATATACCCCACTGCAGCCAAAACAATAAGGCTCACAATAACAAGCTGTATATCCATCGAGTTGCCTCCAATCCTTCTCAAGGAGATGTGCAGCTGCACATTCGTTAGTAAAAGAAATAATGATATTGAAATTCTTTGTCAAGTATAGAGCAATATCGCTTCTCTGCTTTTCAGGAGTACACTCCGATTTCTCCTGTTTCCTGAACCGATTGAACAGAATAAACAGAAAAAGGGAAGGCCGAAACCTTCCCTTTCACAATACGGCTCGTGAAAAGACATCAGCCGAGCAGACGCTTGGCGATCTCCTGAGCGGCCTTGCGCCCGGCTCCCATGGCCAAAATAACCGTGGCCGCACCAGTCACAATATCGCCGCCAGCGAAGACGTTCGGAATGGACGTTTCGCCCGTCTCTTCATTGACGACGATGTAGCCGCGCTTGTTGAGTTCGAGTCCAGGCGTCGCTTCAAGCAGGATCGGGTTGGAGCGCGTCCCCACGGCTACAACCGCGAGATCCGTCTCGTGCTCAAAAACCTCCCCTTCAATCGGCATAGGACGCCGACGTCCGGAGGCATCGGGCTCACCAAGCGCCATACGCTGCAAGGTCACGGACTTCAGAACGCCGCTCTCGCTGGCGTTGAAGTGCAACGGCCCCACCAGCTCGAAAAGCTTCACGCCTTCCTCTTCCGCGTGTTCGATCTCTTCATGACGCGCGGGCATTTCAGCGCGCGAGCGGCGATAAATGATTGTGGAACTTTCCGCCCCGAGGCGCAGAGCCGTACGCGCGGCGTCCATCGCCACGTTCCCGGCGCCAAATACCGTCACATGCTTGCCGGGATAGGTCGGCGTGTCGAAATTGGGGAAATCATAGGCGCGCCCGAGGTTCACGCGGGTCAGGTACTCATTGGCGGAAAACACGCCGATGAGGTTTTCTCCGGGAATACCGAGGAATTGAGGCAGACCCGCCCCCACGCCGATGAACACGGCCTTGTAGCCCTCATCGAACAACTGCTGAACGGAAACCGTCCGACCGCCGACCCAGTTGGTACGGAACTCCACGTTGTTCTGGCGCAGGCCATCAAGTTCCGCAGCCACGACATCCTTGGGCAGACGGAAGGCCGGGATGCCGTAGATGAGCACCCCGCCCGCTTCATGGAGCGCTTCAAACACCGTTACCTTGATCCCGCGCGCGGCGAGGTATCCCGCGACAGTGATGGAAGACGGGCCGGAGCCGATACAGGCAACCTTCAAATCCGGATTGGTGACGGCGCAAGCGTCGTTATCGGACACGCCCACGCAGGGATCATGCATGGCATTGTCGGCGACAAAGCGTTCCAGACGGCCAATAGCCACCGGCTCGCCCTTGACGCCCAGGATGCACTTGCCTTCACACTGGTTTTCCTGCGGGCACACACGGCCGCACACGGCGGGAAGGCTGTTGGTGCTCTTCAGGATACGGTAGGCTTCCGCTATGTCACCCTTGACGACCTGAGCGATGAATTCGGGAATACGGACTTCAACCGGACACCCCTGACGGCAGCGCGGGTTTTTGCACTGGAGGCAACGGCTGGCCTCAAGCTGCGCCTGTTCCAACGAGTAGCCGAGTGCGACTTCCTTGAAGTTGTGCGCCCGCACAGCAGCGGGCTGGCAGGGCATGTCGACGCGGGGCGTCTTGGCGGGTTTCTTCACATTCTCAGTGTTTGTCATGGCAGCTGCACCTGTGCTCGTGATGTTCGATGGATTGCTTTTCCTGAGACCGGAAGGCGGACAAACGCTGACGCAGTTCGGCGAAGTCCACTTTGTGCCCATCAAATTCCGGGCCGTCGACACAGGTAAACTTGGTTTCCCCGTCAACTGTCACGCGGCACGCGCCGCACATCCCGATGCCGTCCACCATAAGCGAGTTCAAGCTGACGGTCGTGGACACGCCGAAGGGCAGCGTCGTGCCCGCTACGGCTTGCATCATAGGCACCGGACCCACGGCAACGACTTCCTGAACCTTCTTGTCTTTTTCAAGGCGGTCCTTCAGCAGATCGGTCACAAACCCCTTGTGCCCATAGCTTCCGTCATCCGTCGAAATGAGCACTTCGTCACAGAAGGATTTCAGTTCGTTCTCAAACAGGAGCAAATCCTTGCTGCGCGCGCCGATGATGGCGATCACGTAGTTGCCGGCCTTGTGGTGGCCCTTGGCGATATGGTGCATCGCGGCGATGCCCGTGCCGCCACCGACACAGATCACGCTGTCGCCCTTGACGATATGCGTGGCTTTCCCGAGCGGGCCGGCGACGTCAAGAATGCTGTCGCCTTCGGAAAGCGCTTCCAGCATCATCGTCGATTTGCCCATCACCAGATAGACGATGGTGATCGTTCCCTTTTCCGGATCCGTATCAGCGATGGTCAGAGGGAAGCGCTCCCCCTGCTCGTTGACGCGCAGCATGACAAAGTGCCCCGGTTTCGCCGTGGCGGCAATCTGCGGCGCATCCAGCACCAGTTTACTCGTTCGACCAGGAATCAACGATTCCTTATGCAGGATCGTGGTTGGCATGTGTAAGGCACTCCTTGTTTCAAATCACCAAATCCGAGCTACCCCGTCGCACCTGTCCCGAACGAGCCCCCTTGTCCTGCCGCGTCCGGAACCTCCGAAGGGAGGTCATCCATCCAATTCGACAATCCGCACGCCCTGCGCATCCGCACTGGGCGCAATCCGGCGCCGAAAAACCCGAATCCATTTTTCGCCCCACCGCTCGCGGAACAACAGCGTCGCCAGCCATTCCACCGTATGCAGCACGGGCCTGCGCTCATGCATGGCCATCAGGCTCCGCGTGATGCCCACCTTGCAGGAAGGGCATCCCACGAGAATGGGGCTCTGCGCCGGATAGTCGGCCAAAGCCGCTTCCAGAACGTCCATCTTCCGCTTGCGCAGCGTATTGTACACCAGCGGAGACGCTATGGCCCCCATACCCGATTCGCCGCAGCACCCCGGCGAGACTTCAATCACCGCGCCGGTCAGCCGGGCAATGGCGCCAGCCTGCTTCTGCACGCCCTTTACCTTGTGGACGCCGACCCATTCGGGATGGCAGGAGGCATGATACAGAACGTTACCTTTGAACAGATCGGGGTTGGCGTCCATCCGGCCCTGCACAAACTGCATCACGTCGAGATGCACGAGTTCCCCGCCCCCTTCACCAAGCAACGTCGACGGCTCAAGGCGTTCGATACCTTCACGGCACGAACCACATGCCGTGACAATGTGCGTCACCCGGAAGCCGCGCTTGGTCGCGCACGCGATGGTCGCCTGCAAAGCCTTTTTGTTCCGCGCCATGTTGGAGGCGAACTGTGCGTCGGCCCCCGAAGACAGCAACGGGTAGCCGCAGCATAAATGCGCTTCGGGCAGGATAACAGCGACGCCCGTCCGCAGCAACAGCCCCAAGGCTGACAAGCCGATAGTGCGGGAAAGCAGGCTTCCCCCGCAACCGGGAAAATACAACACCGCTTCTTTAAGCGCCGTATTCTCCTGCACCGGGGCACCGTCCCCGGAGCGGGGCACAAAGATGTTCCCGCGTTCCAGATGCAGCGCCTCATACAGGTTCCTATACCCCGGTTCCGGACCTTTACCTGAAAACAGCGGGTTATACAAACGCTTCTTGATGGCCTGCGGCACAACGCCGATAATCCTGTTCTGCATCCTCTGGCCCAGCGCCGCCGCCTTGACAGCCTGAGGGATACGGTGCGCGGGATCCCGCACCAGCCAATTCAGCACCTTGCTTTTAAGGGGATGCCCGCCCGCGCCTTCTTCATCAAGGAAGGCGCGGAGCTGCAACGCCACATCGGCGGAGGGGATCTTCACGGGACAAACGGACGTACAACGGCCGCATCCCGTGCAGTGCTCCATCATGGCCCGCAGTTCGGCAAGGATGGACGGATCGGGCCGCCCCTTGTTGATCTGCGAATAGTAGATGGCTTCGATGATCGCCCCAAGCACCATGTTCTTGTTCCGAGGATGGAAATGGTAGGAGCATTCCGGGTACATCATCGGGCACACCTGCTTGCATTTGCCGCAGCGGGTGCACATCTGCACGGAGGCAAGCAGGCTGATGAGCCGGTCCTTATCCGGCAGGCCGCTCTGACGGATGTCTTCGATCAGGCGGTTGAAGGAGAAGGTGAACGGACGCACGGGAAGTTCACGCTGCGTGAGCTTGGCGGGGTTGAATACGTCGCGCGGATCCACCCGGTTCTTGAACTCCCGGATGGCGTCCATCTTGTCCTTCCCGAGGAAGGCGATCTTGGTAATGCCGATGCCGTGCTCACCGGAAACGGCCCCGCCCATTTCCTGCGCCTCGGCCATGACCCGCATGGCGGCTTCTTCCGCGATTTCAAGCATGTGCAGGTCATTGGAGTTGACGGGGATATTGACGTGACAGTTCCCGTCGCCCGCGTGCATGTGGCTCGCCACCACAACGCGGCCGACAAGCATATTGTCGCTGATTTTTTTGATCTTGGGGGCAAGGCGGTCATAGCGCTCGGCCATGAGCCGGAGGAATTCCACCGCGCGTTCTTCCATTTCCTCGTCGGAAAGCTCGGAGGAAGGGACGCCGCCCTGCGCCACGCGGGTCACATTGACGAATTCGCGGTTGAGATCCTTGTCCTCCAGCGCCATGCCGGGCAGACGCCCCAGCTCCTGCAACGCCTGACGGTATGCGGTAGCCGAGCATTCCAGATTGAGCTGTTCGAGGAACAGCGCGAAATCCGGGATACGCTGCATGGGAATGACCACGTCCTCGTTGATCTTGAATCCGGACGTCCGGCGGGCGATGGCGGAAAGACGGTGGCGATCTTCCCAGAAAAGTTCGGCTTCCTTCTCATCCTTCGCCACGAGGAGCGCCACGTTGTCGTGCGGGGCCACGATATCCACGATTTCCTGAACGCACTTCTCCAGCAGGTACGGCTCGTCGCCGTCCACCTGAATGATGATGACGGAAATGGGAATCCCTTCGTGCTTGTCCGACTTCTTCTGGTACTCGATGGCGCGCACATACTTGGCGTTGAACTCTTCCAGCGCCGACAGACGGGCGTAATCGCCTTCCTCGCGGATGCGGTTGCGCAGATCCACGATCTGGCCAATGACCACGGCGGCCTGATGCATGGAGCGTCCGTAAAATTCCAATACCATGACCCGAGACTGCGCGGGTTTCTTGTGCACGATGAAGGTCGCATCGGTGATGATGCCGTCCACGCCTTCCTTCTGCATACCCGGAAGGCCGCCGAGCGCCTTGTTGGTGACGTCCTTGCCGAGGCCCGGCAGACGGATTTCGGAACCGTGCAGCTCCACGACGCTCCGCACGCCGCCGCTGATGTCCTTGACCTCAAACACGGCCACTTCGTCAGGCAGAATCTTATGGCGGGGATGGTTTTTGCGCTCAATGCTGATGATCTCGCCGGTCGGCGTCACCATGCGCCACGAAAGCAGGTTGTCCAGCGTCGTCCCGTATTCGAAGGCGAACGGGCCGCCGGAGTTTTCCGCAACGTTCCCGCCGATGGTCGAAGCGGTCTTTGAAGCCGGATCGACGGTAAAGAGGAACCCTTCCTTCGCCACGGCGTCGATGGCCGCCTGCGTGATCACCCCGGCATCCAGCGTTACGCTCATGTTTTCATGATCCACCGGCGACATCTTTGTGAACCGGGTCGTGCGGACGATGACGGAACGCCGCCGCATGGGCACCGAACCGCCGGTCAACCCGGACGCTCCGCCGCGCGGGATCAGCGCGAACTTCAATTCATTGGCCAGCTTGACCAGTTCGCTCACCTGTTCCGCGTTGGCTGGCTCTACGACCATGAGCGGAAGTTCCATGCGCAAGTCGGTGGCGTCCGTGGCGCAGGCCACCAGCGCGCTCGGACGGGTGACAATAGCGTCGGGCGGCAGGAAGGCGCCCAGGCGCTCGACCAGTTCCTTGCGGAAGGCGACTTCAGCCTCATGCCCGCTCCAGAACAGGGTGATGCCTTCGCCTATGGTGTTCGCATAATGGTGCGCCAGGGCAAACACTTCCCGATCGAAGCGTTCCTTCACACTCGCCTTGACCGTGGCTGAATCCACGAAGGGGTTGTATGCAACAAGGAACAACTCTTCCGCGATTTCGGTAGCCAGATGCCGCACGGATTCCGGCCAGTCGGCAAAGTCTTCGAGATTGATGCGGAGAATGCGGTTGACGACAAAATCAGGAGCAATGGAAATGTGCGGGCCTTTATGAGGCATGTGAGTGTCCTTATGTCTGGCGGGAAATCCCCATTCGCGGATTGTGGATAAAACAAAGGTGGAGTATAGAGACTCGGCACCGCCTTTGCAAGGCATAAACATTCCAGCCGATTTTGTCCCTCAGAGGTCATTTCTTCTCTTTATGAAAAAAATATCCGCCGACGCCTCCATTTCTGGAAACGCATCCCCCGTTACGGTTCCCTTTACCGCATATCTTGCCGCGAAGGGTTTTCTCGAAGATCTTCTTGCCGAACTCGGAGACGAGGTCATTGAAGCCCGGGGGAGGCTCGTGCTCGCCAAGGGCGCGCCCCGCCCCGCAGCCTGGGCTCAAAACACATGGGAAACGCCCGTTTTCCTGCCCATCGAATCCATCGGAGACGGCGCACGCAAGCTCACCGCCATCCAGCGGAACTGGCATCTGCATTCCGAGGAAAACCATCGCCGGGCCTCCCTCATCCAGGAGAAACTCCCCCACGTCTCCGAAAAGCCGCGTCATTTCGGCGAAGCCGCGCCCACGGCCCCGCTCGGCTCATGGACACTGTGGGAGCCCAACCTCATCCTCGCTTCGGCCCGGTGCTCGTCGCCGTTCCCCGACGGCGTGGTGCAGTTCCATGAAAACAAGATCGATCCGCCAAGCCGGGCCTACCTCAAACTCTGGGAATCCTTCACCCTGCTGCCCAAACGCCCCGGCCCCGGAGATCTGTGCCTTGATCTGGGTTCGGCCCCCGGCGGCTGGACATGGGTGCTCGCCAGCCTCGGCGCGCAGGTTTTCAGCATCGACAAAGCCCCACTCGCCCCGCAGGTGGATCACATGCCCGGCGTGAGCCACTGCATCGGCAGCGGTTTCGCCCTTGATCCCCGCCATGCCGGAGCCGTGGACTGGCTGTTCTCGGACATGATCTGCTACCCTGACAAGCTGTATGAGGTTATCTGCCGCTGGATCGAGCTGGGGAGCTGCCGCAACTTCGTGTGCACCCTCAAATTCCAGGCCGAGACGGACCACGCCACCGCAGCGAAATTCGCGGCCATCCCTGGCTCGAGGCTTATGCACCTGTCCTGCAACAAGCACGAACTCACGTGGGCGAAACTGGAACAGTAGAATGGATGGGCTCTGAAACAGCCTAGAAACGTTGGAAGGGGAACTCTGGAGAAACGCGCTCCCCTTCCTCAAATCTACGAGCGCGGAGCCCATCTCTCCCTTTCCAAGGACTTTTGGGCTTACCCAATCTCGCTCCACAGCCCTTTCCGGCACAGATTGCCTTGGGAAGAATCCACCTTTCAGAGTGGAAATACTCGCCTACGCCCTCACGTACAGCCCCTTTCCGAGGCCGTCGATTTCGCAATGCAGCACGCCCTCCATGCCGGGGTGCAGGAGATCCACGCGCTCTCCCCTGTGGTTTTCAAGCTGATACGCGCCGGGGAGAAGTGCCGGACGCCGCATCCCCGGCACGAGAACGGACGCTTCACGATCCGATGACCACGGGGAACGCACCTGCACCCTCCAGCCGTCGCCCTCCGGTTCCGCAAGCCGCGCCACCACGGGCCGGGGGAGCAAACCGGCCGGGGGAGCCTCCACCCTTCTGCGGGGAAGGAAAAAGCCCGTGGACAAAGGGCGTGACGCCGTATGAAACAATTCTTCGAGCAACGCCGCCGTGGAAATCTCCACCTTTCCGCAGTCGGGACCTCCCGCTTCGCGGCGCGTGTGCCGATCCAGCGCCGTACGGTATACGTCCGCAATCTGCGCGACGTACCCGCCGCTTTTAGTGCGACCTTCCAATTTCAGCGCCCGTACCCCCAAGTCAGCCAGGCATCCCACGTACCGCAACAGGCACAAGTCCTGCGGGGCCCAAAAACCGCTGAACGCTTCGCCCTCGCGGATCTCCCACAGGGCTTCGCCCGAGCGCTTTTGCTCCTCTACCAGCAAGGACAGGCCGCGGTACTCGAAACGGCACGGCTGCGTACACCGCCCTTGGTTGGCGGGGCGGTTGTTCACCCACGCCGACAGCAGGCAATGCCCGGACAGGGCCAAACACATGGCTCCGTGCACGAATACTTCGAAGTCCACACCGGGAAACGCTTCCGCCAGTGCTCGGATCTGTTTGAAGCCCAGTTCCCGGGCCAGATTGATCCGCTCCACCCCGGCCTCGCGCCAGAACGCCACAGCGGCGCCGTTTACGGAATGGGCTTGTGTGGACAAATGCAGCGGCACGGACGGGCAATGTTTCTTCGCCAGCCAGATCACGCCGGGATCAGCGGCAATGAGGCCGTCCACGCCCATCCCGGGCAAACGCTCCAACACGGCTTCCACGGCGGGCAATTGCGCGTCATACGGCATGGCGTTGAGGCAATAATACACCCGCACTCCGGCGGTATGCGCGTCAGCTACGGCAAGCCCCAGCTCCTCACCCGAAAAGCCTTCGCAAGCGGTCCGCAGGCTCAGTTCCGGCCCTCCCATGTATACGGCATCAGCCCCATAGAGGATGGCGGATTCCAACTGCTCCCGGCCTCCGGCGGGGATCAGAAGCTCCGGCAAACGCTCTCTTTCTTTCATTCCGCACCTTCCGAAAGGGAAGCCGTTGCCGACGAATCTGCCTTTTCCTCCGACTGCGCCGTTTTCCACTGGCTGAGGATCACGCCCCCGAACACCAGCGCGGAAGCGGCCCATTGCCCTGCGGTCAACCGCTCGTCGAGGAAAACCATCCCCATGAACAACGTCAACACGGGCACAAGATTGAGAAAGGCCCCGGTGCGCGAGGCGGGCACGGAACGGACGGCGAAATTGTACAGCAAGAAGGAAAGCATGGTCACGCCGACGCCCAGATAGAGGATGGCCAACGTGGGCAACAAGGGGAAACTGTCCGGAAGTTTGACCGCGGGAAGCGGCAGCAGGCACAGGAAAAAAAGAAGGCCGATCAGCGACTGCATGGTCGTGATCAAGACCGGCGAACACCGGGAAGAAAGCTGCTTGGCGCACACTACATAAAGAGCGCCGCACAGCATGGCCAATACTTCAAGAAAGTTGCCGAAAATCGGGTTCGGCGCGCTTTCCGTGGCTTCGGATCCAGCGCTCAGCCAGACGACCCCGACGACGGCCAGCACAAACCCGATCCAGACGCGCCGGTGCGGACGTTCGCCGAGCAGCAGCCACGCCGCGACCACGACAGCCAAAGGCAACGCCGCGACGACCATCCCGGCCTGAGACGCGGTCGTGTAGATCATGGCGTACCCCTCAAACACGAAATAGAAGCAGGGCTCGCACAGCGCCAGCAGCACAATGTACTTCCACTCCCGGCGCGTCACCCGCCTGTCCAGCAGCATAGGGGCTTCGGCACGCCGCCAGACGGTCACCCGCAAAAGCATCAGCGCCACCAGGGAGCTCAACATGCGGCCAAAGACCATGACCATCGGATCAAACGCCGATACCGCGATCTTGAGCGCTATAAAAGAACTGCTCCAAAGGAGCACGGCACCGAAGAGCGCCAGCCCTGCCCGTACGGACAACGAAACGTGATTTTGGATAAAGCGCATCATGGGACACAGCTCTACCGTGGGAACGCCGAAATGACCAGCCCCCTTAAACTGAAAAGCTGATATTCCGAACGGAAACACGGGGAGCCAACGCTATGGAACCCCGGTTTTAATACATCTAACCCATTTAATTTATAATGGTATTCATAAATCCTGTGTGCTTGGCTCTGTTCATACATTCCACCCGCAAAGGAGCAAGCCATGAATTACTGGATCAGCGTTCTCTTCAGGATCATCCCTCTGGCCATGGGCACCATCTGCCTTGGCTATGGCTGGTACATCTGGGATATGGGCAGCGACGCCAACACGTATGTCGCCGGGCATGTCGTGCTCTTCCTGAGCATCATCTGCGTGGCGCTGTTTACAACGGCAGCGACCATCATCCGCCAGCTCATCCATACCTACAGCGCGGCCTTCAAGGTCGCCCTGCCCCTTATCGGGTATGTGGCCGCGGCCATCGGCATCATCGGAGGCTTGATCTTCGTCCGTTCCGGCACAGGGGCCGAACATTTCGTCGCCGGGCATGTCGTTTTCGGCCTTGGGCTGATCACATGCTGCGTGTCCACCGTAGCCTTATCCTCCACCAAGTTCATTCTCATCCCGAGCAACTCCAAGGCCGGGCCCGGACACCACCCCGATCAAGCGTTCAGCGGCGGCATGGTCGCCCTTTTGTTCGCCATCCCCATCATCTGCGCTCTGATCGGCATCGTCTGGGGAATCGATATCGTCAGATCCGACGAAACGCCGAACGTTGTGGCAGGACACGTTTTGGCGGGCATAGGGCTGGTCTGCGCAAGCCTCGTCGCCCTCGTCGCCAGCGTCGTGCGCCAGATCCAAAATACCTACTCCGAAGCGGATCGCCGCTTCTGGCCGTGGCTGGTCATCGTCATGGGCACCATCGACATCCTTTGGGGTCTTTACCTGCTGATTTTCCAGTACAGCCCGGTCACCATCGCCCCCGGATTCGTCCTTATCGGCCTCGGCATCGTCTGCTACAGCATCCTGAGCAAGGTCCTCCTGTTGGCGCTGGTGTGGCGGCATCCCTATCCCCTCGCCAAGCGCATTCCCCTCATCCCGGTGCTGACGGCTCTGACCTGCCTGTTCATCGCGGCCTTCCTCTTCGAGGCGGCGACGATCAACCCCGCCTACATGGTCCCGGCCCGGGTCATGGTCGGCCTTGGCGGGATCTGCTTCACCCTGTTCTCCATCGTTTCCATTCTGGAAAGCGGCACTTCCAGCTAAGCCCTCGGTAGCCTTTTGAGACGAAATGACCTACAGTCTCCATTGTCCGATCCTGCCCGCACCCGCGGGCAGGGGCGACTGTCCCGGTCGGGCGGCACACGCGCCGCCTCTTCGGCATTCATTCCAGAGGGAGAGTCCTATGCAGCTTGACGAACATTTTCAGCGACGCTTGAATGAGGCCCGGATGTTTTTTGCGGAAGGCAAGGCTCTTGCCGCGGAAAAAATCTACCGGGATCTGCTGAAACCCGATCTGCCCGCAGGAGGCCGGGTTCTGGTTCTGGACGGCCTCGGGCGTTGTCTGCACATTCAAGGACGGCTGGAAGAGGCCGAAACGTTCTTCCGCGAATCACTGCGCTTTCTTGAGGAATTGTTCGGGCCGAACCACATCCATGTGGCGGGCGGGCTGCAAAACCTTGCCCGGCTCCGTTCTGAGCGGGGAGAATGTGAAGAGGCCGCAACGCTCGGCGAACGGGCGCTCGACATTCTTAAGCAAAACCTGCCCGCCGACGATCTGCGCATCGCCGACGCACTGCTGAACCTTTCCTCCCATCAGTACACCGCCAAAAAATATGACGCCGCCGAAGCGAACCTGAAAATGGCGTTGCATCTGTGGGAAGCCAAGGAAGGCCGCCGCTGTTTCGGCGTTTCCACCTGCCTGAACAATCTCGGCCGCATTTGCGAGGAGCGGGGCGAAACCCGTCAGGGAGTCCTGTACCATCAGGAAGCCGTGTCCATCCGTAAAGAAATCCTGGGCATCCATCCGGAAACGGCCTTCTCGCTCGGCAACTGCGGCGCGGCGCTGGCCGGGGATGCGCAGTGGGAGAAAGCCGCCCAGACGCTTGAGGAAGCGCTCTCCTGCTATGAGAGCCTCGGGCTTTCCGACAGCCCGGAGGCCGTTACCTGCCGCAACAACCTGAACCTGTGCCGCAACGCAGTGAAACAATCCGCAGCGCAATGATGATAAAAGGGGCCGTTGGGCCCCTTCCTTTCATGCGATCCGCTGGGAAAGCTATTCCAGCATAACGGACATCCTCTGCAGTTCCGGCGTTTCGATGCGTGCCTGAACGGACGGCCCATGTTCCACCAGCCAATCGCCGTCGGCATCGGACAAACCGTCCGAGCGCAGCCGCCCAGCCACATCACGGCACAACGATTCCACAATATCCCCGGCTACCGCCTCGACACGGGGGCCAAGACGCCAATCCAGCCCGGCCAATGCCGTTACGCACGCAGCCGTTTCCCTGCCGAGGATCGGCAACTGTTCAACGCCGCGGTGCGCCCATTTGTAAAACGGCATGTACCGCTTATTCAAAAGAAACGTCATTGAAACGGCCTGTTCCGAAAAACGCGCGGCGGCAAGCATGGCCGTTGCCGTCTCCCCCCGCTTCAACGACCGGAGCAAGTTGTATTGACCGGCCTGCGCCATGCCCATGCACCGGGCTGCAATCTTTTTGAGGCGGACATCTTCCGGATAGAAGCCCAACAGCGCTTCACGGAAAGCCGTGAAAGCCCCAAGCCGATCACTGAACACAGCGCCGTTCGTGCTTACCGCGAGGAACTGCTCGGGCACGAGCCGCCACTGTTTCCACGTCTGAGGAGGCTGCGGCATCCCGATGAACCGGCCATAGAAGCCCTCAATGGACAAAGGCCCGACCCGTCCCATACGCTTGGCGGGCGCCATACGAGCAGGGAACCCCTCATACGTATCGGGCAAGCGGGCAAGCAAGGCTTCCACGGCGTCCTGCCATTCCGCCCACTCGCCTTCAGGCAACCATAGACAAAATCCCGGCCCCCAATCATGGTCTTGGGAGATTTCATCATCAAAACCAAAGCATTCGGAGCCTTCTCCGACAAGGCCGACAGCGGCGCGTTCCAAAACCGCGGGCAGTTCCCGCCGGAACAGCGGCAGCGCGCACTTTTCCCAATAGGCCCTCGAAAGTTCCAATCCTTTCATATCATTTCCTTTTCATTGCAAGACGCTCAATGTTCGTTCCGTGCCCCCATCGGGTACGCGGCGGCATAGCGCTTGTAAAGCCACCATCCCAGAGCACAGGAGGCGGCAAACAATAACGCGCTGAGCCCGATCCTCCATCCTTCATCTACGCGCATCCCGCTTCCGATCATGGCAAACAGTAGATTTTGAGGGATATACCCGAGGCACGACCCCAGAAAAAAAGGCCATGCCGGGATGCGGCTGACCCCGGCAAGCAGACTGAACACCAAGTTATTCCCGGACGGAAACAGGCGGATCAGGATGGCAAGAATGAAGGGGCGTTGGACCGCGTAACGATTGAATGCGGCAGCCTTGCCCCCGTACCTCCGTTCAACGAAGGAACGCCCGCAGTACCGGGCCATGCCGAATGCCAGCACACAGCCAAGCGTCACCCCGAGCGTTGCGAACACGGCTCCGAACAACGGGCCGAATGCATACCCCCCGGCGAAACTCAGCAGCTGGCGGGGGACGGCGAGGCAAATCAGCACCGCCACCGAGCAGACATAGAAAAAGCCTCCCATGTAACCGCTCGGCATATAGACATCTATCCAGCGCGTGACGGTTTCAGCCTGAGGCGCCAGCCAGCGCAAGGCCAACCCCGCTCCGATCAGCAGGACGGCCAGCGCGATGACGCCGCGCCATGCCCGGAAAAACCGCGGCACGCTTTGACCGAAGCAGGCAAAGGATCTTACGGCACGCACCTGTCTAGTTGACCGCCACGCGGACCGTGTCGCCGGGGCGCAGCGCCGTATTCCGGCTCATGTTGTTCAGCGAAAGCAATTCAACCGGAGAGACGTTGAACTTGCGGGCAATGGCCCAGAGGGTATCACCATTTTGAACCGTATACTGGACGATCTTATTCGTGGCCTTAGCCTCGGCCACGGGGCGGGAAACGGGAACGCTGGAAACAGAGGCAACCACAGGACGAACCGAAGAGGCTACGGGAGCCTTTTTAGCGGACTGAGACGCCACCGCCGCTCCCTTGCCGGGAATCCGCAACTGCTGGCCAAGGCTAATATTATGATTTTTCATGCCGTTTGCGGCGAGGATCGCTTCCTGCGTCACGCCGTACCGCTTCGCAATGGAGTACATGGTATCCCCCTGCTTCACTTCGTGCGATGCGGCGGAAGCGGTTGATACGACTTTCTCACGCACCGGCGCGGAAGCGGAAACCGGGCGCGAAGGGGTCACTTGACGCCCGGCGGACGCAACGGACGTCCCCTTTGCCGACGGAACTCCCCGCACGGATGCCAACGCGCGAGGATCGACGCCCGTCCGGTTGGTTCCGGGGATCTTCAACACACGGCCAGCACGCAAAGGTTCGCTGACCTGATTGATACGCCGGAGTTCCGCCACCGGAACGCCGGTCTTCCGGGATATGCTCGCCATCGTGTCGCCACGCGAAATCTTATAATCCCGCAGCCCGGCATAGCTCTTGCCGCTGTTTGCCGGAGGCAGCTTGAAAAGCAGGGCCTGCGCCTTGCCAGCCATCGCGCGGGGCACATAAATCTTGGTAGAGCGCGAGGGGTGGCTCACATAGCGCTGATACGCCGGGTTGTGCGCCGAAAACTCCTCCCAGCTCATGCCGATGCTCTTGGAGAACAGCATGAGGTCCGTCCCCGGTTTGGCCCTGACTTCCGCAATCTGCGACGAACTTGCGAACGTCGCGCAGGAAAACCCTAATTTATCCAGATTGCGCACTATTTTGCAGACAGCCAAAAACTTGGGGAGATACTGCTTGTTCTCATCGGACAGGCGATCCCGGACACTGTAAATCTGCTCGTTCTTGCAGCGCAACTCAAAGAACGTCTTGGCGCCGGTAGCGGCGAGCCCGCGCTGGATCTTTCCTTCCCCCGCGTTGTAGGCCGTAACCGCCAGATGCCAGTCGTTGAACATCTTATAAAGCTTGTCGAGATAATCCGCCGCCGCCCGCGTGGACTGGTACGGATCGCGGCGCTCATCCATCCACCAGTCCTGGGCAAGATCATACTGCCGCCCGGTGGCGGACATGAACTGCCACAGCCCCATGGCCTTGGAACGCGACACCGCCGTGGGATTGTATCCGCTTTCCACATAGGCAAGGCAGGCCAGTTCCTCGGGCAGCCCCTTTTCCCTGAACACCTTGCGCGCATAGGCGATATAGGGGCGGGAACGCAGCAGATTCAGCTCGATGGTCCGCCGGTTGCCGTGAACGTAGAACTTGAAATATTTCTGCACTTCCATGAGGTCGGCCTTGCTCAGACCGCGATCCAGCTCCCCCTGTGAAAGCAGTGCGTCACGCTCCGCATCGGTCAGCGCGATGCCGTCATCCTCCAGAATGATCCCGGAATAGTCCGGGGCGGCGTTATCAGGCCCGGGCAGGGAGTCCTGACCCGCGCCGCACCCCGAAAGCAGCAGCGCACACAGACAAACAGCGGCCCAGCGGGCTCCGGGAATTCCATTCCGGCGTTTTCCGAATCGCATATGTTCTCCTGAAACGTTCTGTACTCGCAAGGCATATGCCCGCCCGCAGCGCGATATTCAGCCCGCGTCACGCTCCCCGCGGCTTGCGGCTGCTCCGAAACGCGCATATCCTGTCGGGGCAGGTCCGTCTGTCCGGTTTTTCCGGAGCTTTTCCCCGCATGCGGGAAGGCACCTTTCCGGCAATGTACAGCGCTCCACGCGCCGCGACAATGCGCCAGAAAAAGTCTAGACCCTGAATATTGCCGTTTTTCTCACCTATCAACAGGAAATATATTGATTTTTTATGGCAAATGAAAATTTTCTCCCCGGTCTCAAGCCCGTCCTTGAGCTGCTGCGCTCCGCCCCCGGCGATATTGATCAGATCTATCTGCGCAAGGCGCGTCCCAGTCGTGAGAGCGCGGAAATGCTCGATCTGTGCCGCGCGGCGAAAGTCCGTTTCGCGCTGGTTCCCGACGACGCGCTGGCCCGGCTCTGCCCCGGAGTGCGGCATCAGGGCGTGCTTGCGCGGCTGCGCTCATCCTCCCGCGTGGCGTGGGAAACCCTGCTGACGGAAGCCGCCGATGCTCCCCTGCCTCTTGTCGTGGCGCTGGATCAGGTGCAGGACCCCGGCAACGTGGGCACGCTGGCCCGCACCCTGTACGCTCTGGGCGGAGCGGGGCTGGTTCTG